>Ga0209427_10001755_pt1 | contig 25176 bp, 18 predicted proteins | sample DeeMarSWOR136_30_FD_187465 | JGI IMG/M metagenome (GOLD analysis project Ga0209427, IMG submission 187465) | Marine sediment microbial communities from White Oak River estuary, North Carolina - WOR-1-36_30 (SPAdes) (version 2) | ecosystem: Environmental > Aquatic > Marine > Intertidal zone >...
ACTCATCGGAAGATTCTGGTTTTTGCCGGCAAAGGAATCCCCCTTCCGAGCAGGAGCCGCTCCAACAGGAATGAATCCGGCCCTGATCGAATACATGGACGAACTCAAGCCCATTTTGATCGAGTACGCCAATTACACCTCATCAGAGGGAACAGAGGAAGCCATGCTTATCGATAAGGATACTCTCCGCAGTCTCCTGGTCCAGAATCTCCTCTTGAAGGACATAATCGCCAAATCCAACCCTTCGCTCCTGCCTCTTCTGGATGACCTGGACCTTGTCCTCAAGGAGCTGTCCAACATGAAAAGAGGAGACAAACAAACTCCTTCGATGATCAAGGAGCTTATTCAAGAAAGAGAGATCCTTTTTAAAATGGAAATCTTTCAATCCATGTAGGGAGGTTTGAAAATGAAGAGAATAAAATTTATCTCACTGCTGCTTGTTTTCTTCCTGATATCAGGCAATCTTCTTTTTGCCCAGCAGGAAGAGAAAGCCCGCGAACTCTATGTCCAAGCCAAAAAACTGATATATCAAAAGAATTGGCAACAAGCCATCGAGGCCTTCCAGACCCTGGCCAAATCCTATGCCAAGAGCGAATACGCGGATGAGTCCCTCTACTGGCTGGCTTACAGCATGCACAGGCTTAGCTCAGATCTAGAGAACCTTGAACAGCAGCTCAAGATGCAAGAACAAGCTCTAGTATGTCTCAACAATTTGGTGGAAACGTACGCCCAAAGCTCTTATGTCGACGATGCCAAGCGGCTGAGGATTGCCCTGGCCAAGGAATTGTACGAGCATGGACGGCAGGAGTACAAAGGGTACATCAACGGCAGCGCAAGAGGCACAAGTGCCGGAAAAGAGGAAGATCCTGAACTAGAGTTGAAGCTGGTGGCTCTGAACGCACTGATGACCATGGACCCGGTGGAAGCCTTCCCCATCCTGGTTAAAATCGCCAAGGAGGACGATAATCCGAAGATGAGAGAAAGGGCTCTGCTGGTCCTCAGCCAGTCCAGAGATCCCGAGGTCATTCCTCTCTTTATCGGACTGGCCACAAAAGACCCGGATGAGAAAGTCAGAGAGAGGGCGGTTATCTTCCTCGGACAGAGGAGAGACAAGGAAACACTGGATGCTCTTATCGGAGTTTACGATAAGACCACAGACAAAAACCTTAAAAAACGCCTCATCATCTCCATCGCCCAGAACCCGAGCAAAAGGGCCTTTGACAAGCTCGTGGACATCATCAAAACCGAAAAGGACAAAGAGATGAGAGACAGAGCCATCTCCATGCTCCACATGACCGGGCGGGAGGGAACGATCGACGTAGTAGCCAAGCTCTACGACGGCGTCTCGGATCCAGAACTCAAAGAACGCCTGATCATCACCATCGGCCAGAGCCATGACCCGAAAGCCGGTGATAAGCTGTTTGAGATCGCGAAGAACGAGAAGAACAAAGAACTCCAAGAGAGAGCTATCACCATGCTCGGCATCAGCCGGAGAGAAGGCATGTTCGACAAGATGCTTATTCTCTACGACGGAATTGATAATCCGGAAATCAAAGAACGCCTGATCATCAGCATCGGTCAGAGCCATGATTCCAGAGCCACCGACAAGCTGATCGAGATTGCCAAAAATGAAAAAAACAGGGATCTCCAGGAGAGAGCGATCACCATGCTCGCAGTGGGAAGACGAGAAGGAATGATGGACAGGATACTCGAGCTTTACGACTCGACGACAGACCCGGAGCTCAAAGAACGCTTGATCATCAGCATCGGACAGACCCGTGACCCCAAAGCCAGAGAAAAGCTCTTGATGATCATCCAAAAGGAAAAAATTAAAGAACTCCAGGAGAGGGCCGTCACAATGCTTTCCATGGACAGGAGTGAAGAGACGGTGGATAAGCTCATCGACCTCTACGACAGTTTAGCCGATGAAGAGCTTAAGGAACGCGTTCTTATCAGCTTTTACCACTCCAAAAGCAAAAAAGCCACGGATAAGCTGATCGAAATCGCTAAAAACGACAAAAACCCAAAGGCAAGGGAAAGAGCGATCATGATACTGGGTCAGCAGAGAGGCGACGAAACGGTTGACGTCTTTGCTGAATTGTACTCGAAAACAGACGATACCGAGTTCAAGGAAAGAATAATCCACTCTCTCGGCCAGAACAAAAGCGACCATGCTGTGGAAAAAATGATCGAGCTGGCCCGGAAAGAAAAGGACATGAGACTGAAGAGACAGTTCGTGTTTTACCTCGGCCAGTCCAAGAACGAAAAAGCCATCCAGTTCCTCAAAGAAATCATCGAGAAATAAGAGCGAGGAAAGAAAAGGAATAAAAATGAAGAGCACCAAATCAAGCCCGAAAGCGGCACTTGGCCTGATCGGAGCGCTGCTCATCGTGCTCTCTGCGGCTTCTCTGGTAGCGGAAGAACCCTCAGAATTTTTAAAGGGAAATGTCCAGTACCTGGACAAAGAAGACCTCAGCCTTGCTAAAAAGGTCGCACTGGCCGAGACAGAGTTCAGGAAATCCAAGAGCGGGGACACCTTCCTTACCGGATATGTCTTCCTGAGCAAGCACGAGATCCATATGGGGGGAAAATGGGATTCAGCAGGACCTTACAGAGTCTCTGTGGATGAGGATAAGATCAAGGTGTGCCGGAAATCCAGGTCGGACGATCACAGCGAATCATGGGACTCGGAAGAAGGCGGAGAGCCGGTCGGCCTCCTTCTTCTCCACCGCATCTCCAAAGGCAAAAGCGAAATCCAGGATACCCAGATGATCGACCTGGACCAGACCTTTGAGTTCGAGGAGCAGCCCCTCTATTGGCTGGGAGAGGTTTCAAACGAGGAAAGCTTCCGTTTTCTCGAGGGTGCCTTCGAAGCTGCAGGCCATAAACTCCAGAGGATGCTGCTGGGGGTCATCTGCTCGCATGACAGGCTGAACGCTCATGATTTCTTGCGCGGCGTTGTCTTCGGGGACTATACGAGAGAGGTGAGAAAAAACGCCATCTTCTGGCTGGGGAACTTAAGAGATGCAAAGAGCCTCGGCTACCTCAAAGAGGCCATCCAAAAAGAAGACGACACTGAGCTCAAAAAGCAGGCCGTGTTTGCCATCCAGCTCAGCGACGAGAAAGAGGCCATGGCTGAGCTGATCAGAATCGCCAAGACCGACAGCGACCAGAGGATCAGGAAGAATGCCATCTTCTGGCTGGGGCAAAAGGCATCGAAGGAATGCGTCAAAGCTTTAAAAGAAGTGATTGAAGAAGAAGAAAATGTTGAGCTGAAAAACCATGCTGTCTTTGCCCTGACCCAGCTTCCCAAGGACCAATCGGTGCCGATGCTGATCGACATTGCCAGGACGAACAAGAGCCCTGAGGTCAGAAAGAGAGCCATCTTCTGGCTGGGTCAGACAGGGGACGAGAGAGCCCTGAAATTCTTCGAGGAAATCCTGCTTAAAAAATAATTGGGGACGGATCTCTCCTCAGCTGCCATCATCAGCTCCAGGAATTAACTGGAAGATAATATATAGTTATCAGTATTTATAGAGATAATATTTCGTTAGTCATTTGATGACGAATATAATCATTTTTTGAGGGGGAAAAAAATGAGGTTAAACAGTAAGAGAGTTCTCTATATTCTTATTCCAGCGTTCATTCCAGTCTCCTCTCATTACTGCAGCAAAGAGATATGGGAAGGCAGGAAGAGAGGGTCAAGGACCTGGCGAATTCCAGTGGCCCGAAAGTATCGCTTTGACTTCTGATGAGGGTATTGCTGTCCTGGCCAGCCCCTTTATGCATTATTTCACCAGGGATGGAATCTTCCAGCGAACCCTAAGACTGAGAGAATCCCTCCGGGACATCCAGTTTCTTCCGGATGCCCGCGGCTGAAGCCGGGCCGCATTTCTTAAAAAAATCAAGTGTGCTTTATAACTCGCTTTCTTCAGTTCCGGTTCTTCCTCAATTGAACCGTTCCAGTTTCATCGGCCTGACATCGAGCATCGGCTTTTCCCCGGTCAAAATCTGGCTGACCAGCTTACCGGTTACCGGACCAAGGGATACGCCTTGCATGGCGTGGCCGCTGGCCACCACCAGGTTGTTATATCTGACGCTTCTTCCCAGGAGCGGCACTCCATCCGGACTGCACGGCCTCAATCCTCGCCAGAGCTCCACAAGCTCCATCTTCTCCGCCTTGATCCCTTTCAGATAATTCGGCGCCGCTTTGATGATCGCCTCCACCCGCCGCCGGTTTATGCGCAAGTCCACTCCTGCCAATTCCAGCGTCCCTCCTAGCCGAAGTATTCCCGGCAGCGGAGTCACTGCGACCTTCGTTTCCGACAATATCATCGGAATCGCCGGGCTGATCGCCGGCTTCTTATAGCTCAAGCTGTATCCCTTGGCCGCCTGAATGGGCAGCCTTAAACCCAGCTCTTTCGCCAGAGGAGCTGACCACGCGCCCGCGGCCAGCACTATCTGATCAGCCGATATCTCCCCCCGCGTCGTCATTAATTTCTTCACCTTTCCCTGTCCCGTTTCCCATCCGATCACCTCTGTCCCTGTCATTATCTTCGCACCCCTGGCTCGCGCCTGCTCCGCCATAAATCTGACAAACTGATAGCAGTCGATATGCCCATCCTGGGGAAAATGCACTCCCCCTGCCACATCGTCCCGCAGCGCCGGCTCCATCTCCAACAGCAGCTGTCTGCTCAAAACCGTCGCCCGTACATTCAGCTTCTCCTTTGCTTTGACTTCTTGAAGCGCCGCCTCCAGGTTTGACTTCGTCCTGCAGACTATGAGCAAACCTCTCTTCTCAAAGAAAAATTCCGCGCCTCTTGCGCTCAGTTCCTCGAACAACTGCTTGCTCGCTGAATTCAGCTGACATAAATACTCCATTGACCGATGCATCTTTTCTGCGCTGCATGCCTGCCGAAACCTCCACAGCCAGCTGAATAAATCTCTATCGCTCCTCACCTTGATATAAAAGGGACTCTCCGGGTTGAGCATCCAGCGAATGCCCTTGGCAATAACCCCCGGTGTCGCCAGGGGCATACTATGCCCAGGCACCAGCAGCCCTGCATTGGCGTTCGAGCATCCGGACCCCACCTCCCCTTTCTCGACAAGCGTCACTTCACTGCCCTGCTCCGCTAAATAATACGCCGTACAAACCCCCATCATGCCGCCCCCTATCACCACTGCATCCGCCTTCTGCCGGCCGATTCGGTCTTCCATTAGTATTCCTCTTCTTTCATCAAAAACGGATAATTTTATCTCTTATAAAGCCCATTATTAAATTCTCTTATTATATATTAAGCAACTGTCTGCCGCCATAACGGACACGGCGGCTCAATCGTCCCGAGTGACGTGATGAGAATGACCCGAAATCAGCATTGCCGCTTATAAACTTCTCTTTTTGAGTCAATCTCAACCCGGATTTCCCTTTTTAAAGGCCGGGCCAGGAGCGGGGAAAGAAAATCTCTTCAAAAAGGTTTAAAGCATAGCGGTCTGTCATCCCGGCGATAAAATCCCCGACCCTTTTCTTTAACGAATCAGCTTCAGGATAAGGCTTGATGTATTCTTTTGGATTCTTCAGTAGATATCCATAGAGTTCGGTAAGGATCTTTTCTGTTTTTTCCAGCTCATCCCGGGATTGGGGGTTGAAATAGACTCTCTCGTACAGAAAATCGCGAAGCTCCATCACGGCCTTTTCTATCTCATCGCTCAGGGCTATCTTTTCCAGGTCCGCCTTCAGGCTGGCTTCGACCACATCCTCGACCATTCTGTCTATCCGGGAAGCGTGCCATTTTCCGAAAACCCGGACCAGACGCGGAGGAATGTCTTCTTCCTTGATGACCTCAGCCCTTATGGCATCATCGATGTCGTGGTTGACGTAGGCGATGACATCCGATACCCGGACCGCCTGGCCTTCCAGAGTCTCCGGCATGTTTTTTTTGGCGTCATCGAGAATATCTCCCCTTCCCTTTGAATGCTTGAGAATCCCATCCCTGACTTCGTAAGTCAGGTTCAATCCCTTTCCTTCATATTCGAGTTTTTCCACCACCCGCAGGCTCTGCTCGTAATGGGTGAATCCTCCGGGAATAAGCTTGGCCAGGGTCTCTTCTCCGGCATGCCCGAAGGGAGTGTGACCGAGGTCATGACCAAGAGCGATGGCCTCGGCTAAATCCTCGTTCAGCTCGAGCGCTTTGGTGATAGTCCGGGCAATCTGGGAGACCTCCAGGGTGTGGGTCAGGCGGGTTCGGTAATGGTCGCCGAAGGGAGCGAGGAAAACCTGGGTTTTATGCTTCAACCGCCTGAACGACTTGCAGTGGAGGATCCGGTCCCTGTCCCGCTGAAAGGCGGTGCGCAGAGGATGGGGAGATTCCGGACGCTCTCTTCCCTTAGACTTCGAGCTCAAGCAGGCTTTAGAGGATAAGGTCTGCTCCTCCCTTTTCTCAAGCTTCTCTCTTATGCTCGTCATCCTCGGATATGCTTTACAAATATCTATTCTATCAGAAGAAAAGCATAGCGATTCATCTTCTGCTCATAATCGGAGAGGACCTGGATCGGATAGCCGAGCTTCCTCACGGTAGAATAGACATCGATACCCAGAGCTTCCGGAGTGGGTCGAGCCATTTTCGGCTCTTTGCACCCCTCTTTTGTTCCCTCGCATTCTTTGCAAATGTTGCAGCTGTCCAGGAAGAGGAGGAAGGCCTTCTCGAAGCCGGAGGTAAAGATCTCTTTCTCCAGTTTCAGAAGCCTCAGGCTAATTTTTCTCGTCCAGGCAAAACGGTCCTCCGGCTTATCGACCTTCTTCTCGAAATGGAAAACCACGGCTTCCCCGTATTCGCGGAAGAACCGTTCACACTCAGGAATCGAGGGCACATTGGGAGGGCAGGTTGCTATCTGTCCGTATTCGTTGCAGCCGAACACGCATTTCATCCGAACCCACTGTGCAGTCACGATATTCTGTGGGTTGAGCCACTTGAAATCCGTGAAGTCATGAGCCAGGAACATCTCTTCGAGTTTCTTCTTGTCCATCATAGGATAAGCTCTCCGCGATCGAAATTTGATAATGCAGCCCATTATAACACAGGCCCAACATCACTTGAATTTTTTTGTGGGTTTGATTATGGTTTTATCTTGGAAAAAGGGCAAAAGTTCGAAGGTTCAGGCCATGATCGAAGAAAATGTCAAAAGTATCCTGGAGGAACTGCCTCCGGGCGTCGAGTTGATGGCAGCCGCCAAAGCAAGGACTCCTGACGAGATCCTACAGGCTGTTGACGCAGGCGTTAAAATCATCGGAGAAAACTACGTCCAGGAGGCTCTCGCCGCCTTCCAGGTCGTGGGCCCAAGGGTGAAATGGCATTTCATCGGCCATCTCCAGAAAAACAAGGTCAAAAAGGCCGTGGAAATCTTCGACATGATCGAAACGGTCGATTCGGCGGAGTTGGCCCGTGAGATCGACAAAAGATGCACCCAGCACAACAGGATCATGCCCATCCTTATCGAGATCAACAGCGGCAGAGAACCTCAGAAATTCGGAGTGTTACCCGAGGATGCGGATGCACTGGTCATGGATATTCTTCCGCTCCAAAAGGTCAAAGTCCAAGGGGTGATGACCATGGGACCCATGTTCGGAGACCCGGAGGATGCCCGGCCCTACTTCATAGAGACACGGAAAATATTCGACAAGTTGAGGTCCCTTTCGCTTCCCGGAGTCGAGATGAAATATCTCTCGATGGGCATGACCAATTCCTACAAGGTCGCTGTGGAAGAAGGCGCCAACATCGTCAGGATCGGGACAAAAATCTTCGGCCCAAGATAGTAAGTAAAGAGACAGGTATATAGGATCAGTAATCCGGCAGCACTTTTTGGATGTCATTGCGAGCGAAGCGCGGCAATCTCTTATCAGGGATGTCATTACAAGGAGTTATAGGATTCCCTCGCTTCGATCGGCGCAGAGTTTATAATCTCATATAAAAAATGGATTTCTTTTTAGGGGATTGCTTCAATCAATTCGCAATGACACAGGTACGAAATTGCCGCGCCTCGCCCGCAAAGACATAAAGTGAAAAAGGGGCATGAAACTCTTATCTTCCCTCTTTTATTGGGCTTTTATCTAAATCAGTATTCCTTCCTTCCAGCCCAGCATGATGAGTTGAATTCTGTCAGGGCTGCTGACTCCGAGGCCATGCCGGGTGTCAGCCAGAAAGATATGCTTGGCAGGAGGCTGGAGAGGTCTGTCATCGCTAAAGAACTCACGGCGCTTGGCCTCCAGGATCCGGACTCCCACGGCATCGACAGCGACCGGATCCTGGCTGACCAGTACTCCCTTATATTCCCAGACGTATTGATCGCTGTAATGATGGGGACCGATGCCGTGAAAAAGAGGATTCAGCATGAGCAGGATATTCAGCTTGGTCCTCTCTTTGATATTATACTCGGTCCAGAGCCTGGCCAGGTCTGCACAGGAATCACCGTGATAGTCCGGCAGGTTACGGACGAACGTGATCGGGTTCTTGATGCATCCTCCCATCCCGGACCAGTGATGGGTTCTTGCCGGCCGGGCATTGATGAGCGCAGTCGCATTCTGGAATATCGGATTCCTTTTCACTCCCCTGTCGTCTATGCCAATGTTTTCCTCAGGGACGCCGGCATCCATGACCCTCCGCTTCAACGCCTGCTCAACCTCTCTTGTGGTTGAAATCGGACGCCAGACGTTGCTCTTGATACCGACAATATCTGACGGCTTGATGATCTGCTTCCAGGCTGCGACAGGATCTTTCACATCAAAAAGAGCACAAACAGCATCATCCAGCATTCTCTGGATGACAGCGGGATCGGGTTTATTGAAAGAGACCAGAACATTCTCGTCCCTGATAAGAACGACTTTGACTTTTCCGTCATCTCCGCTTTTTCCGGGGAGCTCTTCTCTTTTTTTTGTCTTAAAACTGCAGGCCCAGGCCCCTGTAAAAGGCGTCATAGCCGCCACCTTCAGAAAATCCCGTCTGGTTATGACTTTTTTCCCCACTCAGACCTCCTTCTCATCCGATGATTTTATGTGTAAAAAGCAATCAGAACAGTCTTTCGAAAAGCATGTATTATGTTCAGAGACAGTTTCCTTACGAAATTCCTATTCTATTTTAGCGACAACCTTCCCGACCATATCCCTGGCGAATGGGACCGAGGGCGCATTGAAGACGACGATGACAAAATTCCTCATTAGCTGAGTTGCTGTCCACTTCATGTCCTCTGTCTGAACCAGACCGGCCTCCTTTGCATCTGGCATATAGGCAGCAGTGAAGCTCTTGAATGCCTGGGAAGCCTTTGTCTCTTCAGGGTAGCGAATCACAAGAAGATGGCTTTTCTCGTTTTTCTCCCGGTAAGTGCCGAGAAGCGCTTCTGTCTCCTGGTCAAGAAGAAGGATATTCTCATCAGACACATAAAAATGGTAATTCAGGATCAAATGGTTATGAAAATAATGGACGCTTTTCTCGACAAGGTCTTCCTGGGGGAGAAGAGCCACGATATCAGGCATTTCTCCTTCGCTCGGGATGGAAGAAGCCACCTTTTCTCCCAGGAGAAACAGAGCCTTCCTGGTTTCCTCTGTCTCCTCTTCCGCGTAGAGGGAGACGAAGAACCGATCCTTCCAGAAAGAAAGAAGCCCCCCCTTATAAGTCGACCCTCTGCCGACTCCAGCATCCTCCCCTTCGAGGTCATGAGTAAAAACTCCGTAAGCATCCCGGGAAGACGACATCTCGAACACATCCGCTACAATGTCAGGCTGGTTTTCCTTTGAATACCGTCTCGCCAGTAAAAGGGTGAAATTATAGGAACGGTAGACCTCCCCTGCTCCATCTATGTAATCAAAGATAGTCCGCTGATTATAAAGCTCGTCCTTCCCTTTTGCCTCCCAGCCATGCACCTCATGAGGCAACAGGTCTTCCAGAATCCTTCTCTTTTCTTTCGTATCCATACTCATCGAGCTTATCCCTCCTATCAGGAAAAGGAGAACGAGTATCCAGGATATCCTCTTCATGTTAAAAATTCTAACAAAATATTCCAAAAAACGTAAGGATTTCCTTAAGCGGAAGAAAGCGGCAGTCGATTCATTTGCCTTAGGAAGCTCACAAACGCCTATTTTCATCGCCTAAATTTTCATAACTTACTTAAAAAAAAAGACTTGATTAATTCTTATAATTTCTATATATTTATGTTGAAATAAGTGGAAAAATCAGCTACTATCATGTCTTAATAATATAATATATGGCATACAAGGAGGAATCATGATAAGGCTCTCCACAAAGGGAAGGTATGGGGCCCGCTTAATGCTCAACCTTGCTTATCACTTCAAGAACGGAAATGAAGCGGTCATTCTCAAGAGCGTATCCGATGAGGAAAATATATCTATTCGCTATCTGGAGCAAATCGTTATCCCGCTCAAGATCAACAGGCTCGTCAAAAGCATCAGGGGTGCTGGCGGCGGCTATACCTTAGCCCGACACCCTTCCAAGATCAAACTGAGTGAAATCCTTCATGCTTTGGAAGGATCATGCTGTCTGGTGGAATGTGTGGAGGACAACGACTTCTGCAAACGCATGGCGGTCTGTGCAACCTATGAGGTCTGGAAAAAAGCCAGCGATCTTTTGAAGGATTATTTCGGAAATATCACCCTCCAGGACCTCATCGAGATTTCCAACAGAAAAAACAGCAAAATCAAAGCAAAGGGCAAGTCCAAGAACAATTGATCCGGCCGGGTATCACTGCGCAACGTGATATCTTTGTGAGTAAAGGCATCAAAACGATTTGAAGACACTTCGCAAAAAATAAAACAACCCGTTTCCTCAATAATTATTTTTTATCCAGTCAACCTCTTCCTCTGTTTCTGGTCATCCTCACAGCCATATCAGCTCCTTTAGTCACTGACCTGAAATCCTGATATTTTTTTGCAGATTACCCTTGCCAACAATGTCTATTTATTGCATAATATTTATTTATTTTATAATAATTATCTATTGAGTATTATTTATAAATATAGTATATATCTCATTCGTAGATTTAGTATATAATCTGGACATCGATTTTCTGATTTAGCTTGAGCTGCGCGAACAGCTGAAGCGAACTCACGGAAATCAAAAAAAAGAGCTCAGCGCTAAACACACAGGCTTTCGATCCTGTGGAAAAAATAGAAAAAAAATCGAGGAGGTTCACATTGCGGACGAAAAAAACTAGCAAGATGAAATTACCTTCTGTTCAAGTGATTGGCATCATCGGGCTAGCCATAGCTATTTCCGGCCTTCTTGCTGGTGCCAGGCCTGCAGCTCAAGAAGAAGATATGGAGACCTGTGCAGAATGCCACGATGAGCTAGCTAAAATATTCACGACTAATCCTCATGCAGCCATAGGGGCAAGCAGCTGTACAGACTGTCACGGAAGCGCGGAAACACACCTGGAAGAAGGAGGCGGAGCTAACATCTTCTCTTTCAAGGACGAAGAGCTGCCCACTGAAAAATCCAAAAAATGTCTGTCCTGCCACTCGAGAACCAACTCCAGGTTCATGGCGAGTTCACACGGAAAATCAGCCCTGGACTGCTCGACGTGCCACGTCATTCACGCCGAAACAACCAGGCCCTCGCTGCTTGAAACCAGTGCTGTAAAAAGCTGCTTTTCATGCCATCAGGATGTGTATTCCCAATTTCAGCTCAATGAAAGGCACAGACTTCAAGAAGGGATCATGGGCTGCACAACCTGCCACAATCCCCATGAGCCTGCAACACGGGAAAGACTGGCCGGGTTCAACCATCAGGCATGCCTGGAATGCCACACGGATAAAAGCGGCCCGTTTCTGTATGAACACGGCGCATCCTGGATCGAAGGATGTTCGTCATGTCACGATGTCCATGGATCACCCAACCGGCACATGTTGACCCACCAGAGCACCTCAGATCTATGCTTTAGCTGCCACACAGCCGCGCCAGACTGGCACAGCCGCTTCGGCTCCACCACAACCAACTGCACTGTCTGCCACGCCACGATCCACGGTTCCAACCTCAATAGACTTTTCTTGAAATAGGAGGCGTCGAATGAGAAGAAAAAAAATCAGATTAACAGCCACAGTTTTTGCCTGCGTCCTATCCATGGGACTGTCTCTTTTCGCTCAAGACCAGGATAACACATTCTACGGAAACTTCAGGATCGGATTCCGGTCGGTCGACACCAGCGGAGCTGACTTCAAGTACAAAGAAGATATCAACCTGGATACGGGGGTAAGATTATTCGACTTCAGCCTCCATTTTACACCGAGTGAGCAGTATAAGAAGCTATTCGACCGCATCGACATCAACATCTACAACTTCGGTGGCGACCCGTATGAAACACTGGGCCTGTACATCCAGAAATACGGAAAGTATAAATTCCAGTATGACCGGAGAAAAGCCACCTATTTCTACCATGACCAGCACGAAGTCAGCGGAATCCCTTACGACCATCGCACGTTCGATTTCGACAGGATCATGGACAGCGCTCTGTTCAAGATCATGTTCGGAAAACTTGCCGATTTTTACGTGAATTTTGACCGCTATTCTAAATCAGGAGAGAGCGTCACCAGACTCGATATCAACAGGATCGAATTCGAATTCGATAAGCCCGTCCGGGAAGAGTCAAAGCAACTCGCGGTCGGAGTGGACCTGCACCTCAAGCGCTATTCTGTCGTCTTCGAAGAAAAAATCCAGGAGTATGAGAACACCAACAGCTTCTTCCTGCCGGGCTTTGCCGATGGCGGGGCCGGGGCAAGATACCCCTCATCTCTGGATTATTTTTTCCTGAATCAACCCTACGATTTCAGGACCTACACCCATACAGTGAGGTTCAATGCTCGTCCTTTCGACAGTCTGCTGGTCAAAGGTTCTGCTCAGTACAGCGACCAGGACCTGAACCTGACCTGCTCGGAGAGCGCAAGCGGGATCGATTATAATGGCGCTCCTTTCACCTTTAGCGATAGCGGCCAGGGAAGCTTTAACCGGATAATCCAACTTTACGATTTTGACCTGACATATCTCTTGTCGAACAAGCTGGCAGCGGTCGGAGCAGTCCGTTACCACGATTTCGAGCAGGATGGTTCTCTCACCATCGATGGTTCAGCCGAGTCCGCTGACCTGGGCTTTGATACCCTGGGTCTTGAAGGCGGTCTGCAGTACCAGTTCTCGCCAAAAATGGCTTTGACCCTTGGCTACAGGTATGAAACCCGAGACCTGGAAGGGACTGAGACAGTGACCAACGAGACCGAATCTCTGAGACACGGATTCTTCGGAAACTTCAAATGGGATTTCCTCAGGGCGTTCAAGCTTACGCTCGATTATCAACGCGGTTACTACGACGGGCCTTACACGCTTATCTCCCCTACCCTCTTCGACCGGTTCAGAGCGACAGCCAAATGGAAGGTCAGACAATTCGACTTCTCGGGCTCTTATCTCTACACCCGAACAGAGAGCGAAATCCCGTCCGAACTCTGGGAGTCAACCAGAAGCCAGCTCAAGCTCAGGGCAGGTTACAGCACAGAGAATTTCAAGATCTTCGCCGGATATTCCTTGATCGATGTCAGGCACGAAAGCAACCGCACCATCGCCTATCCGCCATCATGGAGCGGACCGGCAGGAACCTTCGCTTGGACGATTGATTATGACGGAAAATCCCATCTGTTTGACGGCTCACTTTCCCTCAAGTTTGGAGACAAATGGCAAATCGGGAGTTACGTCAACATTTACTCGAACACGGGAAATGAGGTGTTCTGGGATATCTCGCGCACCATGGCCAAAGGTTACATAGAATACCTGTTCAGCAACGGGTTCAGCACTCAACTCGGCTACCGGTACGTTGACTTCAAGGAGAAAGACTCCGGCTTCAACGACTACACGGCCCATATCTTCGAGATTTCCTTTGGCTACCGCTGGGAATAAATGGAGGAGGACATCATGTTCAAAAAGCCACACATTCTAAGCATTTTATTTGTGTTCCTAATAGCAGGCCTGGTTTTCATCACCACCAACTGTGACTTCGATGTCGGAGAGTTGATGAAAAAGCTGGAAGCCCAGAGCCTCTGGGAGACATCAGGACATAATGACAGAACTGCCGAAGCCTTCAACCATTGGAACGAAGATGTGCCGCAGGCCATCCCGACTTACTGCGCAAAATGCCACAGCACCTACGGATTCCTGGATTTTCTCGGAGCTGACGGCACGACTCAAGGTCAGGTCGACTTTGCTGCCCCGGTCGGATCTACCCTCTACTGCGAAGTCTGTCATACGGACAGGGATACAGGAACCCTCCGCAACCATGCAGAGGTCACCTTTCCTTCAGGAGTGACCATAGACAACCTCGGTCCTGAGGCTCTGTGCATGGAGTGTCATCAGGGAAACAGCTCCAAATCCGCCGTAGACGCCGAGATCACTGCGGCTGGAGTCGCTGACGACGATACGGTCGATTCAGACCTTGAATTCCAGAACATCCACTACTATGCAGCCTCGGCCACTCAGTTCGGGACTTTTGTCCAGGGAGGCTATCAGTATGACGATAAAGGCTATGATGCCCGTTTCGCTCATGTTAAGGGTTACAACGCCTGCTTCACCTGTCATAATCCCCATTCCCTCGAGGTCAGGATCGAGCGCTGCGGAACATGCCACACCGGTGTCACAGAACCCAGGAATATTCGCTATTACGGCTCGTTCGTCGATTATGACGGCGATGGCGATATGACTGAGGGAATCTTTTACGAGATCCAGGATCTTCAGGATAAGCTCTATGAAGCCATTCAGGCTTATGGCGACCAGACAGGCTATCCCATCATCTATGATTCCCACGCCTATCCCTATTTCTTCCATGACACCAACGGAAACGGAGATGTGGACCCCGGTGAAAACATCTATCCAAACAGATATTCAGCTTTTACCGGTCGCCTCCTTAAAGCCTGCTACAATTACCAGGTTTCGCAGAAGGACCCGGGAGGGTATGCCCACGGCGGAAAGTACATCATCCAGCTCTTGTACGACTCGATCGAAGATTTGAATGAAGCTCTTACTTCGCCGATTGATATTGATGAAATGGAAAGGAACGACGAAGGTCATTTTGACGGTTCGGCTGAAGCCTTCAGACACTGGGATGAGGATGATCCCGCAGAGGTCGAAGCCGAATGTGCCAAATGCCACAGCGCAGAAGGCCTCGCCTACTTCCTGGAGAATGGATCACACATCGCTCAAGAGATTTCGAACGGCATGCTCTGCACCACCTGTCACACTTCACCTCCTGGGCTCAGAACCGCTGGCGCTGCCATCTTTCCCTCTGGTGTAAGCAAAGATATGGGCGATGCCAGCAACCTCTGCATGAGCTGCCATCAAGGAAATCATTCAAAGTCAACGGTCGATGCAGAAATCATTGCCAATGCTCCCGGTCCTTACAATTTCAGTGACTTTAACGTCCATTATTTTGCTGTCGGTGCTGTGCTCTACGGCACCGAAGTCCAAGGTGGATATGAGTTTTCTGGAAAAGTCTACGCAGGTCAAAAAACTTTTGCCAACCACATGGGAAGGTTCGATACCTGCATCGAATGCCATATGGGCACGAATTCACCAAGAGAGACCTTCGAGCCGAGCGACCATAACGTACACAAGCCCAATCCTGAAGACTGTGTCTACTGTCACGGACAGGATATCTCTCAGCCCAACCCGGGAACTAATCCATCTCAATTCAAATTCAGCGGTATTCGTCCGGCTTCGATCCCCGATTATGACGCTGACGGAAACATCGCTGAATCCATCGAAAGCGAATTGGATGCTCTGGAAGCAGCCCTGTATGCACAGATCCAGTTCTACGCTGCCAACACTCTACTGGCTCCGATTATTTACGCTGATAGCTATCCTTACTTCTTCAACGACAGCGACGGAGACGGCCAGGTTGACCCCGGTGAAGCGATTTTTCCCAATCAGTACGGCAGTAAAATGGACACCACTCTGTTGAAAGCGGCTTACAATTACCAGTTGAGTCAAAAAGAGCCCCATGCTTTCATCCACAACTCACGCTACATGGCTCAGCTCCTGGTGGATTCGATAGAGAGTCTCGGCGGGAACGTCGCTGCTTACGTCTGGCGCTAAAGAGGATAATACTCAGCTCTGAAGCTGATAAAAGGGCGGCATGTTCAAATGCCGCCCTTTTTTTTCTTCTTATATTTCTCCCACCAAAATTTCCGGTTCAGGCCACAACAGAATATTTCTGAATTTTCCCTTCTCCCTATCTTGGCTGCAGTCGTCATCACTGCTCAACCGGAATCAAAGAATAAAGTCATGAAACAGGCAAAAAAGATAAATTTTATGTTGATATAACTCTAGTATTTCTATATAATTAATAACTATACTACTTTATACATAAAGTCTGAAAAAACAGATTATCCTGGATTGTTAACGAGTCGAGGTTGCCGCAGATGCGAGGCGCCGGGCCATGAAGCTGTGGTCGTCCACCGCGAATGGACCGCAACAAAGCAGACGTCGTTGCGAGGAGAGAAGCGACAGTGGCAATCTCGTGCTTTTAGCGATACAGAATGAGATCGCCACGCTCTGCTCGCGATGACAATTTATATAAAGATAAGGTCGTCAGATCGTCTCGCCCGAAGGGTAAAAGCTGCCGACATATAATAAAATAATATTCCTAAAGGCTGATTTAAATATGGTGTCGGCAGATTTTATGAATAATTCAGGCTCCTTTTGACTATGAAAACTTTTAATGATATAAATTGCAGGCAATCAGCAATAAACATGATGAAAAGGTGAAGGAGGGAACTTTGAAATTTAAATTCATGGCCATTATCGGGATGAGTATCGCCGTCTGCGTTATGACCTATGCCCAGGAATGCTTGAACTGTCATAAGGACGTCACACCGAACATCGTCTCTGACTGGCAGCTGAGCAAGCACAGCCAGAACGATGTGGACTGCTCTGTCTGCCACGGCGACAAGCACAAAGATCCTTATGATGTCACCAACGCTCAGATCCCGACTCCAGAGACATGCGCCAACTGCCATGAACAGAAGGTCGAGCAATTCAAGAAAGGCAAGCATGCTTTTGCCTGGGCAGCGATGAAGGCCATGCCGACCACACACTGGCAGCCCATGGCCCTCATGGAAGGGATGAAGGGCTGCGGCGGCTGCCATAAGATCGGGCTGAAGACCCAGGAAGAAATAAAGACGCTTAAAGAAAAAGGACCAGGATTCGGAGTCGCCTCCTGTGATGCCTGCCACACCCGGCATGTCTTCTCTGTCCAGGAGGCCAGGCAGCCGCAGGCCTGTCAGACCTGCCATATGGGTTTTGACCATCCTCAATGGGAGATGTATTCCGCCTCCAAGCACGGAGTCCGCTATCTGCTGAAACAGAACAAGACGCTTCCAGAATCTGTGGCCGCCCCTACCTGTCAAACCTGCCACATGCAGGCAGGAAACCACGAAGTCCGGACTGCCTGGGGATTCCTTGCGGTCCGGCTCCCGATGCCGGATGACAAACAGTGGGCGGCAGACCGGGCAACCATCCTTCAGGCTCTAGGAGTCCTCGATCCTGACGGAAAACCGACAGCGAGGCTCGAAGTCGTAAAAGCGGCGGATGTCGCCCGGCTCACCCAGGAAGCCTGGCAGAAAGAGCGGGATAAGATGATAGAGACCTGTAACCAGTGCCATTCAGTCAATTTCGCCAAAGCGGAGCTGGAGAAAGGGGACCAGATCATTAAAGAAGCCGACCACCTGATGGCAGAGGCTATCCGCGAAGTGGCCGCCCTGTACAAAGAAGGAATCCTTGCCAAGCCAGAAAGCTACGCCTATCCATTCCCTGACCTTCTGACCTTCCAGGACGCGCCTACTCCAATAGAGCAGAAACTCCATGTCATGTTCCTCGAGCACCGGATGAGGACTTTCCAGGGAACCTTCCACGCCAATCCTGATTATGCCTGGTGGTATGGTTACAGTGAAATGTTGATGGACCTGGCTGAAATCAAGGAAAGGGCAGAGGGCCTGCGTCTTAAGCACGGAAAAAAATAAGAAAAGGAAAAAATAGACACAGTAAAGCAAGTCAATAAATCACGAAAAACTGGCTTAAGTAGAAATAAGAGTTTAGAACCACAAGGCTAATATTTAGACTTTACTTCAGTCAGTACATTCGTATACTAAACGGCTAAGTCCGAATACATCCAACGGTGAGTTAACGAAGCGGAGTTCAAATGAAATCTATCATCAAATCTTTGTCATCGGTCAAATTGGCCATAGTGCTGTTGATCATCATCACCTTGGCAACAATGCTCGGAACCTTTATTCCCCAGCAGCGGAGTCCAGAGGAGTACATCGCCCGATACGGGCAGCTGGCAAACCTGTTCCAGAGACTCCAGCTCACACAGCTCTATAAATCGTGGTGGTTCATTGCCCTTCTGTTCCTTTTTTCCTTGAACATCATCGTCTGCACCCTGGACCGCTTTTCCCCAAAACTGAAAAGAACATTCCGTCCCAGGCTGATCGTCGAACCCAAGGAGATATCCGTATTAAAGTTAAACGATAAGCTCAGGAAAAACATGGACCTGCAGACGGCAAAAAAAGAAATAACCAGGACGCTCGCCTCTCGGCACTACCGCGTCCAAGAAACAGAAAAGGAAAACAAGACTTTCCTCCTGGCCCGCAAAAGGATTCTGGGATGGTTTGGAGCTGATATCGTTCATCTCGGAATCCTGACTATCATCGCCGGGGGAATCATCAGTGGCATCGGAGGGTTCAAGAGGAGTCTTACCTTCAATGAAGGAAATGTCCACGATATTCCAAGAGCCGAGTTTAAGCTCAGGCTGGAAAAATTCGAGACAGAACTCTACCCGAGCGGTGCAGTCAAGGACTGGAAGAGTACCCTGACCGTGCTTGAAGAAGACAAGCCGGTATTGAAAAAAATTGTCGAAGTCAACCATCCGCTCTCGTACAAGGGATATGTCTTCTATCAAAGCGGCTATGGCTGGAACTGGACCAATCCCTCCGTTGAGATTTGGGTCAAGAAAAGAAATGACCCCTCCTTCCTAAAAAAAATAGAATTGAATTTGGGCCAGAGAATCAGGCTGGACGGGGAGAATATCGATGTGGCCGTGCTCCAGTTTATCCCTGACTTTGTCATCGGAGAGAAAGGGCAGATCACTACCCGTTCTCTCGAACCGAATAATCCTGCGGCTTTCATCGAAGGATGGCAGGCAGAGGAAAAAATATTCTCAGGATGGATATTTGCCAGATTCCCTGACTTCGACAGGATCCATTCCGAAAAAGAAACAGACCTGGCTTTTGAACTCAAAAACTTCAAGGCCGGCCAGTATTCGGTCATTCAGCTCTCCAAGGACCCGGGGGCAAACGCCATTTGGATAGGATGCGCTGTCCTGATGATCGGGCTGGTTTTCGCCTTCTACTGGCCGCCTCGAGAGATCAGGGCGATCCTGGAGGAATCCCACAACAAGACCGAAGTGCTCACAGGCGGAGTAGCCACAAAAAGCAAAGACGCTTTCAAATCCGAGTTCGAGCAAATCGTCAATACCATAAGGAGATCAAAATGAACGAATCAACACTGTTCCTCATAACGTTCATTCTTTATATCGTTTCAACGTTTTTTTACTTTGTTTTTCTCTTTTCAAAAAAGGAGAATCGGGCAAAGACCGGCTATACATTTGCTTTTACGGGCCTTGTCTTTCACACCGCAGCTCTCATCTGGAGAACGGTAGAGAGCGGCCATGCCCCTTTCACCAACATGTACGAATCCCTTTCTTTTCTCGCCTGGGCTTCCATACTGGCCTATGTCATCATCGAGAAGAAATTCAAAATCCGAAAAGCCGGTCCCTATTTCATGCTGATCGTCATCGCCTTGATGGCTCTGGCTTCATCCCCGTTGATGCCCAAAGAAGCAACTCCCCTCGTTCCTGCCCTCCAGAGCTACTGGCTCTGGCTCCATGTATCGGTGACTCTCCTCGGAGAAGCCTTCTTCGCTATTGCCTTTATCACCAGCATCCTCTACCTGGTGGCGGACGCCAAAGAAAAACAGGGAAAGAAATCAAATCTCCCCTCCGAGAAGCTTGATTCCATCAGCTACAGGTGCATCGCCATCGGGTTTCCTCTCTTCACTCTGGGCGGCCTTGTCTTCGGCATGATCTGGGCCTATAAAGCCTGGGGAAGCTACTGGAGCTGGGACCCCAAAGAAGTCTGGAGCCTGATCACCTGGTTCGTGTTCGCTCTTTATCTTCACACCCGGATCGTCATGGGCTGGAAAGGAGGCCCTTCCGCATCCATCGCCATCATCGGATTCCTGGCCGCTTTGTTCACCTACTTTGGCGTGAATTATCTCCTTGCCGGCCTGCATAGCTATGCTTGAAGAAAAATCAGACCTTTCCACGCAGGAGATTTTGATCCTGCTGTCCAGGGCCGGCTGCAGAGAAAACTCGAGTGAAGAAAAACACGATGCCTAAAAAGATGAATAAAAAAAAGAAAAGACGGATAATCATTCTGGCCGCTGCCGGATTTTTTCTTATTTTTTTCCTAGCTTCCGTGGAGATCACATCGCATTCCAAATTCTGCTCCAGCTGCCACTACATGAAACCTTTTTACAGGAGCTGGGAGACCTCCTCCCATAAAGATGTGGAATGCAACACCTGCCATTACCCGCCAGGATTAAAGTCAAAACTGAGAGCCAAGGTTGAGGGAATCCTTCAGGTCGGGAGATACTGGACCAAACTCTACTTGAAATCCAAGCCCTGGGCCGAGATCCCTGATGAAGCCTGCCTCCGGGAGGGCTGTCATGACAAAAGACTTCTGGAAGGCCAGGTGCAGTTCAATAAAATCGTCTTCGACCACAAAATCCACTTCTCCGACCTGAGGAGGGGCAAGCAGCTTCGCTGCACCAGCTGTCATTCTCAGATCGTCCAGGGAGAACACATCACCGTGACCAACAGCACCTGTTTCATCTGTCACTTCAAGGAAAGCGAGCATTATCCGGAAATTAGCGAATGCTCACACTGCCATAGCCGCGAGAATCTTATTTCAGAGAAAACCTCCAGATACAACCATTCGCTCGTGTTTGACAGCGGATTCAAATGCGACAAATGCCACAGCCATACCATCCTTGGAGACGGCGAGGTTCCTCGAGAAAACTGCTTCAAGTGCCACATGGAAATAGAGCGGCTGGATAAATACGACGATACAGACCTCATGCATCTGACTCATATTTACTCGCATAAAATCGAGTGCAATCAGTGTCACCTGGATATCCAGCACAAAATAATCAAAGAGATTGAGACCATTGCTGAATGCCAGAGCTGTCACACGGATCTTCATAAGGCCCAAAAGATCCTGTTTACGGGTGAAGGAGGCAAGGGAGATGCCCATCCTATGCCCAACATCATGCTGGAAAAAGGCTTGAGCTGTAAGGGATGCCATATCTTCCATGAAGAAAAGGGAGGACAGGTCATCAAAAGCGAGACCTTCATTTCTCGGGCAACAGCCTGCGAATCCTGCCATGGAAAAGGCTTTGCCAGGATTCTGAAGGAATGGGAAACATCCACTGAAAAAAAGCTTATTCAAATCGGGGCCATTTTTAAAAAAGTCAGGCAGGAAATCACCCGAACCCAAAATCCCAGCGCTGTGAAAGCCCGGACGCTGCTGGATGATGCGGCTTTTAACATCGATATCGTGGAAAGAGGGAAGAGTGTCCATAACATGGCTTATTCCCAGGAATTGCTCCGCACGGCCTATGAGACGATGGTCGAGGCGCTGAGTGCCATTCAATCTTCTTATAAACCCGAAAGTTTTTTGGCCTCTGCCAAAGAAATCCCTACCCAGTGCTCGAACTGTCATGCCGGAATCGAAGAGATCAACAGACAGATCTTCGGATTGAATTTTCCCCATAAAAGTCATCTGGTCAAACAGAAAATCCAATGCAGTGTCTGTCATTCCAACGTCAGAAAGCACGGGGAATTTATTGCTACCAAGCAGAGCTGCGCTGTTTGTCACCACAAGGAAGCTACTAAGAATTGTACGGGTTGTCACCAAATCCAGAAGGCTCTCTATCTGGGAGGACAGATAGATGATCAGTCTATTCCCCGGGATATCATGGCTGAAGCCGAACTGGAATGCACAGACTGCCACCTGAATGCTCAAGATCAGGTCTACCGTTCTGACAGGAAAAAATGCATCGACTGCCATGACGAAGACTACGGAGAGCTCTTGGCAGAATGGCAGGACTCTGTGAAAGACCTGATCCGGTCGCTGAAGTCAGCCATCGGAGAAGCCAAAAAGTCCGCACTCTCTGATGCAGAAAAGACATCGCTTCGGAGGATTGAAGAAATCCTTCACAAAATCGAGCTCGACGGAAGTCTTGGAGTGCATAATTACTTGTTCACCGGTGAATTCTTGACAAATTCCATAAAAAAACTAAAATCTTTAACGAAAGAATTTCTTCATGAATAGAAGAATATTCATCAACACCTTTTTGGGAGCAAGCCTTACAGGTACGATCGTCTCCTTCCTGTATCCTGTTCTCCGCTTCATCCTTCCATCGAAAAATACAGAAACCAGCATTACAAAAGTGATGGCGGCTCGAGTCGGCGAGCTCGCTCCCAACAGCCATAAAATCTTTAAATTCGGGACAACGCCAGGAATACTTATTCATACCAAGGAAGGGGAATTAAGGGCCTTCTCTGCTGTCTGCACTCATCTCACCTGTAATGTTCTTTATGAGAGCGAAACAGAAACCATCCTATGCCCCTGTCACAACGGGAGGTTCGACCTCAGCGGAAACGTCATCTCCGGTCCTCCGCCAGCGCCTCTTGAATCGTACGTCGTGGAGATATCCGGAGAGGAAATCATAGTCTCAAGAAAGACATGACCAGATGAAAAAATCCCTAAAAGATGTCTTGACCTACATCGACGAGCGCTTCATGCTCTCATCTCTTCTGGAATTCGCCAGGAAAAAGAAGGTCCCCGAGCATAAACATTCGATCTGGTATTACTTCGGTGGGATTTGCCTTTTTCTTTTTATCGTCCAGGTCATCACGGGTATCCTTCTCCTTCTCTATTACTCGCCCTCTGTGGATTCCGCCTACGAAAGCATTCATACCCTCATGAGCCGCGTCAGGTTCGGCTGGCTGATCCGTTCTGTGCACAGCTGGTCAGCGAACATACTGATCGGGGCGATCTTCGTCCACATGTTCAGCGCTTTTTTCCTCAAAGCCTACCGTAAGCCCCGAGAATTCACCTGGATCAGCGGTTTTTTCCTGCTTCTTGTCTTTCTCGCTTTCGGGTTCAGCGGATATCTCCTTCCCTGGAACGAGCTCTCTTTCTTTGCCACCAGGGTGGGGACAGACATTGCAGGCACTGTCCCCCTGCTCGGGAAAGCCATTAAAACCTTTATCCTGGGCGGGCCTGAGATATCAGCCGCAACGCTTCCCAGGTTCTTCTGGTTTCATGTCGCCATTCTACCTTTATTCACAGTGGTCATCCTGGGGATTCACCTTGTTCTTGTCCAGGTTCTGGGGATGAGCAAACCCATAAGCCTTCCCGAAGATAAAGTCAGAGAAGTTCCCTTCTTCCCTAACTTTATCCTGAAAGACATGCTGGGCTGGCTGCTCATCCTGGTCCTGATCGGTGTGCTCTGCGTGTTCCTTCCCTGGGAAGTCGGACAGAAAGCTGATCCTTTTGCCGGCACACCGCTCGGGATAAAACCCGAATGGTATTTCACTTTTATGTTCACGACTCTGAAGATCATCCCTTCTCATGTACTTTTTATCGAAGGGGAGGTTCTCGCTATCCTCGGGTTTATGGTGGGCGGTTTACTATGGATGCTGGTTCCGTTTTTGGACAGGAAAGCATCAGTGGAGAAAAAGAGCCCGGCTTTTTCCTGGATCGGGCTGTTCGTACTGCTTTACATAATCGTGTTCACGGCTTTGACCTATCTTCTACCCAACTTATAGAAAAAAGATGAAACCGAAGCATAAGAAATCAAACCTTGTTTTTATAGTGGCGATTCCAGCCATTATGTTTTCCGCTCTGTCACTCTATTCGCAGACCAATAGCTGCCTAGATTGCCACCGGGAAATTGGAGATGAGCTCGCCATGCCAGTAGAGGAGTTCAAACTGGATGTTCACCAGGAATTCGGGTTGAGCTGCAGCGACTGCCACGGCGGGAATCCTGCCGAAGAGGACATCGACCTGGCCAAAGACAAAACTTTCGAAGGGGCTCCGTTGAGAGAACAGATACCCGAGTTCTGCGCATCCTGCCATTCGGACTCGACTTACATGAGGCGTTTCAACCCTCGCCTCAGAGTGGACCAACTGGATCTCTATCTGACTAGCGAGCACGGAAAGCTTCTCAAAGAAGGCGACACCAAAGCCGCTGTCTGTACGGACTGTCACAACACTCACGGAATCCTCGCCTCCAGCCATCCCAAATCCTGGACATTCCCCTGGAATATCCCTGATACATGCGGCCGATGTCATGCTGATAATGATTTCATGAAAGGCTACAGGATCCCCACCAATCAGTTGGAAGAATACGAGCAGAGCGTGCATGCTTATGCGCTATTTGAAAAGAAAGACCTTTCTGCCCCTGTCTGTAACGACTGCCACGGGAATCATGGCGCTGCTCCTCCGGAGGTCACATCCATTGCCTATGTCTGCCGGCAGTGTCACCCCAGCACAGGAGAGCTTTTTTCAAAAAGTCCCCATAAAACAGCCTATGATGAGATGGGAATCTCCGAATGCGAAGCCTGCCATGGAAACCATAAAATACTATCTCCCTCGGATGATATGCTCGGGACTGGCAAGGAAGCTGTTTGTATCCAATGCCACGACCCTGATTCCAGGCCTTATGAGGTGGCATCCCGCATTAAAGAAATGCTCGATGATTTCATCAATAAAACCCATTCTGCCAGCAGCTTGCTGGAGCAGGCAGAGGGGAAAGGCGTGGAGGTCAGCGACCCGAAATTCAAATTAAGAGAAGCGAACACTCTGCTCATCCTGGTCAGGAACCTCACCCACGGTCTTGATATAACAGCCATAGAGGAAAAAATCCAGGAAGGAGAGAAAGTGGTCCTCGAAGTTCAAGAAGCTGGGATGACGGCTTTGAAGGAAGCCACGTTCCGGAGAAGAGGCCTGATCATCAG
>Ga0209427_10001756_pt1 | contig 25175 bp, 29 predicted proteins | sample DeeMarSWOR136_30_FD_187465 | JGI IMG/M metagenome (GOLD analysis project Ga0209427, IMG submission 187465) | Marine sediment microbial communities from White Oak River estuary, North Carolina - WOR-1-36_30 (SPAdes) (version 2) | ecosystem: Environmental > Aquatic > Marine > Intertidal zone >...
CATAACCACTTCCTACAACCGATAAACCACAAGGACCGGATCAGTGGAGTCAACCTACAGCGCTGTCTCCAGCTACTCTACAATCACGACCACCCGACCCGTTCCCTTCGCCTATCTGTCCAACTTCACAAACTAATAGGAGTCAAATGAACATCACAACTAACTATACTGTACGTCCTCGCGTAGCCGAACGTCACTTCGTCGATGTACGGGTAACGTTTGACGACGACGAGTGCGCACTACTACTAAAAGCTCTAGGGTCCGATGACATCCTAGAGATTCGCGACCGTCTACGTCGGCATCTTCATAATCATTTTAGGAGGTTAATGAGTGGAGCGCTCTAAAATCGAAAAGGGAATAGAGATGGTCCTGGAGGGTTTACTGGGTCCTGAGTGGGAAAGCGACCGCAACTACGAGGACACTCCAAGACGAGTAGCAGACTTCTACGAAGAGATGTTTGGGCCTCGTGGCTACGAGATAACAACGTTCCCCGACAAGTTTCGCCAGATGATAGTTCTAGCCCACCATCAGGCTTGGACTTTGTGTCCCCACCACCTACTGCCCGTCCGGTTCGACGTATCGGCGGCCTACATTCCGGGCGTCAAGTCGATCTACAAGGATGAGATCACCATCAGCGAGGAAAGTGAAGTGATAGGCCTCAGTAAATTGGTGAGGCTGGTGATGAACCACTTTACGGAGCCGATACTCCAAGAGACGCTAACCGAAAGCGTCGCCGACGAGCTGATGAGAACTACAGACCCCCAACCTAAGGGCTCTGCTGTGTTGATATACGGAGACCATTCCTGTACACAGATTCGGGGACCCAAGACGTCAGGCTTCTTCGTTACAAGTGCAATGCGGGGGGCTTTCCTGGACAAGCCGGAGGTCAGGAACGAGTTTCTAAACCTGGTTATGAGGAAATAAATGGATAAAAAAGAGGTTATTAGACTACTCTATGATCTCAATAAGACTATCAACGACTGTAATATTAGGTATTGGGAGAAGAGCGAAAAAATTCAGGAGTTATCACAGGACAGACCAGATGTACTCTCTATGGTAAAGGAAGCCTATCGGACATTCTCAAAAGGTGATCCCAATGGTGCAAAACGGCAACACCTTGCCACCGTCAAATACATCGAGAGTTACAATACCCCCCCTCCGCCTCCGCCACCGCCTGAAACCGAACCACTAAAACTATTCCACTTGGACTCCGCAGGTATGCTCATGGATATCCTAGAACACGGATGGGAAGAAAGGTATGAGGATGAAGCATTTGAACGGATTGAGGCTTACCTACAGAAAGTGCTAAGCTATGCGCACCCTACGGCACTCAGCTTTTTCTCTGTGATACACAGCGAGAGACCAGAGCACAGCCACCTAAACTTCAAGACACCCTGGATTGTTGATGTTGAAGAGGATAGATTTGATTTCACAGTCTGGAATGAAAGGTATTGGGAATTATACATAAGGTTCTTACAGCTTCTGGGGAGACTCAAGATACAGGCTATGCCACAGGCGTTCATGCGTGAATATTACAATGCCTTCTTTAAGAGAGAGAATAATATACATGGGATAGATGGAATTTTAGACCCTAATGCTCTGTGGGTAGCAAAGAGATACGTAGGCAGGTTAATCCAGGGACAGTTGGGAACATTGCTAAGCCCGAACATAATCTTTGCAAACGAAATAGCTCATGGTGGGAAAGATGACATATACCATGCGATAGCGAACTGGCATAAATATTTGTGGGAACACCTGAGAGATCAGAAGGGCATCCCGTTGACAAGCATCTGGGCTGATACCTCACACTCTGAGGCTACGAGAGCGCAGTTGGTGTACCACGGCAAGGGCGATGCTTACTGTCCCAAGTGTGGGAAATATAAGTGGGATAACATACAGGAATACGGAAGGGATTGCAGGGCTATAAAGCACAGCATCGGCATTATAGATGACCTTGAACGTGGCGATGTGAGTTTTAAGACATGGAAGGGTAGTGCAAATTGGGGTGGTAAAGGAAGTGAAGACGGGTCTCATAATCCAGATGCAAGGATTATTCCGTTACCTTCGATGAAATGGAGAGTGGCTAATCCCGATCAGTTAAGAACCATGCTGATATACGTCTGGACAGAGTGCAAGGAAGCCAAGAAGCGTAAGGAATACACGTGGGGCATGTTCTTCAATGGACAGCATAGCTTGGTGAACGGTAAGATAAAGTCGTATTTTACCGATGATTTACCTGCTGTTTATTGGGAACGACTCCATGTTGTAGGTGAAATACATAGTGAAATTTTTAAAGAGTGACATCATAACTACTCTCAACGGAGGCGTGAGGTGAACAAAGCAGACAAACGAGACTTCGATGCACACTATGAAGATAAAAGGGATTGGTGTGAAATACCCGATGAAGCCAAACGTATCTGTAATAATTGCAAATATTTCGAGCCAGAGGTGCATTATTCAGGTGGGGAAAAAGGATGGTGTTTTTTAGCAGGGGAAATATTAGGTATTGATGTTGAGTGGGATGATACCTGCGAAGATTGGAGGGACAAAAATGACTAAACCTACCACCCCCGAATGGGTAAGTGATTGCTGTGGGGCTGAGGCAGTACGTCTGTTTAGCGAGAGATATGCGAAATGGATATATGTCTGCAAAAAATGCGTAAGAGATTGCACCCCCGTAGAATCGGGGAGAAGCAGGAAGAAAGGAGAATCCGATGAAATTTGATGGAGGTGTGAGATGACCATAACAAGTTCGGGTGCTATATGTGATGTATGTGGGAAATATATTTTACCCCTAGATCCAGAAGAAAGGGTAAATTTATTTTCAATTAAGGGCATTGATAGAACACTTCATTGTGACAACGCCTGTAAAAAAATATTAATTGATGCTGATAAGGACTGGAAAAAACTTCCTAGTGGCCCATTAAGAAAAGCATTTGAAGAACAAGAAGCCAATAAGGAGCATCGTGGAGGAATGATTGAAAAGCAAAGTATGTCAAGGGTGTCCTTTAGCGGACGTCGGTGAGGGGTACTGTTATGGAGAAGGCCCTGAAGAAGCAACTGTACTCCTCCTTGGGGAAGCGTTGGGTGCTGAGGAAGCCAGGCAGGCGCGTCCGTTCGTGGGTGGAGCCGGACGCGTTCTTAACATGCTTCTCGGGAAGGCTGGTGTTAAAAGATCTAGGCTCTACGTCACCAACGTGGTACGTTGTCGCCCACCAGGCAACCGAACACCTACTGAGAAGGAGATCCGCGAGTGTGGGCAGCGACATAACCTACATAGCTTACTCACCAAGTTCAATCTGGTTGTACCTATGGGAAACGTCGCTCTCTATGCGGTCGCGGGTGAGACGCATATCACTCGTTGGCGCGGGTCTGTCTTCCAAAAAACGTATGGAGATAAGAGAGTCAAGGTCCTTCCAACGCTTCATCCAGCGGCTGTTATGCGGCAACAGGAGTTCATCCCAGCCGTCGTCCACGACTTCTCTAAAATCAACCAAGAAGGGTGGACCGACGAATACCTAGAACCAAAACAGGACTACGAACTACATGCGTACACAGGACACCTTTTACCTATGGCTCAGCGCCGTGAGTTTGCGTTTGACGTGGAAACGCGCTCCTTGGAACCGTATCGTGGTTCTGTTACGCTGCTTGGTTTGTCGTGTGAGGCAGGCAAGGCGGTAGTACTAGATGACCTGGTAGCATCGCAGACACAACTAGAAGCGCTGTTCGCCAGCCACCGACTGAAGATAGGGCATAACGTCGCTTTCGATATGGCTCACATGGAGTCGAATGGGTTTCCTGTTTCGCCTCCCTGGTATGACACTATGATAGCTCACCACCTACTGCTCAGTGACACGCCTAAAGATCTGGGGTTCGTAGCATCGTTGTACACCAGAATCCCGTATTGGAAACACCTTATGAAACAAGACCTACGGCTATACAACGCTACCGACGCCGACGCGACATACCGTATCTACGAGGCTACCGCTCCGGAACTAGAAGCTAAGGGGCTGAAGCCGGTGTTCGACACCTCGATGGCCTTGATACCGATCTTTAGTAGGATGACTCAACGTGGTGTAAGGGTGGACATGAAGCTCCAAAAGAAGTGGAGAGTTGGGCTGGAGAAGAAGATAGAACAACTGGACACAGCCCTGAAGAGGGGTCTCGACGACCAGTTGTTTAACTGGAGGTCACACAAACAACTGGTTAAGCTGCTCTACATTAAACTAGGGCTGCCTCGCCAGTATTCGAAATATGGAAAGTCGTTAACCGCCAACGAAGAAGCATTAACGGAACTCCACAAACTTACAGGGAGTAAGATTGTCGAAGCACTACTGAAACTACGGAAACTAAGTAAGCTAAGTAGCACATACTTCGCGAGCGAACGCCCCAGGGTACATAGTGAGTACCTATTGCACGGCACAGCAACGGGTCGACTATCTTCACGAAACCCCAATTTACAAAACGTCCCTAAGGGGCCCGCTCGCGAGATATACCTACCGGAGGAGGGTCATGTATTTATATCAGCAGATTACAATCAGATCGAGCTGCGTATTGCTGCCCTGCTGGCTGAAGAGAAAGAACTACTGGCTGCTTTTGGGCGGGGAGAGGACATCCACCGTACGGTTGCTAGTACGGTGTACAAAGTACCACAGGCAGCTGTTACCGACCTCCAGCGGTTTAGAGCGAAGTTCATCGTCTATGGACTCGGCTACGGACGAGGTGCTCGTTCGCTTGCTAAGGCATACGGGATGACTGTAGCCGAGGCCGAGAGGTTTATATACGAATATTTTAATGCGTTTGGACGGATCAAGTTATGGCGTGAGGATCTAGTAGAAGAGGTTCGTAAAACGGGTTACTTAGCTAACCCCTTCGGACGGCGTCGCTATTTCTTTGGTCCATCTATAATACCAAAGGTCTATAACTTCCCACCGCAAAGTACTGCTGCTGACGTTATTCTACGCGCTATGGTGAAAATAGACGAGCAGTTACCTAAGGGTAGTTGGTTGGCAATCCAAGTTCATGATGAGGTGGTTGTTCAGGCGCCTGAGGACAACGTACGACAGGTAGGAGAGTGTCTACGGGACGTCATGCAGGCTCCGGTTCCTGAACTAGGAGGGTATCAGTTCCCAGTAGATGTAAAGGTGGGGAAGACCTGGAGGGAGGTTGAATGAGCCTATTCGATGCGTTATCCGGTGGGGCCTCACAATGGCCTCCTTACTACTTAACTGGGGGATACGGACGTCCACCATGGCAAGACCAATTGTATGGTATGATGGCCAGCCAACAAGCCGCAGCTATTCAAAGCCCGGTCGGCTGCCTAGAATGGGCGCGTGGCGAGGAACCCCACTACATTAAACAAAAGGAGGATAAGTTGGACGTGAAAATTTCTGTCCGCAAGATCGATGATCACTACCTAGCCGAAGCTGGGTGTGTGAAGTTCATCGCGCATGACAAGAAAGAGTTCAAGAAAAAGGCATTCCAACTTCTGGAGAAGTACTTGGACACCCTGATGAGCGTACAGCCTCAAGACCCACGAGACCTGTCCAGGGAGCCCGCAGTACCTCCAGATGAGCAGGAGCGCGGATGAACAACAAACCGAAATTTAACTGGACAGCAGTACTCCTAGCACTGGCTATAGTTTTTCTGGTCTTCGACATCGCACGCCTTCGTTACCGTGTCGATCAGGTAGAAAAGGAAGTCGTAGAACTCAAAGAGGCGATCGTTCAGATTGAGGCAGCGACGGCTATAGCCGTGGAGGCAGTAGACCAGTACTACGATGCACTTGACAAACTCAACAATTGACGACATCTACGACGCCATTGAAGAGATAGCCCCTATACTATTAGGTATAGGTTGGCTACTGCTGTTTTTTGTGTAGGAGGAAGATTGGAACTTAGCTTCGAAATACCGATACCACACCTTCATGAGTTTCTTCCGTTATCCGACTTCGGTTTCGGGCTGGCTCACCTGATGCTCGACAAGGAATACAAGCACGCAGGAACATACCACACCATAATGCAGGGCTGCCTACTAGACAACAGCATGTACGAGCTACAGGACGAGCCACTTACCAACGAACAACTGATAGCGGCAGCCGAGGTCTGTAGTCCGGTAGCAGTTATCGCTCCCGACTGGATGGATAAGAAGGGTCCGTCCACCGACGCTGCTTACACCTTAATAGAGGCAGTACACCACCTCAACATGAAAGCCGTTACGTTCCTAGGAGACAGAGAGGTTCCTATGATCTTGTGGACGGTTGGAGGGGTAGTTCAGGGCAAAGATCTCCAGGAACGAGTTCAGTGCTTTCACGACCTACAGAAACTGGGTTGTAGACCGATCTGCTTTCCGTTTAGGACGCCTCGACACGAAACCATCGGGCAACTACTCCTACTACAGGCGTTCAGGGAAGAGGAGTGGTACCACCTGCTCGGACTACAAGATCTTACGGAACTGACCTGGAAACTACCTGGACGCTGGTCAGTCGACACAGCTAAACCCTTCAAGGGGAAGAGGTTGGATAAGGAGAAGAGTATTCGGGGACTGGGAAGGCTGCGTATCCACGAAGAGCTGTCGGAGGAAGCGAGACGGATAGCGGCTTGGAATATCGCATATCTAACAAGGCTAGCAAGATAAGAAAGGAGAAGCAATGAACGTAACAGTATGGCGGCGGTGCACATTCGACGCCGCACACCAACTATCAATGCACAATGGGGTGTGTAGTCGTCTCCACGGACACACATACACTGTAGAGGTCGGTGTAGTGTGTCCTATAGACGAGACTACCGGGATGGGGATAGACCTCATCGAGTTGAAGACATTCTTATACCAGGAGGTCATCGCGCGGTTCGACCACCGCTATCTTAATGACCATATCGCTGGACAACCAACTGCAGAACTAATAGCGTGTACCGTACTCGACGCCGCTAACAGGGTGTTTCCAGGACATCAGACTCTAGTACGGATATACGAAAGTCCTGACGGTTGGGTGGAGGTATCACGATGACCCCAGAAAGAGAAAAATTTATGCGCGATCTTGGTAAAGCTGCTCGCGAGAAACGTGACGAGGTCATCACAGAGGTTCTGAAAGCAGACCCTAGGGTAGACCATCCACCCTACTATAACCAAGGGCAGATCGAGGTTATCGACTTCATCCGCGATCAGTTGACTAGGGAACGCTACGAGGGTTTCCTACAGGGCTGCGTTTTACAGTATATCTGTAGGTACCCCCACAAAGGAGAGGCCGAGACCGACCTTAAGAAAGCACGATTTTACCTAAACGAACTGATCCGCGTATATGGAAGACCAACAACTAGAGAAGGCTCTTGAGCTATTCAAAGACTTCCTACGCGGACTCGAGGGGGCGTCACGCGAGTCGGAAACCTACCGAAAAGCACGGAAGTTTATAGAAGAGTTCCCGAGACCATTCACTACTGTCGAACGTCAAGAACTATCCGCCTTGATGAGAAAGGCGTTCGGGCTACCAAAGGACAGCGACCCCTCAACAGAACCGTTCGCAAGTTTGATTCCGAAAGTCGGATGGTTACACGACTACTACAAATACACACTGCGGAGTGAGCCGCCCGCAGTGTTTCATTTTATGTCAGCGTTGACAGTACTAGGAGCAACGCTGGGAAGGAGTGTGTACTTTGACAAAGGGTTTTACAGAGTATATCCAAACATTGCTACAGTGCTTATTGCTCCGACGGGGCGCTGCCGAAAGACTAGCGCGACGAACGTATCTTTACAGCTTGCTAGGGCTGTCGGGGTTAATGTCCTTAGCGAGCGCCTTACCCCTGAAGCTCTCGTCGAAGGCCTTGGAGGAAGTGAACAAGCAACTGGATTGGTTTACGCACCAGAACTCGCAGTCTTCCTCGGACGACAAAAGTACCTCGAAGGTATGGTACCACTACTAACGTCGCTATTTGACTCTCCTGACGTCTGGAAGTCGTCTACCATAGGACGTGGTGATTTATGCCTGTCGAGAGTAGCGGTGTGTATGTTAGCTGCCAGTACTGTGGAGTGGTTCGTGGAGGCCCTACCACGAGAGGCTTTCTCGGGCGGCTTCATGTCCCGTATCCTTTTTGTAGTACAAGAGGATACCGCGCGGGAGTTCGCTCTACCCGAACGTGGCGAGGGACATGTGTGGGAAGGCCTCCGTGAACAACTCCAGGAGATCGGGCAGCTCAGTGGAGAGGTGTTCCTAGAACGTGACGCTGAACTGTGGTATAAACAATGGTATGCCACTCACCACAGAACTCCTGTCTTCGATGCTAAGTTTGCGGGGTACCACGAGCGGAAGCCCGACCATATGTTACGAATCGCTTATCTGTTACGAATCGCGAATACCAGATCGCTACGAATCCAGAAGGAGGACCTAGACCACGCTCTCGGGATTCTAGACTGGATGGAGGTACTGTTACCTGAGGTGTTTGACATGGTTGCGCATACAGCCGTCGGTGAAACACACCGCCGTATCGTACGACAGTTAAAGGCAGCTGGAGGGCGCATCGCACACAGTACACTCCTTCGGAAGAACCAATACTACATGACCGCCCGTGCGTTCGCTGAGGCTATGATCACGCTAAAGGAAAGTGGGACCGTAGACGAGGAGAGAACCGTTGGCGGGCGGTACTACACTCTACAGGAGAAATAACATGGACCAATGTACCTGTGTGTCTGTTAAATGGAACCCGGATAACGCGGTTCTTCAGTGCCACAGGTGTGGGCGAGTAATCCACTTGTGTTACTGGTGTAAGGTCCGCGCTGCGAGGTTAGATGGGCACAAATATCCTAGACCGGAGGAGAACGATGGACATACCAAAAAACCTGCCTGAGAACATCCAAGTCTCCCCGGTACGTCGCGAGGTGTTATGGTTTGCAGAACTAATGGAACAGAAACTATCTCAATTCGACACCAGCAGAAACTGGAAAGACGCAAAGATAGACTACCTGTTGGGTAGGCTCCACGACGAGTTCCTCGAGCTTACGCAGCTACTCAAAGCTAGAACCTACATCGAACCCTTTACTGGGGGAAATAAAATCCGGTATGCTACCGCTGGCGTTGTAAACGAGGAAGCGGTTATCGAGGAGGCAGTAGATATGGCTAACTTCTGTATGATGATTGCCGACCTCTGTAGGAGACAGTTGTGATACACTGGGACCTGATCTTAGGCACTGAAGAAGTGTGTGAAGAGCTACAGAGACTCTACGACCAAATGTCGCTGAGCTTCTTAGCGGAGCACCTAGGAGTCTCGCCAGCAGCACTGCGAAACCAACTAAAGAAATGCGGGATTAAGTTACGTCCTCGCGGAGGAGCACACCACAAGGTTCCACGGGAGGATCTTCCAAACAACCTCTCGGATATGTCTCCGCAACAAATAGTCAAGCTGACGGGGTACTCTCCAAGCTATGCCCGTAAACTGAAGTTTAGGTTAAGGAGGGAACGTGAACTTAGGAAAAGTGTACAGACACAAACTGAGCGGTCACCTGATAAAACTAACAGCAGTAACAGTTAACGTTCACTTGGAACACAATACGGTAGTCCACCAGGTTGAGCTTACATTTAAGTTGGTAGGTGAGCACGCATACCTCCCCCAACGTACACGCACTTCCAAAAGGCTGTATGAAGGAGCTAACGATCCCGTAAATACCTATCTAGAAGAGCTCTTATCCCTGCCATATCCCTCTCAAGCTGACCAAGCCTAAGGAAGATATTGTCTATGTCTTCCTTACACTCCTTGTGGCGCTCATCGGCCTTCTTCCTACATTCTTCAAACTGGGTGTGCAGTTGGGTAAATGTTACGCTACCAACTACTGAGTTGTAGGGGTTGTTAGGACCCTTCGGCAACAGCTTTTTTCTAGCCCAGGGGGGTCCGTATTTGTAGATGATTAACGCAACGATGATGAGTAGTATTACAACCGAGTTAGCGACTCCTAGTTCGGTGCCTAAACCCTGCAACACGTTCACCTCCTCAACCTCTCCACTTCAAGGAAGAGCTCCTTGTTCCACTGCAAGAAGGCCTGTTTAACGACGTAGTAGACCTCCGTCTTGTCTGGTTTGAACGTCGGAGCCCACTCCACAACCCACTGACTTCCATTGTAGATAACAATAGCCATAGGGCTGTCCTTGTCAGAGGGATTCAGAACGTCGTAACCCGGATACAGGGCCGGGTTATAACTTGTACAACTGTTCCCTAACACCATCAAGGCGGCTAGCATCACGGTACTTAGCCACCTTATCGCACTTCTCCTTAAGCTTTGCCCGTTTCTTCGCATCTTTCTCCTTCTTTAAAGCCGTGTCGAGAGCGTTACCTAACCTTATTAGTTCGCTGAGGATAAATGTTACCTCGTCTATATTTATACCCATAGTATTACTCCTCTGGGGTTCTAAACCCGATCACCCGCTTTAGTGCCTCGCTTAGTTCCTCCTCGTTCAGGGCTCTATGTACGTCCTGAATAAACAACCCAAACGGGACCAACGTTCTGAACTGCCTCTTAAGATCCTGCTTGGCGAGGTCCGCCTGAAGACCACCCCTCGTGAGATCTTGAACATTGTTAAAGATCTGGGCCATCGGACCGCCTCCAAAGACGAACGGTCCTTCTAAAATCCAGGGCCTTACATCTATTCCTAACAGGTGTTTCCCTGCGAGGTGGAGCCCCTCGTTTACCAGGAACCACCTGGCTAGGAAGTTCTGCGAGGCTTTCGAACCTACACCATTCGCTCTTGCGCCACGCAACCAGAACCTCACGAAGTTCGTAGGCCAGGTACCAAACTGCCCAAACAACCGGCCTATCCGAGAAGTGAAGATCTGCGGAGAGTTCCCCACTCTATATATCCACTGGGTGTCTTCAGCCATGTGAAGTGCGTACGTCTTAGCTGCCTTCTCTATTCCAACAGCAACGTCCTCTACCACAGGTATCTGGTAGGCCTCCGTAGCCTCCCACATGGGTAGCATCTTTCGGAGGACCTGGCTCTGGGCACTCTTCGGGAAATAGACAAGCCCTGTTAAATCCTTGAACTCCTGAAGGGTTATCTGCCCCTTCAAGAACTTGGGTGCGTAGTGTTTGATAGTGGTGTACCCGATGTTAGCTGATATGTTACGATTTATCCAGGCGTCTACTCCCTTATAGGCAATCATCCCCTTGTTGTAGGCGGTACGAAGCTTCCCAGCAACCGGTGCGGTTTCTCTGGCCAGCATCTCCTCTAGGGGGACTCCGGTCAGTTCGTTAAGACCCAGCTCGCGAACCAGCTGGCGTCCTTCCTTCGTAAAGGCTCTTGCAAATCCACGCGCGTAGTTTTCTGCACCAGCGTAGAGGAAGGTTGTAGTAAAAGTCTGTGTCATGTTTCTAAGTACCAGTCCAAGACGCAGCGGCATAGTCCCCGTATATGTAAGCAGAAGGAAGTGTCGAGCGAACCAGCTGGGAAGCTGCCCACTAATCTTCGTACCTAAGTGTGTGTTAAGCACCTGAAAAAAGTCACTCGCAGTCTTCATATCGTTGCTTACAGAAGCCATGATCTGGGCCTGATACCTGGATATATCCTGGATGATCCTCGTCCTTGTACTACCCGTTAGGTTAGCCCCACGCACTAACTCCTTCAGTTCATTCATCTGTTCCCAGTACGGAGATAGATGGAGACGCATCTTCGTAGCAAATGCGTTGTTAATGAAATCCCACAGGCGCGGCGTCTCCGGAACTAGCCCATGGTCTATCCACACCTTCAGTTCGTCTGGAACCTCCTCTGGACGTATCTTCTGCGCACGACCGAAGGCAGCCCTACCCCCTAGCTCCTTCAACAGGATTGCTTCCGCGACGGCGGGTAGTTCAGCGTCGGGAGTGAGACCATAGTTTTGGGCTAGGCGTACACGTTCTGCAGGAGCCTGACCCCGGAGATAGGATAGAATCTGGATCTTCCTCCTGATGAACGGTCCTGTAGTCTCGCCAACCATTGAGCTGTAGGCTGGAATCCAATCTCTCATCATGGCTTCGTAGTTTTTTCCGAACACCTCGCGAAGGATTACTTCTACCTCTGTCGCAACTGCTACGTCTCCACGCTTCATCCCGTACCGCTCAGCTACAGCGCTACGCTGTCCCATTTCCGTGCTGATATACTCCCAGATAGCTCCGTCGTTACGGTACTTCAACTCCCGTAGAACGTTACGGAGTCTAGGCCCCAAGGACTTTCCCCATTCACGCAGTGGTCTTACCCCCATTTGTTCCATAGCATTCCACACGTCCAGTAACGGAAGGCGTAACGCGTCTTGGTACTGAGCAAATAGCTGCTTTGTAGGGGTGAAGACTCTTAGTGGCAGAAAGACGGCACCCTGAGGACCATCAGTAGTTCCAAACGTATAGCCCTCTGCACTGAAGGTCTCCGGGGATACCATAGACCCCCCGCGAGCTCTCAACATCTCTGTAACTTCGGGAGACAGGTCTTCTAACAACGACGTCTCTGCAAGAACCTTCCGCAGCTGAAACTCGTCATACATCCTACGAGCCCCAGAAATGATGTCTCTGATCTGATAACCACCATCGGGAGTAAGACGCTCAAGAACGAACCCCTTATTAACCATTAGTAGATCACGAACCTGACTATAAGTCAGTGGCTTTTGCCTCCCACGCTTCGAGGAAGCGTCTTTCCTGAAGGCCGAATACTCAATACTACCATCTGGCTTCTCTTGTTGCACTATATAAAAGGCCTTATCTCCTTTGGTAGTAATCACCACATTGCCAAGAGCATCTGAGTCCCCAGCGTCAGGAAACTTCTCTAGCTCCTCCGCGAGGACGGAGATAAACTTTCCTGGCCTTTGGGGATCCTTCCACCTGACCTTACCACTCTTCGAGTGCCAGCTACCGAAGATCCCCTTCTGTGCCATGAGACGGGCTACATACAACCCGTCTGTGTATTCGGGAGCTTGAGGAGCGTAGGCAGCGCCGATCTCCCAAATGTTCCGTTTACCCATCTCCTCGATCTCCTTGAGGTCCATAGACGAGTCGTAGGTACCGACGTCGGTATCAGTCAGGGGTTCCTTACCACGTTCAGCCCTGTTAAGGCGAGCCAGTTCGTCTTCCAGTTGTAGTGTGTACTCACGCTTCTTGGCTTCAGAGGCTTTCATGTTCTTGATCTGTTCCCGTTTGGCATGCGCTACTCTACGAACGTCCTCACTCAGAACTTGGGGGTATCCTCTTATGTCTTCCATCCCTTCAAGACCACGGAGTGGAGTAGGTTTGTTTTCCAGGATTTTAGCTTTCCACAGCGTTTCGATAAACTCTGGTAAGTTCTTTCTAGTGTACCCAAACTCCTCTAGAAAAGCCTCGGTAAACGGACGACCAGAACCCTCGGGGCCTACAGACATCTCGGCCAGGTACTCGAACAGTGGTCCCTTGTCTGCAGCCCTAGCTAGCTCGTCTACACGAGGACCGCTTGCTGGAATTGGTCTGTGTCTGAGCCGCTGAAGTGCCGGAGCGGTTCTTGGTCCCAGAGGCACCTTCCTTCCGGCATCCAGCATAGCTTCGCCCTCCGCCGATAACCTTACAACAGCATCTCCACCAGTCCAGTACTCAACAGGTAGCGACTCTACTAGCTTATCAGCGTCCATCATAAAGTTGTCGTAGCTTCGGAGAGAGGCCACGAGCTCAGCTTCGGAGCTCTGAGCGGCAGCCCGAACGTCTCCAGCAACCAGTTGGAGGTTTTGTAACTCCTCTGTACGCCCCGACCGCTCCAACTTCAGGGACATAGCTTTAGTCTCCTCGTTGACCTTGTAAATGATGTGGTCTACCTGTTGCGCATAGCGATTACGCGCCAGTTCTTCTAGGTTCTTCGGCGGAGCTTCTAACTTCCTAGCTCCCAGGGCTAAAGGCTCACCCCAGGAACCTTCTTGAACGTCTCTAGCCAGGTCGATAACTAGCTGATCTTTAGGGCTGAGGTCCAGGCGCTTAGCAACTCGCCTCCTTGTCAAGACGCTTTCCAGCTTACGTAACGCTCCCACAGTAACCATGGCCTGAATGCCCGTTACTATAGGTAGGCGTCCGGCGGCTACTTCTTCTGGGTGTAGAATTGCTTGGGTTCCTGCAGCACCTACACCAGCCAGACCTGCCCCAACCAACTTACTAGCGGGACCGAAGCCGAGACCACCGATAGCTGCGGATTCCAGAATCTGTCCCGGAGGTCGATGACCCGCAGCCCACTGCATTATATCTGGCGTTGCAAATGACATAGCTCCACGAACTCCCCTAGACAGTGCTCCAGCTCCTCTGGTCATGGCTCCTCCAGCAGCTCCACCGGCTAGATACCAAGGAGCAGCTCCTACCATCTCTCCAACAGCAGCTCCGATAGGGTGTTCTGGTCTAGCCCTGGGGGTCTCTGGTAAGAACGGCCACAGACTATGAGCCATATGGTATCCGAAGGATTCTAGAAAGTCCGGTTTGAAGTAGGTTTCTAGAACCTGCATCTGTGCGTCAGTATAGCCCTCCTTTTGTGCTAGTGGGAGTACCTGTTCACGAAAGTACCGTTGTCTTATGAGGTTCTTTTCTTGTTCCTTTCTGTTGACGAAGTCGGGGTGTGGTTCCGCTGTTTGAACCCACTCATGAATCTTAAATGCTACTTCCGGAGGTAGGAGTTGCATTTCTTCTGGAGAAGGCACCCTGAGAGCAGCACGTTCCTCGATAAAGGGAATCCGTTCCCCAGTTACAGGATCGTATCTGACTTTCGGTAGACGTTCCTCTTCTTCGTCTGGCATCACTTCTCCTCAGGAGGACGTTGTACGTAGGATATTGCGCTAGATCCAACAGGAGCGGTCTGTATCATATACTGTCCCATTAACATCTCTATGATCTTCTCACCCACTGACTTCGCCTCCACATATGATAGTCCCAACATACGGAACAGTTCCTTTGTCCTCTCTTCGTACAGCTTCGCCCCCTGCCTCTTTACAGAGTCGGAGACCCCAGAAGCCATCATACCCTTAGCCATCATCAATCCGCGGAGCTGGTATACAATATTGGCGTCCATCAGCAGACTGTTGAAATACGAAGGTGCGTAGAGAGTCCCGGTACGCATACCCCTTACTATATCCATAGAAGTCATCGCTAGCTCCGCGGGGTCAGTGGACCCCTGTTGCCTGATTGCTGTGTAAATATTCATCGCCTCCCGCCACTCGGCAGTGGAAACGGTTTTCTCTCCTTCTTTTTCGGGAGGGGTAGGTGGACGGTTCGGAAGCTCGCCATGCTCCTGTAACCTCCGGATCTCCGCAGGGGTTATGTCCGTCCAGATTTCTAGGGCCGTCCTTAAGTCGGATATCTTGAAGTCGTAACCAGGGCCCGTTCCAGTAAAGGCTGCCGAGCTGGGAGCCGTAAACGGAAACGGCCACTGCAGCTGAGGTGCCGCAGCCATAGCAAGACCTGGACTAGCTTTGTAGAGGTCTCCTAGAAATTCCATGTGCTGCATGTACTGTTCTGTAGGAGTCATAGGAGGCGGAATCCCTAACGCCGCTGACACCGGAGCGGGGAGCTGCCTACCAGCCATAGACTCATGTATCGCTCTAACCGTAATCCCTTCTCTAGTGGAGGGCCAAGGCAAAGGCTCCTCTCGACGAGCAGCTTCGGCTGTAGGTGGAGGTGCTCCCGCTGCCGGTGGAACTATCTGACCTCCTGGAGCCATAGGGGCAACCATACCCCCTGCTGGCATTCCAGGCGCTTGTATTCTACCCATAGTTGGGGGGGCTAGTTGTGGAGGTCCGCCTGCAGTCATCTGCGGAGGGAATGGAGGTACCTCTACTCCATATGTTCCTTCTGCTGGTGCGGGGTACGGGATACCGGTTTGCTTTTCGAACGGCTTCACTGCTGTAGGGTATTCACGCGACAAGGCTTCAAGGGGCTCTTTGTCGCCAGTCATAATAGCTACTTCCATAGCCCCAGTCATCTCCTTAACCGCTTTCTGGCGTTCATGTAGAGGTCTAGTAAGATACCAAGCTATCAGGCTGCCTACAAGTTCACCAGGACCGGACCACGGACCCTGTTGTCTATATCTACTGTAACCATCCATCTTATCCTCCCTTAAAAGCGAAGGGCAGACTTCCTAGAGCGCCACCGAGACCGCTTAAGAACTGTCCCCACGCACTAGGCACTGCCTGACCTCCAGCTCCAAACGGGTAGCTCATTCCCCACTGCATACCGTAAGGCAGGAATGGGTGATACTGGGGTTGTGTTCTCGCCCATTCCTGATATTCTGGCATCATCATCTGTTGTTGTGTTTGCCAGAGTTGCGGACCCAGACCTAACGCAGCACCAATCCTCCCCATTTGTATAGCCTCCTGAGCCTGGCCTAGTCCGGTTCCCAGTTGAGCAGCCTGTAGTGCACGCTGTCTCTGAGCTTCCCTAGCTGCGAAGTCGAGTTGCGACAGTTCAGTCTCGAACTGCCCCATCTCTCGTGCACCTAACGCGGCTAACCTGTTCTGCATTCCGCTGCTATATCTACCCCCTGTAAGGTAGCTCTGAGCTAGTGGTTCCTGCATCCCCCATTGAATGTTCTGTTCAGCCTGAGCCCGTCTTGCCTGTTGCCAGGGCTCTGTAGTTGTAGGTGGACCGAACATCCCCTGACGCAGAGCTGCTTCAGTGGGACCGAAGATACCTGGCATCGGCATGGAACCTACCCCACCGCCAGTAGCTGATGGATACTCGGTACCCATCGTACCAGGCTGCCCGGGAATAGGAGTGAACCCATCCACAGGCTCAGGGATCCTGAAACCACCGTCGCCGGGCTGTATAGGAATAAAGCCACCTCCAGGCGGCATCTGAGCTCCCAGCGAACCGGGAGCTTTCACACGCTCTGGAAAATAAGTTCTCCAGTCACCGAATTGTGGTGTTAGCCCCCACTCAGCAAACTGCTCCGCGGACACCGGGCCTCCAGCCTCGGCATACATTTTGGCCATAGTTGGGAAGTCCTGATACCCTACTTCTGGATTCCAGATGATATGACCACCCCAACCTTCACCACCGTACACACCACCGCGACCGGGCTTTCTGTACCACTCCTGCATCACGTTCGCGCCAGCACCAGGATATTTGCGAGCGTGACCCCACTTCACAGCCTCTTGAGTAGCCCCTATAGGAACTTCAGTAGGAGTAGTACTTGGAGCTCCGTAGGTGGGGATCATCCCTCCCTTACCAGTTATACCTACTTGTGGAGCAACTCCTCCCCGCGGAGTAACTCCTCCTTTACCATCGTCCCCACCGCCGTCAGGAGGAGCATAGGGACTAGTATCCCAGTTCCACCACCAAGGGGTTCCGGCACGTCCGGTCCTTGGCATAGGGTATGGTGACCAGGTTTCTGGCCCCTGGGATCCTAGTAGCCTAGACAGTTGGGCACCTGCGGGTCCTATGAACGGAGGCATCTGTGTAGTCATCATATACGGGTACATCTGCATGGGCTGCATAAGCCCTTGTTGAAGGATGTTCTGCATGCCGCCACGGAACTGTCCGAGACCGTACGGCATAGTTGGAAGTTCTGGCTTTATAGTTTGATAACCGCTTCCCATATTACACCTCCTCGGAGAGCAAACTAAACAACGCCACGTCTCTTAGCTCTCCGTCGTAATACGTAAATCTACGTAAGTTCCCTTCCAGCGTAAATCCCAGTGCTTCTGCGTACTCGCAGGCAGCCTCGTTGAACGTAGGTATATACGCCGAAAGACGTCGTAACTTCAATAAACTAAAGAGGTCGGAGACGATCTCCTTCGCCCGGGTATACTGCTTCTTCATTTTGTCCCCCCACAACACTATGTGTATGTTGGCGCTGACGCCGAGGACGATATCCGAAAGCCAAAATACACCCTCGAACTCTCCGACCTCGAAAAACATACTATTTCCTGAGGAATATAAGGCACTAAAGGTCGAGGGTTCCCGAAGGCAGTCGGGAACATAGTCCCGGACCTTCTCGAACGTATCCTTCAGAAGGTCGGGATGTAGAAAACAATACTTCTTCATACCTTCACCCACTTTATTAAACTAGAGTACCCCGTGAAGTCTTGCATAGTCCAGTTGTTTTCTTCGTAGTTGTATATCCAGGCGCGAACGGTTGCGTCCTTCATGTCGGTGACTAAATAGTAACGCTTTTCACGGGGGTCAAGCGCCGACCATGCGTAGAGCAACTTCGCCGGGTCTGCAGTTGCGAACAGTTCTTTTCTGATTCTACTACCGACACCCTGCCAGACACTAGGACCACATAAATACACATCGTCATCACTCAGAAATAGAAACCCTGCTTCCTCTATCCGTTGGAGGCTAAAGGGCGCAGCGAGCCCCCGTCCTGCGTATATGTGATCTTCTATCGGAGCGAGGAAGTTACCTGTAGGTGGGATCCGATATACCGTGTTCTTACGGAACGCCCAGAGGATCCTACCCAGAACGCCGAGCCTGCGTATCTCGTCACCTTCGTTTTCTAGGTCGTACCAACCACTCGTAATGCCACTCCACGCGGTAATGTCACCACTGTCAGACCACCGTAACCGGTTCGGGTACCATGTAGAGGACTCGAAGGAATGTCCCATGAACAAGCTACCAAGAAAGGGGACACAACACTTACCCTTGTAACTGTCAGTAAGGATCAAGAACAAACCACCACCACCATCCCAGTAGTGAGGTTTGTCTGTCCCGAAGTTGTTACACACTGCAACCGGACTCCCACTAGTCAACATGGTATACGCTTCATATCTGTGGTGGGTAGTACTAGTAAAAGGGGTACTGGGCGTCTTATCAACGGGAGTACCTGTATTATCTACATACACCTTCGTATCACAAAACATACACAACCACGCAACGGCTCCCTCGTAAACATACATATGGTAGACAATCTGGTTGGCGGTAGCAGACAGATCATACACCACATCCGTATGTCTCTTACATGGTTCCAGTCTCCCCATTTTAGGGTAGGTATCCCACAGGTACGAAGCTTCGCCCTCGGCCAGAGTTCTCACAGGGGAAGTAGAGTTCAGACCACCTCCAACTGCTAGGACTCTGTGGAAGAGCTGTTGTCTTCGTTCGTTGAATCCTGTTGGCATTCGTGCTCCTCATGCCAGGCATACTGGCGTTTGAACTTAGCTATATAGTGTTCTGGCTTTATGGTGTCTTTAAATGAACCACTGTTGTAGGCATCCGCTACCTGTTCAATAGTAGTAGCTCCCCGATCAAACACACGTTCGTTGAGATAGCGAACTACATACGGTATTGCTACACTGTCACGGTCTAACGCTAGTGGAGGGCCGTCGTACCCCAACTCCACTGCTACAATGTACAGTATCTGGAAGTTGCTGTAACTACAGGCAGCCCAAGCTTGCCATTTTGCGTACTCCATACGAACCAACTCTGAGTTCTTAAAGTAGATCCCGTCAGGCGCGTAGGCTGCCTCGAACCTCGGAACCTTGTTAGAGGGAGTGTACTTCTCACAGTCGTATACAGCAAACAGGACAGCACAAGGGTCCATCCCTTCAGGCACCCGTAACAACGGAGAGTACTCCTTTATTAGTTGTGTAATTCTAGTCATCTGAAGCCTTCCTTCCTCTTGGAGCAGCCCAGAAGAGATAGGATACCATTTGGAAGCCGTAACCGCGCAGACGGATCTTGAACGCCTCAGCGGTCTGCCAGGGGTGTACGAACCCCACCTTCCCTTTCTGTAGAGTTACCGCTCCTACAGACGTCCAAGTAACCCCAGCGTCGGTACTGACATACACGCTCACTGTGTGGGGGGTAGGAGAGTCGCTATACAGGACCCCCTCTGTGAGGGTCTTCTCCTCGCCTGGGGTACCGAAGTCTAGGACGTCAGAGTCGTAGAACCCTTCAGTGCTTCCGGGTCTGAAATCATAGACCTTCTTATCACTGTAACCCACCACCATCCTCTCTTCAGCAGTGGACAAGCCCCCAAGACGGGTAATCGAAAAGTGTTCTGTAAGGACGTTCTGTTCCAGGAACTCCATCGGAGCTCCCTTGGTCAGCTCAAAGTGCTCGGTAAAAACGTTCTGGTCTAAAAGTTCGATAGTTCTCCCAAGGGTGACCTCCAACGAAATGTTGTCGTACCACCCCTTACTGGAAGTGCCCTGATCATCCGGGTTAACTGCACAGGCCACCTCGAAGATGTACACCCCAGCCTGATCCATATAAGCCACAACATCCTCGTCCTGTAACGCGTACCCAGATCCAGAAGCCCCCGCAGAACTATACTTAGCGTGGTATAAAATGATAGTAGTGCTATCCGGCTTCCTTAGATAAACCCAAAATTCAGTATAACCACCAGAACCGGTCCCTGCAACAGCCCACTGACGCCAGACATCAACACTAGCTGTTAGAACAGTATCTAGGACCTCGATAGACTGGCGCATCTGGAAACGTTTGACATCTATTTCCTCCGACTCAGCAAGCGCCTTGTTGGAGTCGGGTGTAAACATGTAGTGTGCTGGACTAGGACTCTTCGACCAGCCGCCTAGACCCCCTGTAAAGGTCCCGTTAGTTATCAGTTCGTGAGCCATTAACTATTCTGTAGATCCCACTGAACCAGGCACTGGTCGCCGTTCTCAAACGCGATAGCATCAAAAACCTGGTACAAGAACAAGTCACCTCCACTAGCGGCGTTCAGTAACCCAGCCTCAGTCAAGTTATGGGTAGCAGTAATACTGATCGACTTAGTATACCGCGAGGTGTCGTTAGTAATGGTTCTGGTCACCTTCGACTTGTCTGCAGCGTCTCTATACTGTTCAGACCCTAACGCAGTAGCCTCGGCAGGAGGATCCTGAGCCCCTGTACCTATAGCGATGTGTGTCGGGGCCGCCGTACCACCAGTAATCATGATATCGGAGATAGCTGCTACCCCAGCGTTGGTCTTTGTGTTCTGTATGTTGAGAACCAACTCCGGGACCCCAGTACGTATCCTCCAGATTTTGATATGCCCGCGCCACTTGTTATTACATTTTAATGGAAAAGCCAATGTCCGCATCTTCCTCTTCCTCCGTATATTGTTCACTGTGGGCCGCCATGGTGTTCTTTAGGTCTCGTAACCACCTGTCGGCCTCAGGATAGTTTAGACTGCGCGCACCCCTGTACGTAGCGGCCTCCTCCAAAGCAATATGATACTCCTCCCCTATAATAGGCGTATCAGTGTTGTTTATCAAAGAGGTCCCTACTACCTTCTTCCGTCCGCGCCTCTGTATCTGATAAGAGGCATCCGGAACTGGGTCCCAGTATACCTCACGCCCGTATTGCGCATAGCGTTCAGGGGGGCCTTCAGTAGTACTTCGGTACCTGTCCAACCAACGGATCCCCCGCTGTTTGATTGGAGTGTTGTTAGTTAGGTCCCGAAGGCTAACAATAAACAGCATGTCTGAAGGCAGAGTAAAGCTAGGGTCACTCGCAGAAGTATAGAAAGTGTCTGTACCATCCAGCTGAGGGATCGGAAGCGGATCGAACCTCCTAGCCTCAGGGAACTTCCCGGTGGTTACAACATCTAAGTAAGCGGAGTTAATCCACTCTTTAATTAATGTGTCTACATCAGTCCTGTTACCGAGGTTCCGCTTAACATGTTGTTGAAGCGTTAAAAAGTTCATCTGTCCTCCTAGTCAGGATCCCAGGGTCCGAACTTCGGTCCTCTAGGTTCCTTTATCTCGCCCTCAGCTATGTATTGTCGGTGGTCCTTCTTGTCGATACACTCCGGACACAAGTCGAGCCCTCGTTGTTTCTTATACACCTGTCTGGGCCAAGGTAGCCCACACCGCGGGCAGTCCATCCACCGACTGAAGGTTATCTTGTTATTGGGGCGCCATCTAGCCTTCACTTAACACCCCCTTACGAGTTCGCTGTATAAACACTACGGTCCTCCTGTCCATACACCGACTTTCAAAAATGGTTTCCACCTGCCATCTCCATCACACCTCAGTTCTAGAATACTCCCCAGAACACCATCCGAGTCTACGTATGTATTACCCCCAGACATTATTGACCAGATAGTTTCACCAGACGCGGGCGTAATCCGGATCACTTGAGCAACACTGTTATGGAAAGTAATGTGCATGTTCCTAAGAGCCGGAGGTAGCGTAAAGTTATAAGTCCCAGTAGCCATAAGGTTTGTACGTATACCTCCGCTACACTCCGCAGCGTCAACAGTAACGTCGCCGCTACCAGGTACGTAGGGATGAGTCCAGTGATCGGCATAGCCGCCTGGTTCAGGAGCGATGTATGTATCAGTTCTAATGAAGACGCACTCACTGCGGTCTAAGTAGCTAGCTAGGATTAAACTTCCTAACTGTCCGCCAGCCATTGCATTATACCAACCGTAAGTCCCTCCGTAACCACCAGCGGTAGCGTGAAGGACTCCAGTAAACAGAATACCTCCAGCTCGTGCACCGTTGTCTATCCTAACACAATACTCGCACATTACAATACCACCACCAAGAAGTTTGGTTCCCTCAGCCATGGAAGTGCAATTACCGCCGATATAGAAGGCGTACTTTGCGTAGTGCCAATCTTCGAAGACAAACGTATTGCCATTCAGGTTGTTTGAACTATACTCATTCAACTTTACAACACTCTCAAGATCATGCGCAACGCCTATGTAGAAGTGTCCGAAGATACAGTTGCGTAGTTCGAGGAAGATCTGGCCGGAACCCGAACCGATCCCTTCTACATAGTCTACGTGTAGGGTTACCCCTCGAAGCGTCGCGGACGTTCCTACTGTAAACGCCACTAGACTGCTTCCAACAAGTTCGACCTTCCCCCGAATGTAAATGTGGACACGCTTCAAGACATTTATAGTGGACCCTAGAACTGTTACCGGTCCCGGAACAAACACGCAGCCATTCTCGTCGACGTCGTCGATAGCACGCTGGATCGCCAAACTGTCATTGGTTACCCCATCGCATTTAGCTCCGTATATACGGACGTCGGCCCAGGGCCGTGCGGCTTTGACGTCGTCGATACCCCCAGGAAAATAGTTACGAAGCTGTCCAATCTGGCGGAAACGCTCAGCCTCGGTAGCGGCGTCCAGGTCGCTCAACAGACCTCTAGAGGCTTTATCGTTCATCAGTGATCCTGGTACTTCTCCGTTACGTTGTATCGCGGGTATGGCTCTGGATACGTGGGCGGTTTTGCGCTAACAAGTCTAGGGTCAGCGGATACCGTCTCTGTAGGGGGTTTCGGTTCCCCTACAAGTTTCCGTCTCCGAAATAATCTAGTCAGGAATTTCATATACTGGATACCTTATAATTGGATTGTCGTACCGATAGTCCGAAGGGGCCGCGCCTCCTACAACGGTTACGCTGCCGAAGGCCGCACTGCTCGTCTTACCAGCACAGATAATTGTAAAGTTAAGTTGAGGCGTTCCAAACGCCGCACTAGTAGTAATACCTGTGGCCACTATATATAATACAAGCCTATGAGTTCCAAACGCTGCATTGCTCGGAATACCCGTAGGTTCAAGAAACTGCTCCGGCATCAGGATATGGGTTCCGAACGCCGCCTGGCTTGAGACGCCGGACGCAAAGATTGTAAAGTTGAGTTGGGCTGTCCCGAAAGCCGCCTGTGAACTGATCCCAGCTGTCATCGTAATATATTGAAGTCCACCCTCCTTCACTACCGTATGAGCACCATAAGCAGCCGAGGAACCGATACCAGCAACCAGTACAATGTCTTGGTCTTGTGCGATGTTAACGGAACCGAAAGCGGCCCCAGAGGTCTTCCCTGTACAAATGATAGTGAGGTTGAGCTGTGGGGTTCCGAAGGCGGCCTGAGACGGAATCCCGGTAAGCCCGTTGATAAGGTGCTTTAACATTACCGTTCCGAAAGCGGCCGAGCTACCAAGCCCCGTCGGCTCGAGACGTAGATTCAGCTTGGTAGTTCCGAAAGCCGCATTACTGCTCAGGCCTGTAGGAGAGATAGTTTGTGTGCCCACACCCGGCACATAATCCACCTCGATCATCAATGAGTGCCAACAGGGATCAGGATTTGCATCGCTCGAATAACCCACTCTACCAAGTAAGGCATTTACCTCGCTTTGACTCCATCCACCAGAAGGAGGCGTTACTATCGCTGACTTATAGAATCTGACTGATTCCGACATATCACCATCATAAATAACGGAATCATAAGGATCGGAATTTCTGACAACTGTTTTCCCATGATTCGTTTGAGTTGCCTCAGAATCATAGGCAACTATTCCCATAACTCCGTTGACTGTACCTGCACCACTAAGATCTGCAAATGCCACTTCCGCAAAATTATCCGTACCATTTCCTGTCTGCTGAATATAATCTGTCCCTCCATCCATCGGCACATCATCAAGCTCAACGTATGCAGGATTTGTGGAATCATCTATAAGGACATCTCCATCGTCATATATAACCGAGCCAGGATTTGATCCTGTTGCACCTGCTACGGGAGAAAGACCGACAACCTGACCCTCACCAAATGGATAGTCGCCAGAAGTAACTGATAAAATCAAATCATCAATATAAACTTCTGTATTTATAGCACTCCAGGGGTCACAAAATCCAAGGGTATCAAAACTGGTAGCTGAGGTTATGCCTCCAGTTGCTTGGGTTTGTGCATTGCCGTCAACTTGCCAATCTATTATTCCCGTTGAATCACCACAATACATTTTAAAATCAATGCGATACCAAGTATCAACAGTAAGCGTAGGCCCGTTTCGTGTTGTACCGCTGTGTACTTGACAGGCAATTCGCCTATCAGCATAAAGATGAAATTTAAACATTGAGCCATTTGCTGTCCAACATATAGCAAGATGAGCATTAGAACTAGGAGCACCAGAAATTTGTAAATAAAATCTTCCAACCAAATAAGTCGGTGATCCTGGAATGTTCCATTGGATATGTTCAGTAGAAGCAGAGCCTATTTCTAGTGCATAATCACCCGTTCTTTTAACAATGTTTTGGACAGCGGGGCTTCCTGTAATTGAGTCACATATACCACCTCCACTAGGGCTTAAAACTCCGTGTTCAAAGCCTGTGATAAAAATAGGTGTCGGCATTTTATCCTACAAATACGAAATTTGCTGAATTCGCTCCTGTATAATACGGAGGCCAAAGTACCAGAACATCCCTGTGATTCCCGTCCATACAGACCGCAAACGGATACCGCCTGAGTCCATCGGGAGAAACTATCATTCTTCCTACAACCTT
>Ga0209427_10001758_pt1 | contig 25170 bp, 19 predicted proteins | sample DeeMarSWOR136_30_FD_187465 | JGI IMG/M metagenome (GOLD analysis project Ga0209427, IMG submission 187465) | Marine sediment microbial communities from White Oak River estuary, North Carolina - WOR-1-36_30 (SPAdes) (version 2) | ecosystem: Environmental > Aquatic > Marine > Intertidal zone >...
TATAAAGACTAGTTGTGCTTTTTACAATTATCCAAGAAATAAGTTGAATTAGTTTTAGACGAAGAATATTATTTTCTTTTAATTCTAGAAACTCACCCAATTGAGTTATTGATCTTAAAATTCCAGAAAGAACTAGTGCTGTTATCAAAATAACTAAAATAATATCAAATTGTACCCCTAGCTTCGTTAATTCTAGAGCAACTATACTTGGAATCATTATAATTAGTCCGGATAAGAAAAAACTATTCAATATTATACTCTTTTTAATATACCTCATGTTGAATAGATTTTTCTTGTAAGCAAAGAAACTTGGAATATAAAAGAAACATAAACTTGCCATAAGAGGGAAGAGAATGCTATAATAGGTTTCCTCTAATAAGAGATATAAGTAATAGAAAATTGTTGTCCCTGTCAAAATTACTTCTATAAGAACTTGAGATTTTAGAATAAAGGAACTATACTTTTCTTTTATTACATGCTTTTTAGATAATATATAAGTAACTATCATAATTCCATAAAAAATATATAAGCTACAATTGAGGATAGTAATTAGATCAATAGAAAATCCTACCATATATAGCTCTAAACCTATAATTGGCGGAATTAATATTAGAAAAACAGATATTAAAATACAGTCTAAAATTATGGCCTTACGAATTACTGTTTCAAATTTTCTATTTCTTAATAAATAATAAATGGGGAAAAATAAAAGAATCGAAAGAACAAGAAATGGGATTAAGAAAACATAAAAAGTATTAAAAGTATAAATCACAGAATAATAAAAAGCCAAAATAGTACTATATAACAAGGTTAAAGTATTTAAAATAATACATATCTGCTTTGTAAATAAAATTCCTTGTTTATATAATAGATTTATTAAAATTACAATTAGAATAAGTGAAAAGTATAAAGAAAATATAATATTCTGGTAGATATCTAAATTATTTAAAGCAACAGAGTTAAAGAAAAAGAAGATTAATGAAAATAACTCAAATACGATGAAATATGAATTGATTTCTACAAATTTCTTATGTGTTACGATTTTTATTTTTCCTAATTTTAATCCAAATTTAGCATTAAAATGACTAAAAATAGAAAGAAATAAAAAATCTAGGGCTAATAACACATAATTATTAAAAGATACGCAAAATATAACTATAAAAATATCAAAAATTAAAATCCATAAAGTAAGATATATTAGTTTTAAAAAATAATTTAAAGGAAATACTCCTACAAGATAATTCGCATATAAGAAAAAGATAAAGATTATTGGAAATAATAAAGTAGAAATTATAATTGATTGGAAAAATTGAATTGTCCCTACTAGGAAGAATTGTCTTAAGTTGATTAAAAAAAAGATAGATGATATAATTAAAAAGATATTAGCTAATACGCTGTTTCTAAATAGTCTTGGACGCTTTGCATAGAAAAACCGAGCATATAATATATAAAAAGAGAGTAAAGTTATGATTGAGATAATAATGAAGTGTAAGAGAGCATTTGAGACGACTATAATTAAAGGATCTGTAGTGAATCTTGCATATTCAAAAATAATTATTGGGAAAAAAGAATATGTAATTATTGTAAAACTTCCAATAGCAAGAATATTTTGAACTATAATTGTGCTTTCTTTACCAAAATATTTGAATTTAACGAATATTTGTAAGATAAAATATAATGATAACAGGAAAACAATAAATTGGATATTTAATAAAAAAATATCTGAAATACTTGGCAAAACCCCGAATGAGATTGATATTAAAATCCCAGTTGAATTCATCAATAAAACATGTTTATTGTACTCCTTTGGAGTAAATTTTAATTTTTGTTCATAATAAAAGAGAATATATAAAAAAGGTAAAATGGCTAGGTTATAGGAAGGATTTCCTATTGAGAAAAAGAAGATTGTGATTAAAGCAATTAAGATGCCAGAAACTATAGAATTAAATTTCTGGTATTTATTAGTTTGTAAGGGAATATTTTCATTATTAGTTTTGTAATTTGCTAATTTAGAAGTATAAAAATAATTAATATAAAAAAAGGTTTTAAAATAAGCTAATACAAAAATTATGGTCAAAAATATAGAATTTAATAGATCCAATACAGAGTAAAATTCTTCTAATAGAAAATCAGAGATAATAAGAATTAAAGGTATTTGTATCAATAAGATAAAACTTAAACTTGAAATTGCTATTACAAACTTTTGTTTAAATAACGTTAATTCTTTTAAAATCGACTTCTTTTCATTAATTAATTTACCTATTACATTAATCTGATTTCTTATTATTGAAAATGTTAGGAAATAAAAAATAATATTTGATAAAAATACAAAAAGCCAAGAGAAATTAGTGTATATTGTAAAAGCCAGAAAAACAACATGGATGATGTAATTAATTACTAGTACAATATTGTATGGTTGTTTTATCTTTAACTTTAAACTAATTGTATGCTTAAACTTCCCTTCTACACTATCATAATAATCTATCGGCTGGAAATAATAATAATAAAATACAACAGTATAAAGAACACTATAACTAATTAATGGGAGAAATAAAAAAGCATAAAGATCACCTGAAATTAAAATAAATATTGGAGTTATTAATGATGATATGATAGAAATTAAAAATGCGATATGAACTCTTGCTTTTAGATTATTTTCTAAATTTAAGAAAAAAGATTTTCTACGATACTTATCATAAGCTTTGTAAAAAAATAATAATGAAAACATAAAAATGACGACAGAAAATGATAATATAATAATATGATCTAAAGGAAATAGACTAATTATATAAAAAGTTGCAAAAGCAGTTGCTAACGGACCAATAACTAAATAAAAACAAAACCACCAAATCTGTTGGAGCAATTCAGTCGCTTTTTTAATCTTTTCCTCAGAATTGCGACTATTGTCAGATTTCATGCTTTAAATTAATTATATTAATTTCTTGACTAGAATGGAAATGAAAATTAATAAATGTATCAGAATTAATATAAGTCTTATTATTTGTGAATTTCACGAATAGAACTCTAAAAAGATAAGATTATTTAAATGCTGGTAAAAATCCTTTCTGACATTCAGTCATTTCATTAAATATTGCATCTGCCATCTCAAAACTTCCTACATTTGGATCAATTGCTAAACATGCTATAGCAAGATCTTTTGATCTTTTTAAAACCGCTTCAACACATAAATCTTGGATAGACGCTTCTATACGAAGTATTGCAGCAATATTTTTAGGTAAAAAACCATATTCTACGCCATGAACACCATCCTTATTTGCTATAGCTGAACATTCAAGTATTAAATCCTGAGGTAAATTATTTACCAATCCATCATTAGGGATATTTACAGCAGTTTCATAAGAATTGCTATCATTTATTATTGCTTCAATTATTGGTATAGCTCTCTCCCCCGAGGGTACTTTTGTAAGAATCCCTCTTTTTGGATATAAACCTTTTTTAAGTTTTTTATAAAGTCTCAGAAACCTCTTGTATATGAATTTACCTTCTTTATCAATAAAATTAATCCAATCAATCATATCTTGAGTTTCAGTAAATTCCTCTCCAATTTGGAGGTATTCTCCCAAATGATTATCTCCAGCATAACTAAAATATCCAAATCTTTTAAAGATCTCAAAAGTGAGAGTAGAGAATTCAAATCTATTTTCATGACCCATAAAATATTTTAACGCTTTTTTATTAAAATCAGGGATAAGATCTTTTCCTGTAGATAGATTTTCCAACCCCAATAAAAATGCAAAATGATTTAGTCCTGCTACCTTCATTTTCAATTCTTCTATTGGAGTATTAAACATTTTCGGTAAGAATCTTATTAAAAAATCAATTTGATGACATAAACCAACAAAATTTATTTTTTTTACACTCCTTTTAATTGCTAAACATACTCGAGACATGGGATTTGAAAAGTTAATAAAGAATGCATTTGGACAGATTTTTTCAGCATCTTGAACAATATCAACAATTGAAGGTATTATTCTCCAAGCATGAAAAGTACCTCCTGGTCCACCACATTCACCTAAAATTTGTGTTGAACCATATTTTCTCGGTATCTCATAATCTTGCCGCCATAATTCCATTCGATCTCCAACTTCTATTGAATTAATTATGAAATCAGCATCCTTAAAAGCTTTAGATCTATTAGTTGTGGACTCTAGATTGAATTTAGTTTCTAATTTATCATTCTCAATTTCTAATATTTCATGTATAATATCTAGTTTTTCTTTATTAATATCATGAAGAACAATTGTGGATCCCCTTAATTCAGTACTTAAAAAGATGTCATTAAACATTTCAGGTCCAAAACTAGTACTTCCTGCCCCTACTAAAACAATTCTCTTGTTCATATACTATAACCTCTCAAGATTGAACATACACATTTTTAATTTACTGTAAAGTACAATCAGTTTAAAAAATTTTTATACTCCTTTATCAAGCGTTTCTTTGTACTTTCTTGTCAACAATTCTAAAGTCCTTCAGACAAATGGGAAATGAATGGGTAAAGTTTATAAATGGTTTTTAACATTTTTTTATTAATGAGTTTTTCACGTTATAATACTACTTGCATGTGGACAGGCTATATGGCCTTTATTATCCATAATTTAGTAGTATTATAAAGAGAATAAATCCTTATTCTTTCCCTTTTTTTATAATTTTCTGAAGGATTTGTTCTCTTACCATAATACTTACAAAAATTATAGAATCTAGGGATTATAAGGATTGGATTTTCTTGTGAAGAGCCAAAATACAATAAGGAGGTGAAAAATACTGGAAAAAGAATCGGATAAATTTGATCTGATAATAGATTATTATAAGGATTGGGATTCTTATAAAGCTCCAGTAATGTTAATGTTAAACAGCCAAAATGATTTGAGTGAAAATTTAGAGGCTGAAGATCAGAAACGACTGGGGAACCTAAGAAGAAAAGTACAAAAATCTCTCAAATAACAATGGAATTTCCAATTCTATGTAAAAAATAAAATTTTTTTTTCAATTTATGTAATTTGTATGTCGTATTTAAGAGGATTTAGAAATTAAGTAGGGTAATCTTTACGTATTTGAAGTTCTCTTTTATAAAGATTTAATACTTGTTTAAGCTGTTCAAATGTTTTGAATTCACTTAAATGACCGAATTTGGATAGAAGCTCTTCTAAATTTGATATGGTCGTTTCTAATTTATTCACTCTTTCTTGAACTTCTCTTATCATAATTTAATACCTATACCCTTAGTTTTTCTATTATTGAAATTTTATGAGAAGTTTACTTAAATAATTAGAGAGTCTAAGGGTTTAATGGATTGCATTATAATGTAAAAATAAGGAAGATTGGTTCTCTATTTGATACTTTCTTTTACTTTTTCTTTATATGCATTCGGAGTTTTTAATACAATAATAAGGATTGCAATAAAAATCAACCCACAACCTAACCAGCCAAAAAGAGTTAAAATCTCATTTCCAATAAGAAATCCAAATACAGCAGCAAAAACAGGTTCAAGAGTAAAAATAATTGCTACAGTAGCAGGATTTTGATGCTGTTGGCTCCAATTTTGAAATAAAAATGTTAATGTCATAATTCCAATCCCCATATATAGCATTATTAACCAAAAATTTGGTGTAGCTGATAATAAATCATAATTCTCTCTAAAAAGAAGAGAACTAATAAAGCTAAGGCATATTATTACTAGTATTTGAACAATTGAATAAATATATACATCACCAAGTCGGACATATTTATCATTATAAACAATATAAAATGCCCAGAAAAATGCGCATATTAATACTAATAAATCACCAATAATCATACTCGATTCCCCTTCTAATAAAAGGAATGCCATACCAAGTACTGATAAACTAACTGCTGCCCAAATTCTTTTAGTTATTGGCTTTTTGAATATGAACCAGGTGATAAAAGGTACAATAATTGTACTTAAACCTGTGATAAATCCAGTCTTTCCAGCTGTAGTTGATTGAAGCCCATACATTTGAAATGCAATACCAATGAAATAGAGCGTCCCTGTTATAAAACTCATTATAATTATACCTTTATTTAATCTTTTTAAACGAGGAAAAAACGGAATAAATCCTATCAAGGCAATAAGAAATCTTAAACATAGATAGAAAAAAATTGGAACATCTTCGATTATTTTTTTGGACAGTATAAATGATGTACCCCAAAGTACAGTTGTTAAAATTAATAATAAAATGGAAATATTCTGTTTAGTTGAGGAGCCCAAATTTGTAGTTTCATCCATTTTTTTTAAAGAACTTAGTATGTATTTGAAGAAAATCTCGAAATATAATTAAATTATGGCTTTTTTTATCATGTAAAGTAAGTTTCTGATTTTTTTAATGAGAAATTAATATGACTGATAAATTCTGGAAAAAAGTCGCAAGAACAATTGTTAAAGCTGGTACAATTCCTTTTCCTATAAATGAAACAATGGTAGAATTTCTAAATACTACTTTAAATGAAGACCAAGCAAAATTCATATTAATTTTTAATAAACGGTCTTTAAATATTGATGAAATAAAAGCAAAAACAGATCTAGATGATGATTCCTTGAACAAAATGCTACATAGCCTTATGGACAATGGAATTATTGTTAAGGCTCCAAGCAGGACTACAGGAATTATGGTATATCGTTTAATGGGACCTTATCCTGGTATCCTTGAATATTCTCTAATGAGAGGTAAAACTGATGAAAAACATAAAAAAATAGCTCGGCTCACAGAAAAATTATTTAAGGAATTAGGAAAAAGCGCTCAAAACAATGTTGAGTCTATTTCGAAAATGTTTAAACAAGTCCCTGCTGTAGATAGAACTGTACCTGTTGAGAAGCAAATTGAAGTAGGAACTGAAAGGATCTTACCTTATGAAGAGTTAGAGAAATACTTTGACGAGTATTCAAAAGAAGAACACAATATCGCTGTTGCAAATTGCTATTGTCGTCATCAACATGAGCTAATTGATGATCCCTGCAAAATAAATGCCCCAAAGATGAATTGCTTCCTTCTTGATAAATCTGCGCGATATGCAATAGAGTATGGTTTTGCCAATCCTATTTCTAAAGAAAAAGCATTGAAAATCTGCAGAGAAGCAGAAGATCATGGTTTAGTTCATAAAGTTTTTCATATCCATTCTGATCCTAAAAGAGGTATTGAAGCTATTTGTAATTGTTGTAAATGCTGCTGCGGAATTTTTCAAATGTACCACAGAGGAATTACGCCATTTCATACAATTAGTTCTTATATTGCTAGAGTGAATGAAGATGATTGTATAGGCTGTGGTGCATGTGTTGACAAATGTCCTATGGAAGCACTTTCCTTAGAGGATAAAATTTCATTAGTAGACGAAGATAGATGTATAGGATGTGGTATATGCTCACATCTTTGCCCTGAAAAGGCTATTTCATTAGAACGAACAGGTTTTAGGGATGTTTATCTTCCCTTGAAAAAAATACAGCTCAAATAAATCTGATATTTATATAATGGTTGTAAAAATAACATATCATTGTGATAATCAAATTTTAGAGTGGCAGTGGGCTAGCAATAATCCTTTAATGCCCACACCTTATTTTACTTCATGTTATTTAGTTGATGGATTATTAATTGATTCAGGGGCTCCGGGAGGAGAAAATGATCTTAGAAATTTCGTACGATCACTTAATGTAGAAGAAACGATTGACAAATGCTTTATTACACATACTCATGAGGATCATGCTGGTGGAGCACATATCTTAAATACGGAATTTAAAATTCCAGTATATACAAGTGCAGCAGCAAAAAAAATTTTAAAAGTTGGAAATACATATCCTGACTATCGACAATTAGCGTGGGGTTCAAAACTTCTGCCTGTGGAAGCAAGAGTAGAAGAAAATTCAATAGTTACAAAATCAAAAAAATACAGGTTTGATTTATTCCCTATGATTGGACATGCCCCAGACCTAGTTGCCTTGATTGAAAAAAAGCAACAATGGGCGTTTGTAGCCGATGCTGTACAGCCAAAATATAAGATGATCTTCGGGGGAGATAGTGATATTCAGGAGGATATTGCATTAATTTATCAATCACTTCAAGAATTATATCTTTATACAGAAGGAATGGATAACTTACTAATTTTTTCTGCAGGAAATGGAGTCTTTCAAGGTAGAGAATTTCTCTCAAAAAAAATGGATGAAATTAATGATCTGCATCTAAAAGTACATAAATATTATAAAGAACTTATTGAAGATAGATATCCTGAAAAGCAAATAGTAAAAAAAATATTAAGTAAAATGTTTGGAAAAGAAAATGTCATAGGACAACTAACTCGAGGTGCTCTTTCAAGAAGGAATCTGATTTTATCCTTACTTGAATGGCCACTCAAGTAAAACAAGATCTTAAAATCTTGACATAACACAAATTATAAACTTAACTTTTAATATTGACACAAATTTTTTCCAATATGAATAAATCAAAATTAGACCAGAGATATTCACCCTACACCATGCCTTGTGTAATTATTGGGGCAATTGTTGACAATAAGGCTAATTTCATGTTATGTACCTGGATAAGTCGTGTAAATCGAAATCCTCCCTTATGGATGGTTTCTATTAATAAAAAGCATTATACGATAAATGGAATTAAAAAAAATAAAATATTTAGCGTAAATGTTCCATCAGTTGATCTCGCAATTAAATCTGATTATATAGGAATTACTTCAGGAAGAGAAAAAGACAAATCTTCTCTTTTTAAGATATTTTATGGTGAATTGAAGGTTCCAATGATAGAAGAATGTGTATTAAATATTGAATTCAAAGTACAAGATCTTATTGAATTACCAGATCACTTTATAGTATTAGGAACTGCATTGAATTCTTATATTGATAATAAATATCAAGAAGATGGCAAACTTGATATGAAAAAAATAAATCCAATTATATACACTGGCGTTAAGGAACAACCAACATATTGGTCACTGGGTGAAAAGTTAGGGGATGCTTTTAAATTAGGGAAGCAATTCAAAATATAGTAAAAATATAGACCAATAAAAAAAACCAGAAAAAGGAATTAATCCATTTAAATTAATTAGGGATGAAATAATAAAGTTATAGTTTAGAAAAAAAATTAAGTAAGTGTTAAATCTAAATGTATATCTGTGATTGGATAAGAAATACAAGGATGAATATATCCAAAATCCTTGTCAACTTCCCGTATAATCACTTCAGGTGGCACAAAAACCTTTCCTGATACTAATTTAGTTCGACAGAGAGCACATTGACCAGAGCGACAGCCACTCTTAATTTGAATTCCTAATTGTTTTACCCTTTCGAGACTATTCAGAAGTGGCTCAACACAAACTGCTTCAATCTCTTCCTTTTCCTTGCCACCCTGATTAAGAAGTTCTAGGGTTATTTTTACTTTCTTGGATGCATCAATTTCATTTGGCCACCCAACTACTTTTGTTATATCATCTGGCACCCCATAAGATTCAAATAAGACACGATGACGTACAATTCCTATTTTCAATAATTCTTCTTTAATGAATTGGTACATTTCCCTGCTGCCCACTACGTAGAAATATTTTTTCTCATGAGTTCCTATATGCTTTAAGATTTCTTCTCCTGTGATAAAACCACATGCACCTGCCCATTCAGGCTCTGGTTCAGAAAGGATATACTTTATTTTAATATTAGGACGCCGAGTTTGAATATCCTCTAACTCATCTTTAAATAAGATATCTTTCTCTTTTAAACATCCAAATATTAGCCATACATTTAAAGGAATAACTTTTTCCGTAATATCTCTTAAGATTGACATGAACGGAGTTATTCCTACACCCCCAGCGATAAACACTAGATCACTGCCATGAAATAACGGATTATAATATAACTCTCCTAAAGGCTCGGTTGCTTCAAAAATATCTCCAACTTTTGCATTTTCAAAAATATAAGGGCTAACGAATCCATCTTCTTTCTTTTTGATTGCTAATTCATAATATGCAAGTTGATTTGGAGATGAGACAATAGAATACGGGCGTGAGGTTCTAACACCATTAATTTCGACTGTCAGTCCGATATATTGACCTGCAAGAAAAGTAGGCAATAGTTTATCTGGTTTTGCAGAAATAAATCGGAATAATTTTGTATCCCATGAGAGTTTTTTTATGTCTGTAACTTGTAGTACAACCTTCTCAGGATGTAATCGTTCGCATAAATTTTCTAAACCATCATAATACCATGGAATTGGCTGTACTTCTTCCCGCCATTTCTTTAATTTTTGAGCTTTTTGATATTTTTTAATGTCTTCCTTCATATTTACACTCCCTCCTTCTTTAATTCTCGTAAACACATTCCAACAGCCATTCTTCCGCTGTTTATGGAGGGACTATAACCGCCTCCCAGATTAGTCCAAGCACTTCCTAAGTATAACCCCGGAATAGCTCCTTTAGAGGTTAAGCGAAAAGCAGGGCTATTCAATATATCTTGTTCATATCCATATATCGCACCGTCTATGTTTTTTGAATATCTATAATATGTTAATGGAGTAGCAGCTTCTGCAACTTCAATATAATCTCGAAGATTGGGTGAAATAGTGTCTTCTACCATTTTAATCATCCCATTTGCGATATAATTTTTAACTCGATAATATTGATCTGGTGAAACTGAATGCCAAATCTTCCCCATCTGAAGTGCTGTAAGAACAAGTTGGGTAGTACCTGGAGGAGATATACTCTCATCAACGTGGTTATAACATGCGGCAACCATATACTTAGGTGGTTCTAATTTTGTAAAAGATTCAAATGCATTGTCCAGATCATCATCTATATGAATGAATGTCTCATGTGCGGTTAATCCTAATTCATTTGGACTTGCATTCAATCCAAGATATACTGAAAACGCAGATGTTCCAACTTCAGAGGCATATATACGTTTTTTATAATCATCTGGAACATCCTCCTGTGGAAGCATTTTCATGGTAGTACAAATAGGATTAACATTAGAAATAACTGCTTTACAACGATATATGTCTCCATTTAGCAGCTCGACCCCAGAAACCTTACCTTTTTCTACCAGAATACGATTTACTAACGCATTAAACCTTACTTCACCACCCAATTCTTGATATCGTCTTAATAAAGCATTGGTTAAAGCGTGAGAGCGTCCTTCTGGAAATGTGGCTCCCCTGACCAAATAACTAGTAAGTATTGTAGTAAACCACATAGCATTTACCCTAGAAGGAGGTAATCCCGCATATCCCCAAAGTTGTGCCAACACAGCTATTAATCGTTTATTCGTAAAGAATTTGTGAAATAGTTCTTCTGCTGTGAGACCAGTAATGCGTGCTAGCCATGGATAATTCTTTAGAATTTCAGCAGCAGATGCTTGACCTCCTTGACCAGCTACAAAATCGAAGCCTTCTCTCACCGCCATAGCTACTTCCATAAAATCTTCTATACCCTTCTTATCTTGAGGAAATAGTTCAATTAATTTGTTTGTATAAGCTTCGACTCCGAATGGCATTGTTACATCATATCCATCATAAAACACGGAACGATAAATTTCTTTAACTTGCTTAAATTTTATCTCTTTAAAAACTCCCAATTCTTCAAAGAAATTGTAAAGCGAGCCTCGATTATCTTCAGTTCCAATACTACTTAACTCATGGAGCGCTGCCTCAAATTCAAATCTACCACGAACAAAAGATGATGCAAATCCACCAGGTACATTATGCTTTTCAAGTAGTAGAGTTTTTTCTCCAGCAAGAGCAAGTTGACAAGCTGCACCAAGTCCACCTAATCCGGCACCGATCACGATAACTGGATAAGTTGCGATAAAATTTTTTTCAATCATAAAAAATAATTTGATGAGATACTATATTTATTTTTCTAAAGCTTTGAAATCTTTTATTTTAGAAATTATACAAATTGTTCAATTCAATCATTAATTTATTTGAATATTAATAAATTATTCATAAAATTAAATTTACTATAGTGATTATATAGAAATAGATCCTAGTATATAGAGAAATACTCGAAATGATAGAAATTGATGAAAAAGAACTAAATAGACTAAGTATTGATAAATTAACACAGCTTTTTATGGATGTTATCAATGAACAGACTATTATATTAATTGAAGGGATTGAATATCTTATAGAAGAAAATTTTGAGAATTTCGAAACAAATCTAAAAACTGTAATAAAGGCAAACACTGAAGTTCAAATTAAGAAAAAATTTGAATCCAGAATATTTAAATCAAAATTAATGTTTTCAAAAGCAGATAGACTAAAATTATTTAATAAAATCAATGATATAAAAAATATCGGGGAATTTTTAGCTAATAAAATGCTCCTTTATAAAGTTGTATTCCCTGATGAAGAATTTAAATTACAGATTTTAAGCATCCTAAAATCTTTAAAAGTAATTTCTAATTCTATCGCAAATGCTGTGAAATCAATTGGCTCTGATTTGGGTAAAGCCCATGATATATGTGAAAATGTTAAGGACGAGCGAAGAAAGATGAGAAAAGAGGAATGGAGGTTGTTAAACCGATTATATAACTATGATATGGACTATTTGTCTAGAACCTTCTTATACCTTAAAGAGCTGATAGAAACTATTATGATGTTAGCTGATCATATTAAAACTTTTTCAGAATACATTCAATTCTTAGCCACCAAATATTTAATTTTCGATTAAACATAAATTTGATTTGATATGGCTAATGAACTAAATTTAGCTCTAATCATAGTTTTAATAATAATGGCTATTGGTCTAGCCTTTAGCATTGGAGCTAATGATGAAACACTTGCTAGTCTTATAGGAGCAGGTGTTTTAAAATTTAAGATTGCCCTGATTATAGGTGGTATAGCATTAGGTAGTGGGATGATTATTTTTAGTCAAGGTTTCGTTCCAGAGACAGTTGGTAAAAGTCTTTTAGGCGAAGGACTAGAAGAACAATATACTAATTATATGCTTTTAACAGTATTAATAAGTAGCATATTCTGGTTAGTAGTAGGTAGTTTTGCTGGGATTCCTCTCAGTAGCACTCACTCCTTAATTGGTAGCATCGTTGGAGTAGTTTTTGTATATGCTCTCCTTCAAGGAGGAGTTGATCTTAATACTGCTTTTAATTATGAGAAGTTAAGAGATGTTATTTTAAGTTGGTTTATCTCACCCTTAATGGGCCTTTTAGTAACATATGTTCTTTTTAAAATAGTTGCTAAATTTTTTTTATCTCGTCTAAGAGGTCTTAATCAGATTGAAAAATCTGAAAGATCATTTAAATGGATGCTCCTATTTGTCGTTTTATTTGCAGAAATTTGGGTGGGGGCAAACTCTGGAGAAGCATTAGGAATTCTATTAGGTCTTAGGGAAAATAATTCTATAAGTAGTGGGGAATATATTGGTTTTGTTTTTATATGCGGGATCTTTTCTTTTTTAGGTATTTATTTTGCGGCTAGATATGTTATCAAAAATCTCGCTTCTCATATGATAGATACACGTCCTAGTGAAGGGTTTATTATTCAATCAAGCTCCGCAATTATTTTAATGATTGCTACTTTATTTGGATTACCTATTTCACATAGTCATGTAATTGTTTTTTGTATTGTTGGTTTAAGTATCGCTCAAAAGAAAGAATTAGATTATAAAGGTTTAGCAAAGATGGGTGTTTTTTGGATTCTCACATTTCCAATTGCTGCGATTTTAGCAGGCTTTATCTATTATAGTTTAAGTATGTTTGGATTTTCATAATAACAAAAGCTAAAAAGGTAAATATAATAATAATACTATAATGAAGTTATAATGGTTTCAATATTATGGTGATATAGATGGGTTCTTTAATTGAATTTTTTAAAAAAGCAACAACAAAAAATGTCCTTGAAAAAGCCATTGAACACGCTCGGAAAATTCAAGCTTGTGTTCAAGAATTAAATAAAGGTATTATTTTTCTCTTGAAAGATAAAAATTTTGATGAGGCTTCCAAAAAATTTCAGATTGTTGATGAGATAGAAGGAGAAGCAGATAAAATAAGAAGAGATATTTCACAAGATATCTCAAAAGGAGAATTGAATCCCTCTGTTCGAACAGATTTATCTCATTTAATAAAAAGATTGGATGATGTTGCTAACTGTGCAAATGGAGTTGCTCGAAGGATAAGTACAATTCCAATGAAATTTTGGGATCAAAGTAGTGATGAAACCATTACTTATATACTTGATATGATGAGTACTACTGTAATTTGTTCTGATTATCTTGATAAAATAGTGATCGATTTATTAGGCACTAGAAAACAGGTTAAAGAATATGTTAAAGAAATCAATAAACTTGAGCATAAAGTAGATGTTTTGAATATTAATTTACGAAGGAGTCTTCAACAAACAAATTATGATACTAATGCGTTTACTGTTTTCACCGTTGGTATGACAATGAATATAATTGAAGCAATTTCAGATGCTACTGAAGCAGTAGCAGACTATATAATGGTGTTATTAACAAGCGCAAATGTTCCTTAAATTAAATTAATTTATTAATTATAACTTCGCAAATATCCACTGAGTATTCCCCAGTTCTACGAATAGACTCTATAATATACCCAATTGGAACTGAAAATTCAGAACTTTTGTCTAATTTAAGAAATATATTCTCACAAGCTTCGATTAAATTTTTAACTGACTCAATATTCTCATTTGCTAAATTTATATTTTTATTCAACCATGCATCCAGACTAACTTCAAGCATTTTTAAGCAAAATTTGCTAACATTTAAAAGATCGCTAATTAATTTTTTGTCTATTACTTGGGATTTAATTAACAAAACATTTTTAGCAATTTTAACAGCATGGTCTGAAATTCGTTCTAAAAATCTACTCATGGATTGAAAATGACTAATGTCTTCTAGAGTAATACCCATTTTTTGGCATAAAATAATATCTCTTAATACTATATGTGATTGGCGACCAATCAACCAATGCAATCGGTCAACTTCATCATCTCTCTTAATTACTTCTTCGGCTAAAGTTTTATCACCCGTATTCATAGCTTTAATTGCATTTTCATGCATATCTTGAGCCAGAACATACATCCTCCTAATTGTTTTTTCGAAAGGCATTTCTTTGGGATTTAGTAAGTCTTTCATTTTTATTATATTGTTAGATTCTTCTACAATTTCAGGCCCAATTGCAATTTGAGTAAAATTTATAATAGTATCTCTAATAAATGGTTCAAATTTTTTACTAGATTTAATTGTAATAACAGTATATCCCATAACATATGTTCCTATTAAAAGGCGAAATAAATAATTAGAATCTGTGATTTCATCTATATCAAGAATCTTACTTTTTACATATTCTTCTGAGTTAATTTTTGGAGTAATTAGTAAATTCCCATCGGGCTGACTTAATATGCCCAAAGTATCTTTAGGTTCAATCTTATGTGATTCAATCCACTCTTTAGGTAAACTAATTATGAAAGATGAACCACCAGTTTGTTGTACTTTTCTAGTTTCAATATGAATAACCATTGCTATCCCTTATGCTAAATTTAATCTATATAGAATTTTATTTATTACTAATAATACTGATTATTTATATAGAACAAATATCTGATTTATTTAAAATTTGATCTATATAGACTATATATTATTTTGTTATTCTAATAAAAATCAACAGAAAATTTATGCTAAATTTTTTTTAAAGAACATTAAACAACATATAGAACTATCTAAATTCTTCGAAAAATGGAAAAAAGCTTGAAAAAAAAAAGATGAGATTGATAAAACGAGATGGTCTATTTTCAGAGTTTGTATAAATTAATTAATGAAGGATGGTAAAACAATTATTCCTTGTGCCTTCTTTATGATGATTGCAACATATTTATAAAGATGTGCAGATCATGCCTATAAAGTAGCTGAAAAAGTTCATTATATGGTAATTGGGCAGTATATAGAAATTAGTTAAAAATATATTTTTAAAAAAAAAAAAATTACAAGAATAGATATGGATTCATATGATATATTACCAAACGTTGAAATTAAACCTGTAGGAGAAATTTCAAGAAAATTTATAGATCTAGGCATTAAATCATATAGAGAAGCTTGTGATTATGTTCATAATCTTGAATATGGTTACAATACTGATTATGATGATAAGATGGTTTTATTTAAGGAGAATAAAGGGACTTGTACTACAAAACATGCTGTTATCGCAGGTCTTGCTGAAGAACTTGAACTACCACTTTATAAGCATGTGGGTATTTATAAGTTTACAGAGGAAATATCCACTGGAACTAATGAAATTTTGAAGAAATATAATATACCATATGTACCAATGACGCATTGTTTTCTGGTATATAAAGACTTTCAATTTGATCTCACAGAAGGTAATTGTAATGGAAAAAATACAACTATCGATAAATTTATTCATGAAGAACAAGTGGATCCTTTTATTTCTCAAAAAGAGGAATATTTACTTCTTAAAAAGGTGATAAAAGAATTAATCTTACCATCTGAAGATATGAAAGGTATTAAAGAAAGATCTTTGTTAAAAGCAAGAGAAGAAGCAATTATTCTTTTAAAAGAAAATATCTTAAAACAGAAGAATATAATAAAGACTCAATTTATTTAAATTTAAAATAACCATTTTTATTATGGTCTTTTCGCTAATACTAGCATAATAATATAATCCGCAACATCTTCAGCATTATCACTAATTACCTCTATAAGTGATATACTATTATAGATTTCGATTGCACAAAATGGATTTACATTGAGATTATTTGATAAAAGCATTCGATTTATAGCAAAATGCATTTCATCACATTGATGTTCTAAAATATTAACTTCTTCTCCTAATTTATGAATCTCAGGTTCATGTGCTGTTAATAATTTATTTACCATCATATTTAATTTTTTAACAGCTTCTACGGAGATTTTTACCATCTCTATAATTTTTTTATGAATCTCATCTTCTAACTTAAGAAATTCTCCATGATTTATATATATAAGAATTCTTGCACTTGCATTAGCAGCATTAGCAATATCGTCAATCCTTTGAATTAGATGTATCAAATTTTCCCTAATTCTCTCAGAAATTTCTGCTTTCGAAACCATATTAAGTATATTTCTTCTAATACCATCTGCTTGATGCTCCAATTCATTCACACGAAAAAAAACCTTCAAAGCTAGATCTACATTTTTTTCTCTTAAAAAAAATACTAAACCCTTTTCGAACTCAACAACACATTCAAGGATTTTTTGCATATATACTAATGTTTTATTAAATGCACTTTCCTCATTACGAGATTTAAACCATTCAAATAAAGAACTCATTATTAATCCTCTTTTTTCAAACCATTTTAATAAAATTTCAGACTAATTTTAACACATCCTTTATAACCTTTTCTCCAGGATGTTTAAAAATAATTCCTAACTCTTTAGGAAAATACACTGTCACTTCCATATTTTCTAAATAATTTTTGTGTATTTCACTTGTTGCAAAGATAGTTATAATAATTACCTTATCTCTATTATTTATTTTTGTTTGAACTTCGAATCGATAAAATACACCCATAAATTTACGCCTAATAATTTTGCCTAGAATAGCATTATTTTTATCAATAATACGATTACCAAGACGAATTTTCATATGATTTGCCCTTATAACTAATAGTACCGCATCTCCATCATTAATTTCGCTAAATAAAGATTTCCTCACATAACCAGCAAAAATTTCTTTTAAACCAATATCAATAGGTAACGGTAATGAGTCTTCTTGGATTTTCGCAAAAAATTTATCACCTTGTTTTGATTTTTTATGAATATCCCATCCTATTTCTTTATCTTTTATATATATTCCATTAAAGTAATTTATTTCACTCATAAAATTAGCAACGAAAAGATTTTTTGGATTATAATAAATTTCATGCAGCGATCCGATCTGAACTATTTTTCCTTCATTCAATACAGCAATTCTGTCCGCTAACATCATTGCTTCTCTCTCTTCATTTGTTACATGTATGACTGTTAATTCGAGAAATTTAGATTTTGCCATTAATAATAATTCTCTTCTTAAACTCATTCTAAGTCCTGCATCGAGAGCTTTTAAAGGTTCATCTAAAATTAACAATTTTGATTGTTCTAAATTCAAAAGAGCACGACAAAGAGCTACTCTTTGTTTCATACCACCACTAAGTTCTTCTGGCATTGCATCATCCCTTCCCGTAAGAAGAGTCATTATTAAAACTTGATCGGTAAGTATTTTAGTTTGTGAAGTATCACGAGCATGAACACGACCGCTATATGAAATATTTTTAAAAATATTCATATGTGGAAACAATGCATAATTTTCAAACATAAATCCCAAATTTCTTTGTTCTGGTTTTAATTTTGTTACATCTTTACCGTCAAAATGAATATGTCCAGAGTCTGGTCTAAGAAGTCCAGCTATAACTTTAAGTAATGTTGTCTTTCCAGCTCCTGTGGGACCTAAAATTACAAAATATTCTTTATCTTTAATGGTAAGTGATATATTATCAAGAGCTTTAAAATTTCTAAAAGACTTAGAAACGTTTATTAGTTCAATTTTTACTATTATAAACACCTTTATTTTATGTTAAAGCTAATTCATGGAAAAGATCTTCAGGTGATTTGAATACGTGTATATCATCTTTATGAATTCCAATAATAAGTTCTTGACTTTCTATGAAATTTTCTTCAAAATTACCAGGTTTTATTGAAATAAATTTATCTCCACTATCTAGAATTAAGTAAAACCTTTTTGTTGCACCAATGAATCTAGAAGATTCAAGTTTAGCTTTGAAAAATTGCATATTGGACCAGTCATAAAGACTCTTTTCAAAGTTATAGTCTATTGGGAACAAATAGACGTCCTCAAAACGGAAAGCAATGACGATATTATCATCCAAATTAAATTGATACCTATAATTATTACATATCATTTTAGGTCCTCCCAAACGAATCCAAATTTCCATACTATCATTATCAATAAGTTTTACTACAAATCCTTGTAAAAAATTAGTTTCTCCCAGGAAATTTGCTATAAATATACTATTAGGATTTTCATATAAATCATATGGAGTTCCCATCTGAAGTAATTTTCCTGCTCTCATAACTATAATTTTATCTGCTATAGCCATTGCCTCTTGTTGGTTATGTGTAACATGGATTGCAGTAAGTCTTAAATCTTTAATAAGGTTTCTTAACTCATGGCGAAATACTTTAGATACTTTTGGATCTAATGAACCTAGTGGCTCGTCCATAATTAAAATTTTAGCATCAGTTACAATAGCTCTAGCAATCCCTAACTTCTGTAAACCTGGATTACCAAAGATGTTTGGGTATTCATCGGCATATTTTAGTAGATCAACTGTTTTTAATGCTTGTTCTGCTTTCTCTATTATATATTCATCATTATATCCCCGCATTTCTAACCCAAAAGTGACATTTTCCCAAACTGTAAGGTGGTCAAATATTTCAAAATGTTGAAATATAAATCCCATATCTCTATCTTCTGAGGGAATTCCCTCAACATCTTTTCCATCGATTAGTATTTTTCCCTTGGTAGGTCTTTCTAAACCGGCAATCATTCTTAGGATTGTTGTTTTTCCACAGCCAGTTGGACCAATTAGAAATACATATTCACCATCTTCAATTTTAACACTTATATTATCTACAGCAACAACTTTTCCATCATCAAATGTTTTTGATACGTTAATTAATTCTATATTTGGAATATTTACATCACTCCTCTTCTTCTAACTGCTCTTAAAGCAAAAATAAGGCACGCACTAAAGATAATAATGATAACACTTGCAAATATTGCACTAGCATATGCATTTGCTTCGACCCAATCAACAATCAGTACAGGAACTGTCCTTATATTTCCCATAACTACAATAGTGGCACCTGTTTCACCCAAAGATCGTGTAAATACCATGATACCCCCTGCAATTATTCCTTGTTTTATATTAGGAAGAGTTATTTTTCTAAATACTGTAATATTCGATGCTCCTAAAGTACGAGCTGCTTCCTCAACTCCTTTATTTGAGCTTTCCAACACACCAATTATTGGGCGAACCATATAAGGAAATGTAAATGCAATATGAACAAATAAAATCATAAAAAATCCAGACTGGAACAACCCCAATCCCGCAGGTCCCCAAAAAAGAAACGTTGCAAACCCCAAAGCTGCTGAAGGAATTGCAATTGGTACATCTAAGATTGTATCTAGAAATGTAATAACTTTTCCCCAATTTCGTTTTGTTATTATAAAAGCGAAAGGAATCCCAAAAATGAGATTAACTATAACAGCTAAGGCTCCAATGGTTATCGAATAAACAAAACTAACATATAAATATGCCCATTTGTAATCTTGACCTAAAAACATTTCTTCTACTAAATTTTCTCCAAATATTTCAAATATTATATAAAAAGCGGGAATAAGTATAATGCTTAAGAGAATTACCAGAGCTAAAACATCTCTAATATACCTTAGATATTTATGACTAAGAAATCGTTCTATTCTTGGCCACACAGATTTTATAGGTAATCCAGTTTTTCGTGTTAGGAATTTTATTGAAAAAAGGAGTAAAAGTGAAATAGCAATCAAAATACCAGCTAATAAAGAAGCAGATGGAAGCTCTAATTGTCTTCTAAAACCTACAATCATAATTGGTGCTGTTTCTACTAGACCTGAAAGTATAATTGTAGCACCTGTTTCACCAAGACTTCTTGTAAAAGCAAGGATAGCCCCAGCTATCAATCCTTCTTTCATCAATGGAAGTGTAATTGTTCTAAAAACTGTAAAACCAGAAGCTCCAAGAGTTTGAGCTGCTTCTTCATATAAAGTGGCTGTTTTTTCTAAAATGATTTTCATATTACGTACAATATAAGGAAAAGTGAATACAACATGACCTAATAATATTAATGTAAATCCAGGTTGTATCCCAAATACTGCCCAGAAGAGCAAAACAGAAAATCCTAACGCACTTGTAGGAACTGCCATAGGTAAATCTACTAATGCATCCAAAACTTTTTTTCCTCTAAAATTATAGCGGGTTAATATAATTGAGATAGGAAACGCGATTATAATGTCAATTCCGACAGCAATTGCCGCAATGGTAAATGAATAACCAAGTGAATCTATTATATTAAGCCATTGCAAATTTCCCAATAATTCATCATTAAAGACATCTCGATTTATTGCTGAAATATTTAAAAATATTGTAGAAAAGATGTTAATAATTGGACCGATAATGACTAAAACAAAAAATAAAATTACAATTGAATCTAAACTTTTTCTATATTTTGGTTTAGAAAAAAATCTATCAATCTTTAAACTAAGAGGAAGTTGTAATTCTCCCTCGACTTCTTTTCCTTCTGAATTTTTGTTATATGTACTTGATCTTTTGATATTTAATCCTCTCATGCTGTTGCTTTACACAATAACCATAAATCTGGGATTTTTAACAATACATTGCCATCTAAAGGGGTATTCAATTCAGGTACATTTAACTCCATTGTAATTCCATTAGTCTCATAATTGAAAACTTCAGGATCTAATGGAATTGAGGGATCAATAGGTCTGAAACCGTATTCGATTGCAGATTCAACTGTTTCAGTTCTGTTTAAGAATTTTAAAAAAGTTTCTGCTACAAATCTCTGTTTAGGAGTTATCCAATCAGCATTTAGTATGCAAAAAGGATGATCACTATACAATGTACCTTCTTCTGGATAAATAGCTATTATTTTTCCTCCAGTAGCAGTGCTAGAAATGTCTCTGATTAAATTTTCATATAAAAAAGCAATATTTAAAGCGCTAGGGCCTTCACTCTTCATATATCGAGCTAAAAAACCTGTTGATTTTCCATACATTATAGCTTTTGATTCAAACTCTTTAAGCCAACGTTGGTTGTTGGAATTAGTAAGATCTGCCATTGATAAATTTTCAGAGGGTGTTCCTGAAACTGCCGATAATGCCATTATTACACTCATGAAACCAGAATTTGACAAACGAGGATCTGTATGAGCTAATCTCACATTTACACTTGAATTGATACTAAGATCATGGACATCTGCAAAACTTTTAATATTATAACTTTGATTAAACGCTTCCCAAGTAGCAATAACGATTGGTGAATATATTATTTTTACAGCTTCACTTATATTTACAATTACACCTGAATTTTTTGTTAAATCTGCCCATTTACTATTTAGGATCGGCATCCAAATGGAACTCGCAGGACTCCAAATTGTGGGGTAAATCTCGTTATTTAAAATAGAAATTATAGAGTCTGAAGAACCATAAGGATGCATATCTATAGATATTACCTCATCCGGATGTGTGTTTCTCCATTCCGCCATAAAAGTCGTATAAGCAATGGTCATCCAGCTAGCTTTTTCAGAACTATAAATAATTGTAATATGTGTTTGCTGTTCTCCACTGATGAGAACAAAATTTGTTAAAGAATACGCAAAGAGAAATCCAAAAGTAAAAATAAAAATAAAAATAGTTTTACTATGTTTTCTTGCTTTACGATTTTTACTCATATTTTAAGATCTCGTCATTTAAATAAAAGATCGGATATAATTGTCTATAACAGCAAAAGTTACTCCACATAAAATCCCAATAATTAACGCAATAACCATCCAAATTTTCCTGTTCATAAGTTAACTTTATTCTATATAGATGATCTATCTTCCTAATTATAATCTTAACTTTAATAAACTAATTCTAAACATTTTGAAAAGTTATCCTATATATCCTATATATCCTATATAGACCTATATATAAACGATAGTCGATTCATGGTTTTAAAATGCTATAAGACCAAAAATTTTATCCTATAGAAGATTATAATAGACTTTTTCCAACTACACTCTTATGTGGCGTCTTTCCTAACAATTTCAGAAGTGTTGGTACTATATCAGTAACTTTGCTAAAACGTACCTCCTTATGAGGTATGTCCAAAGAACCTCCAATTATTAAAGGAACTGCCATACATTCTCTAAAGCCAAGGTCATGGTTATGAACATTATTATTTCCCTTTTTTCCATTTTTGAAATTATATACTACAGTTCCATCATTACTTAAAATAACATCTGAGCTTCTAGGATTTTTAAAATGACGGGGAATTAAATCGATGTACAAAGGATAATCAAGATGATAGGTAGCTGCTAACCATTCATCAATTGAGTGAAATTTGTTATCAAGTAACTTACTTGCAGTTTCATTTTTTAAATAATCAAATATATCAATTTCATCGCTTTCAATGATATATTTAGTTTTAAATTCTTTACCATTGCCAGAATATTCAATCGCACCAGAGATTATTTTTCCTGATTCATTAATTTTCTTTCTTAGGTGAATAACGCCTCTACTGGCTGTGTTATTTTCATCTCTAAAATACATCAAATGGCTTCCATTGATCTTAAATAACTCCTCGATTAGGTTTACTTTATTTGGTCCAAATGATTCCATTTCTTTTATGGTAGGATGAGTCCAGCCATTTTTAATTTTCTTATTAACTAACCCCTTTATATTAAAAAATCCTACACCATCATATTTAGCTACATTCAAATTTCCTTTTGAATTTTTACGAGGGTGATAATGTTTTAACCAATTCGTTTGTTTAAAAAATTCAAATAACTGTCCTACTTTTTCTGCCTTATAATTTCCATGATCTGAAGTAATTGCGATTGCTGTATCATCTAAATAACCCATTTTATCTAAACTTTCAACTAATAAACCGATAACCTTATCAATATGTAAAATGTTTAATTTGTAAATTTGCGAATTAAATCCAAAGGCATGGAGTAGAATATCTGGAGTAGGAAACCACAATAAAGATGCTATTGGAGGTTCAGAGTCTTGAAAATGCTTTTTTGGTTTTTTAATAGTTTCAATTAATTTTAGCACCAAGGAGGTATCAGTTCTAATCATCATCTTTTTTATATTGCGGGAATAAATTAATGTAAGGTAATACATTGCTAATTTAGTTTTTCTCTCAGGAAAAAAATAATTTGAGCCGCGATTGATAAACTGACTTATACTTGCTTTATTCCCTTCTTCTACCATTTCAAGAATGGTCTGACATTTTTTACCCATATCCTTGTTTATTTTGTATATCTGCAGGTTTCTTGCAGAATAATCTCTTAAAAAAGGAGGTGCAACATCACGCCCCATCCAATTCATTAATGGAACTCCGTGGCAATTCTCTTTACGAAAGTCACCAGTATAAGTCCCAGTAAGTAATGAAACTTGAGTAGGATAGGTTATTGGAGGAAAATCAGTTATACAACTTTTTGAATAAATCCCATTTTCCATCAATTTCTCAAAATTAGGGAGTAATCCTCGATCAATAAAATCAAATAAATGATCAGATCTAAGATTATCAATTATTATGTAAATTAGTCGATTTATTTTGTTCATAATATATTCAAAAACTAATGAAAATTATAATACTTCAAGAATTAAAAAATATAATATTCTTCTACATATTGAATAAATAATTAGAAAAAAAAGAGCTCTTTTTAAAATATTATTTCCTTAAACCTTGGAAATAAAGTAACAGCATTTTGCTGGACAATGTTCGTGAGGACTTCTCTTTCAAAATCATAATTTTGAAGACATTCATTCATTAGTTTTACAACCCTTTCAGGCAAAAATGGATAATCACTTCCATATAATACTTGCGTTGGTTGCACTAAATTCAGCAGGGAACTTAATGTATAGGGTGTTGCTGACACTGCTGTATCATAATAAAATCGTTGTAACTGATTAATTATCTTTTTATTTCCAAAAGTAACTCTCCAAGTTATAAAGGGAACAGTTCCTCCTCCATGCGAAAATATAAAACTTATATCTGGAAAGCGTTTTGTTGCTCCTCTATGTATAAGATTAACAATTGCCCTTGTGGTATCAAAAACGAATTCTAAAACTGCAGGTTTTATTATCACAGGTAATGTATCTAAAGGAGGCACACTTGGATGTACAAAAACCACAGCTTTCCTGCGATTTAGCTCATAAAAAAGATCATCATAATGGGTATCTCCGATGTATATACCCCCAAAATTTGTGAGCAAAACCACCCCATCTAGTTTTAAGGTATCTAGGGCATATTCCAATTCAACTATGGATGCCTCTATATCTGGTAGGGG
>Ga0209427_10001759_pt1 | contig 25161 bp, 17 predicted proteins | sample DeeMarSWOR136_30_FD_187465 | JGI IMG/M metagenome (GOLD analysis project Ga0209427, IMG submission 187465) | Marine sediment microbial communities from White Oak River estuary, North Carolina - WOR-1-36_30 (SPAdes) (version 2) | ecosystem: Environmental > Aquatic > Marine > Intertidal zone >...
TCCACGTGCTGTTCGATTGCAACGATATAGATTGCGTTTGGACAGCGGTTTTATCAAGGCTCTTGTAAAGAAAATACTATTGGCATCTGGAGACAGACAGACCGACCAGGGCGCCAGACGACTCTCTCTAATACTTTCTATACGCTTAGGCGTAGTCCAGCCCTGGTCCGTGTTTTCTGTGATGAAAACACCTATGACACCTCTGCCTCGGGTAAAGCAGAAGGTGTTGCCATCCGCCGAGAATGTCCCAAAGGAATCATAAGGGCGTTTTACGGTGTTGCAGATCAGTCCTGGTGCAAATACCTGGGCAATAGGCCCGGGCGGAGTCTGTCCCAGGTAAGGCCCCACCGCAAACGGCTTTCCGAACACCGGGATAGAACCTACTCCCCAAAAAGCCACAAGCCAGACAATTTTTTTTGTCAACTGCTTCATAACAAATCTCCTTTTTATAGTAGCCATTTGCCTATTTGATATCCCTTCAGGCTATCTATAGGATTCGGGGAGATATTCCTTGAGTTCCACCCAGTAGATATACGAAATGTAGATCCTTGGATCCCAGCCGTTGCTGCGGTTGAAGAACAGGTACTTCTTGTCAGGTGAGATTCTCGCTCCGAATTCAATATACGCAGAATTAATCTTAGGGCCAAGATTCCGAGGTTTGGACCAGGTTCCATCCGGCAAACGTAGGATCAGGTACAGGTCTTGATGCCCATACCCTCCCGGTTTATCCTTGTTGGCGATCACCATAAAGGATTCATCCGGGGCAATTCCCGGATCGTGCCCTCTCACAGAGAGTTTGATGATCCGGGGCCATGTATTGTTCTCATAAGGGGCACAAAAAATTCCGCGTCCGCTACCTCCACGCATGAAGTAGATATTATTATTCGCCGCTATAGAGCATGTAAGTTCCTTGTCCGGAGAACTGAGCGGTGGTCCGAGTGCCTTCGGTACAGTCCAACCTTGTGCCGTCCGATTGCAACGATATATATTGCGTTTGGATAGCGGTTCCAACAAGGCGTAGGTAAAGTAAATACTATTGGCATCCGGAGACAGACAGCCCAACCAGGGCGCCCACTTATTCGCTGGAATACTTCTTATAAGCTCAGGAGTTGTCCAGCCCTGCTCCGTGTTTTCTGTGATGAAAATACCACCACGCCGGTTAAAACAAAAGGTGTTGCCATCCGCAGAGAAAGTCCCGTTGGCTTCCCATGGGCGTTTTCCGGTATTACAGATCAATCCCGGGGCAAAGACCTTAGCGATAGGGCCGGGCGGAGTCTGTCCCAGGTAAGGCCCCTTGGCAAACGGCTTTCCGAACACCGGGATAGAACCTACTCCCAATAAAGCCACGAGCAATACAATATTTTTCTTCGTCTTCTTCATAACAAATCTCCCTTCACTAAGAGTAGAACCGGTTTCTAATGTGATCATCCCGCAAAAAGAGATTTGTTTCAAAAATAAAGATAAGCGAAATAACAACAGCTTCATAGCGAATCAGAATGACAACCTTACCTCCACTGGATAGACAGTACCGTGTTTTTCTAATACAAAGCGAGATAATCCTTGATCTGCAGCCCTCGGGGACTATAATACATCGGTAATCTACAGAAGAAAAATATCTCATCAGTGTCATTTGGCTAAGGACTGTTTTGTATGGTTAAAAAAATGATCTTTGTGTTTCTATCATTTGCTGTTTTGTTTGCAGGGAAGGGACCGGATATCCACGCTGCTGCGACAGAGCAGACACGGCAAAACCAAGAGCTAAAAAATAATCTGATAAAGACTAAGCATCACGAGATGCATGCAATGCAATACTTCCCCAAGGCCGAGATGTTTAATGACGTGGAAGTTCCGAATCGTCCGGAAGAAGTATTGCTTTTAAAGGTTAAGACACAGATTGATAAGACAATCAAAAAAGCGAACTTCACCTGGGAGCCTGTTGAAGACGCGCATTATTATGTGCTTTGGCAATTGGCTGGTGATGGTGCATGCTTGAACGTGATACTCTGGGTGGGGGACGTTTATTCCTATAAAACAGACGTGCTTGACGGCTCGCGATTTCTGGTGAGCGCCTATATGGACCATGGTCAGGATGGCATCGAAGATGATACGTTAGTAGCGTATGGGTACACCCGGTTTTTAACGCTCTCATCCGAATCCGCTAATCTTTCTAAACAGTACCCGTCCATCGAACCTTGCAAGAAGTACACTATCGTGGTCGACAAAGAGGCACATGCGATGGGAGTGTATGAAAGGGGTACAAGCGGTCAGTACGATCGGCTTGTAGAGGTTTTTCCTGTTGCCACAGGCAGACGCCGCCGCCAAACGCCTACCGGAACATTCCGTATCGGTGGCAAGTACACCTGGAAACGCTTCCCGTATCGCGGAAATTGGGCACCTTATGTGTCCTGTTTTTCGGCACATGGTATCTATATTCACGGTCCTATCTATCGATCCCATAGGGATCGCGGGTCCATGTTTCCCAGAGCTTATCGTGAGATTGGTTCAAACGCCACCAGTGGATGCCTGCGAACCACGTACTATGGGGCGTATTGGATATACACACGCTGTCCCCGAGGAACGGTCATTAAAATAAAGAACAACGGATCCGGTCTGACGTACCCGACCAAACCCGCACGAGACCCCCGATACCCAACCTGGGATCCGACCGATCCGGACAAACCGAGATTCTAATTTTACTACTGTCAAAATCGAGATCGGAAAAGCAGGTGAAAATAACGCAAACAATTCTAATCCTGGGCATCATGCTTACACTGCCAGCCTGCGATTCAAAAGACAATCCTTCCGAAGCAAGCAACAAGACAACATCGGCACAATCCCGAGATACGGGACCAGGCACGCCCATGAATGCCAACTCATTTACAGAAAAAGACCTGGTCTTTGTGCTAAACAAAGCTGAATATCCCTTGCATTCGGATGCCGGGAAACTCTTGGCCGTTCTTGGCAAACCCGACAGCCAATCGGAGGCCGAGAGCTGTGCCTACGTGGGTATGGATCGACAGTTCGTGTATAAAGCCGGCATTGAAATCGATACCTACCCCATTAAAGATAAGGATATGATCGATAGTATCGTTTTAACCGGCAAGGATTTTGCGACCGCCAAAGGAATCACCATAGGCAGCTCCAAAACGGAGGTAGAAGCCGCGTACGGTACGACCTATAAAGACGAAGGTGAGGTGATCACCTATTATCAGAACAATGATTTCGAAAACCTGAAGGCCTATCAGTTGTACTTTGTATTTGAAGATGGTGTCGTGGAAATCGGTTACTACGGTGCTGCGAATGCGAACGCTTCAAGGATAAAAGGCCATGGTATTTAGCTCAACGGAATTCCTGTTCATTTTCTTGCCCGTTATTTTCCTTCTCTATTACGGTCTGCCCAGGAAGACACACAACACTCTGCTTCTAATGGCCAGCCTGTTTTTTTATGCTTGGGGCGAACCCATCTTCGTTGGCATTATGCTGTTGTCCATCCTGGTAAATTACGGTCTGGCCTTGGGTGTTGGGGCTGTTAGTCAAAACCCGCAACGCAGAAAAAACTCTCTGGTGCTGATGGTAATTTTTAATGTGGGCGTGCTTTTTCTGTTTAAGTACTCCGTTTTTGCGGTGGAGAATCTCAACGCCTTACTTGGCGTATCCATACCCGTGCCGAACCTGGCACTGCCCATTGTAGGAATATCGTTTTTCACATTCCAGGCCATGTCATACGGCATAGACGTTTACCGGGGTATTACACCGGCACAGAAGAGAGTGACCCATGTTGCCCTTTACATTGCCTTTTTCCCCCAACTGATTGCCGGGCCGATCGTGCGCTACCATGACATTGCTGAACAGATCGAGCATCGCCGGTCTACATTGGAAAAGACAGCCCTGGGGATACGCCGGTTCATCGTTGGTTTGGCCAAAAAGCTGTTGATCGCCAACACCATGGCCGTCGTCGTGGATAAGATCTTCTCACCTGCTGAGCATGCTGTCACCCTATCCGCCGGAGATATCAACTTCCCCCTGGCGTGGATCGCAACACTGGCCTACTGCATACAGATCTATTTTGACTTCTCCGGTTACTCAGACATGGCCATTGGTTTAGGAAAGATGTTCGGCTTTGATATCAAGGAGAACTTCAACTACCCCTATACGGCCAGCAGCATCAAGGACTTCTGGCGCAGATGGCATATATCGCTTTCGACCTGGTTTAAAGAGTATCTCTACATTCCCCTGGGCGGTAACCGCAAAGGCAGGGGTAGAACGCTGCTCAATATGTGGATCGTATTTCTTTGTACCGGTTTTTGGCACGGGGCCGAATGGACCTTTATTTTCTGGGGTATGTTCCATGGTCTTTTCCTGATGCTGGAAACAACCGGCATCATCAATACGGAAAAGTTTGGCTTAAAAGCCCTTAAGCACCTCTATACACTCGTCGTGGTCGCAATTGGTTTTACTCTGTTCCGTTCGGAGAGTATTTCGCAGGCGTTTTGTTTTATCAGTAATATGTTTATGGGATTCAAATCCTCTGCGCAAAGTGCTGCGGTACTCGGGCAGGTGCTATCCAGCCGAGTGATGTTGGTATTTGCCGTTTCAATCGTGGCAGCCCTGCCCATCGGCAAGGACCTGTATCAAAAAGCACTGAATGGAAAAAGGGCCTTGGTTTGGGAACACGCGAGCTACGCCCTCTCGTTTGTTCTTCTTATCCTGTGTGTGCTCAATATTTCCAGTTCAACCTACAATCCGTTCATTTACTTTAGGTTCTAATGAAAAAAGCCGTGCTTCTTACATATATCCTGTTATTTATAGCCGTTTGCTGGGCACCCCTCTTGGCAATGGCCTTTGGCGTAAAATCACCCAACCAAGAAAAACGTATCCTGGCAGAGAAGCCTGCTTTCTTTACGCCCCACGGGCTGAATCTGAATTTTCCGAAGCAATTTAATGCCTATTTCTCAGACCACTTTGGATTGCGATCCACCTGTGTGACGGCATACACCGCACTCATCTATTACACGCTCAATGACAGCGTAAACGAGCAGGTCATGGCTGGTAAAAACGGTTGGCTGTACTTTGGCCCAACCCTCAAGGACTATACGGCCATCAACACACTCACGGATTTACAAATCGATCGTATTGTCAAGACACTTGTTCAACAAGAGGCTTATTTATCCTCATTAGGAATCACCTTTCTATTTACGATCGCGCCCAACAAATCCAGTATATACCCGGAACACATGTCTGCGCGTTACCAACCTCAGTTGCAGCAGAACAATCTGCATAAACTCTCCAAGGCCTTGGAAAAGGAAACCATTCACTATGTGGACCTGCTGGAGTCCTTGAGAGCAGCCAAGCATAAACACCAGGTCTACCATACCAAAGACACCCATTGGAACAATATCGGCGCCCGAATAGCAGCCCAAACCCTGTTAAACAAAATACAGGAGATCAGACTGGATATTGCTTTGGGTGATCCTGCCCCTGCCCGATATCAACTGGAGCAGATTTGGTTGGGAGATCTTTCCCAAATGTTGCTCCCTGCTTTAGCCATCAAAGATGAACAAGCGATTTATGATATCCCTGAAAATTATACCTGGAAAGAAAACGATCGGCGTTCCCGATCGCAACGTAATCCGGAAGCCATGCGCATACATACAACCAGTAAAAAAAACAGCACCTCTCTATTCATGTTTAGAGACTCCTTTGCCAATGCACTGATACCGTTTATTTCCAGTCGCTGTGCAAAGGTCCATTACACCCGAGTAGTTCCCTATGACTATACCCAAATTGAATCGATCTCTCCGGATGTCGTTATTCTGGAAATAGCAGAGCGTAACATACCGAATCTTTTAAAACAGCCGCCCATTATACCTGTGTCTACACCATAAAGACTGACAGTTGTTAGGCGTCCGTTGGTTCCAGATTGCACAAGAGAACGCTTACGTATGGCTATTGCTGGTAGGAGGTGTTCTACTGTCCTATTCGTTGAATGCGTGCACGGACTGCGAGGAATTCGACGCCGTGGTGGCGACCGTAGCGGTCAAAGAGTCCCAACACGCGCACCGCACGCGGTTCAAAGGGCAGATTCAATCCATTCAGATCGAAGTCGATGATGTGTTCGTTCCGGCAGATACCCATGCGCCAGCACTGGGGTTGAGGCAACTCGAATAACTGGCCTTTACCGTCCGTCAAAAAAACCCGGATGGTACTCCGGCAGCCCCACTCGCGTAGCAGAATATCCGGACCGGAACCATCACGAATCGGTCCGTCAAAGCCGAGTTCAATCCAATGGTCCTTGGACAACAACAGACCCATACGCGGCTGGTTCACCAGATCGATACGGAGTTGATCCGGGTGTACTTGTTGTACCGGTGTTCGAGGACGGTCCTGATCGATAACCAGAAAGCCGTTTCCATCAGGGTCGTTCGCGGCAATGATGCGGGATGGATCCACAAACTCTCCGTTATCAAATAGTGGATACAGGTGAGCGTAAAGTCCTTTGACATCTATACTCGATCTGGATTTAGGTTTAATCATACTGACCGTGAAACCGGCTATGCACAAGACACAGGTTGCGGTTATCGCCGTTTTAACAGTCAGTAGACTCGCTAAGCTGACGCCCAATCCTGTTTCCAGGGAGCTGGCCCAAACGACTTCTTTGGCCGCTGCCTTTTTCCCGTTTCGCAGGGTTAAGTTGGCAAACATGGTCAGGGCGGCCAGCAGGTGGTCACGTTTAAAACCATGGCGTTCCAGTTGGTTCTTTAGGGAGTGTTTAGCCCGGAAGAACAACAATCGGGCCCTGAGCTCACTACCGCCCGTTATCCCGGCAATCTGACCATAAGACATGTTCTCGAAGCAGCGCAAGACCAGAATATTGCGGTATTTGATCTTAATAGCCTGCAAGGCACCCAGCACCGTTTTCCGGATCTCTTCACTCACGAGAGCGTTCATGGGATTGTTGTCATCGCTTGCCCGGGAGTCCAGAACGGAGGCGTCTGAAGTCGTTTTCTGGGCCAGACGCCGGGCGCCTTGGAGCCGGAAGTGGTGCTGGACCTTACCGAGGGCGGTGCGGAAAATCCATCCCCAAAAGCCATTGACATGGGGCACCTCAAGCCGGGAAATAGACTTGATCATCTCCAGGGCCGTCTCCTGGGTCAGATCCTGGGTGAGGTGATAGTCCAGGGTTAAGCGATAGATATAGGTATAAACCTTCTCGCGGACCTGCTCGGCTACTATCGACAGACTCTGCGAATTCCCCGCCTGTGCCTGTTGGATAGTCTGAATGGTCAGTTCTTTTGTCATTGGCTGCCTATCTCTATGATCCCAGCCAAGCAGACATGTTTCAAATCTTTTTTACATTCTAATCATTATACTATACTGGACCCTGTCAGGTTCTGGGCTGTCCTCGGAGTATTATAGGCCTGTCCGTATTAAACATAGACGCCACTTCTGTCTCGATAACAACTTCACGACGTCAAATTCTCCCGCACACAAGCGCTATAGATTATTCTAAGCGAATTGATCAGGCAAAGCAAGAAAAAAGCGGCAAAATGACGGAAAGGAGGGTGCTCAGATTTTCTGGCAAGCGATTTTTCGTTCCCGATTACTCGTTCTCAGAGCCGGGCACCTCCGCTATATATCGTCTTGTTCTACAAGTTCTTCATAGTATTTGACTATTGAGTCCACTGAACCGGATTCATAATAGCCATGACTTTTATGCAATGGAATTCTAAATATTGCATCTAATTCCTGAGTAAGAGGAAAGAAAATACTGTCTATATTTGTCTGGCTACTGATCTCTGATATGTCAATCCCTGTCATTTCAGAGATTTTTTGATATATTCGTTTTCGTGTTTTCGATGTCATTAACTAAAGCCCGTGAATGGGAAAGATGTTAGCTTTGATTTTTTCGACTGTGGCTTCTATGGCCGGCGTGACTGTTGCGCGCTGCGATTCGCTGACGGCCAGCGCTCTGTCGCGTAGGCCTCCCTGCCACTCCGCACTTTCGAGCAGCACGCCGCCGATGGCGTGGTGGATGTCCCGGCCGGCGTCGGCGCCGCAGAAGACGCTCCAGGCCAGCGCCCAGGCCCGGACGGTGTTTTCGACGTTGTATCCGCCGCCGCCGGTGGCGAGGATGGGCTTGTTGAAACCCAACAAGTGATGGATGATCTCGGCATAGACATTGTTGGTTAGACGCAGATGCGCGAGCGGGTCTCCTGCGAGGGCATCGGCGCCCAGTTCAAAGACAAGAACATCCGGGTTGTACGCGGGTATCAGCGGCAAGGCGATAGTCTCGAACGCCTTGATATATGCTTCATCATACGTGCCCACCGGCAGGGGCACGTTCACACAGTAACCTGTCCCCGGCCCTTTTCCGATTTCATCCTCGAACCCGGTTCCGGGAAAGAGCGTCCTCGGATTCTGATGGAACGACAGGGTCATCACATCCGAACGGTCGTAGAAGGCGTCGGCCACGCCGTCGCCGTGATGAACGTCCACGTCGAGATACAGAACGCGCTTTCCCTGCTCGGCAAGCACCATGCAGGCCAAGGCAACGTCGTTGATATAGCAAAAACCGCTGGCACGCTCCGGGTGGGCGTGATGATAGCCCCCTGACGGATTGAAGGCGATGTCGGCCCCGCCGGATAGAATCAGGTCTGCGGCGACAAGCGTGCCTCCGGTCGCCAGGACCGTGTACTCGTACAGCCCACGGAACACGGGACAATCCTCCGTGCCGATTCCCATCTCGAGCGCCTCGGCCGTCCAACGTCCCCGTGAGGCGGTTCGCAGCGCGTGCAGATAGCGAGCGGTGTGCAGCTTTTTGAGCACGATTCTCTCGGCGGGCACTGGCGCGACCTCACGCGTGTTGCTTCGTGAGAGCAATCCCATCGAGCTCACAATCTCCCGGACGCGCCTGGCCCGGACCGTATTGAAGGGATGCTCCGGCGGATACGCGTGCTTCTCCAGCTTCGGGGAGTATATGAATGCGGCTTTCTTGGCTGCCAAAGTTGCTCCTCAGGAATCGTCTTTTGTCAGATCGTAGCTAATGTCGTAGGCCTCGCCGTCGAATGTGGTGTTGATTTTGTAGCCGGAGTTGTGAAAGATCGTGAGCATCGGCTCATTGCTCGGCAAGACCTTTGCCCAGAACTTCTTGACGCCGCGCTGTTTGGCGATTTGGGTGACGTAATCCAGCAGAAACGTCCCCATGCCCTTGCGCTGCCATTCGTCCTGCACGAGAAACGCCACCTCCGCCGATTGGGTCTTCGGATCGAGGTAATACTGGGCGATGGCGACAATCTCCTCGCCCGAGACGCGAGGAACGACGCCGACGATGGCAATATCCTGCCGATAGTCGATATTGGTGACCCGCTGGATATCTTTGTGCGGAAACGCCATCGTATGGGTCATGTAGCGGGTCCGGACCGATCTCTCGCTCAGCGAATACATCATTTCCGAGAGGGCCGGCTCGTCGGTCGGTTTGATGGGTCTGAAGAATATTTCCGTGCCGTCCCGCAGCGTATCGTACCGCGCCAGCTCTTCCGGATACGTGACCTGATCCCAGGCCAGCTCGATCTGGTCTTCGTAGATGTAGTTCTGAGCCTTCGCGGCCTGGAGGAGCTCTTTTCTGAATTTGGGATGGGCGATGTGGATCAGGTCCATCACCCGCTCCCGGATACTCTTGCCGTGCAGGTAGGCCACGCCGTACTCGGTTACGACGTAGTGGACGTCACCCCGCGTGGTCACGACGCCGGCGCCTTCGGTCAGGCGCGGCACGATTCTGGAGATCTGATCGTCCCTGGCCGTGGAGGGCATTGCAATGATGGCCTTGCCTCCCCTGCTGCGTGCGGCACCGCGAATGAAATCGACCTGCCCGCCGATGCCGCTGTAAAACTGATAGCCCAGCGAATCCGAGCAGACCTGGCCCGTCAGGTCGATTTCCAGTCCGACGTTGATGCCCACCATCTTCTCGTGCTGGCCGATGATATGCACGTCGTTGACGTACTCGGTGGGATAGAACTCGAAAAGGGGATTGTTGTCAACATAATCGTACAGCCGCTTCGAGCCCATGCAGAAGCTCGCAATGATCTTGCCGCGATTGAGGGATTTCTTTGCACATGTGATTGCGCCGCATTCGATGAGGTCAATAATCCAATCGCTGAACATCTCCGTGTGGATGCCGAGGTCCTTTTTGTCTTTGAGGAATTCAGCAAGAGCCTGAGGGATGCGTCCGATGCCGCACTCGATCGTGCTGCCGTCCTCGACCAGTCTGGCGATGTTTTGGCCGATCCGGCGTAACGTGTCATCCGATTCAGGGACCGGAATCTCGATGATGTCTTCGTCGTGAGGAACCAGCACATCGATGGCATTGACGTGAACAAAACAATCGCCGAACGTTCGCGGCATGCGGGTGTTGACCTGGGCGATCACGTACTTGGCATTCGCCGCGGCGGACTTCACGATATCGACGGAGACGCCCAGGCTGCACAGGCCGTTGACATCCGGAGGTGTGACGCTAATCAAGGCGACATCGACGGGAATTCTTCCGGTCTCGAATTCGAGCGGTATCTCGGACAAGAATATCGGCGTGTAGTCTCCGATCCCCTTCGCAAAGGCGTCCCGGACGTTATCGGCAATGAAGAAGCTGTTCATCTTGAATTTTTCGCGGAACTTCTCGTGGGCATAGGGCGCCGTACCCATCGTCAGCAGATGGATAATATGGGCGTCGTAGATCTTGCTGGAATGCTCGACTAAAGCATTGACAAGGTGTTGGGGCTGGGCGCAGCCGGTGCCTATGAATATGCTGTTGCCGGACTTGATGAGCCTCATCGCCGCCGGCGCGGTCGTGATCTTGTCCTTATATCTTTGTGTCCAGTCAAATTCCTGCATAACCACTTCTCTTTCTACACCTGTTCCACACTAATTCTGGCATCGACGGCAATGGGTGTTGTCCCTTCAGGGCCGACCACATAGGGGTTAATGTCCAACTCCTGAATCTGGGCGAATTCGGTTACGAGTTGCGACAGTCGTTGCAGCCCCTCTGCGATCGCGTCGATGTCCACGCCCTCCTCGCCGCGTACACCCTTGAGCATCTGATACGTCTTGGTGCTAATCAACATCTGCTTGGCTTCCTCACCCGTCAGCGGCGCCAGGTAAAACGATACGTCCTTGAGCACTTCGACCATGGTCCCGCCCATGCCGAACATCATCAGCGGGCCGAAATGCGGATCGCGCTTCATGCCGAGGATGACTTCCCTGCCGCCACGGCACATCTCCTGCACCAGCACGCCGAGGATATTGGCATCGGGGAGCTTCTTCGGTATGCGGTACATCATCAGATCGAACGCATCTTTCACCGCCTTGGCGCTGGTCAGGCCAATCTGGACGCCGTCCACGTCCGACTTATGCAGGATGTCCGGCGACCAGATCTTCAGCACGACGGGGAAGCCGAGCTGCCCGGCGATGCTCGCCGCCTGCTCGGCGGTGGTTGCGATGGAACCTTTCGGCGTGACGAAGCCGTATGCCTCGAGTATCTCCTTGGACTCATTCTCGGCCACTTCGCGCGTTCCGTGCCGCAAGTGTCTGTCGATGATGTTCTCGACCTTCCGGCGGTTCACGGGAAAGAGCTTCACGACCCGCTTCGGCCGGGATCGCCATCGTGCGTAGTCGGCCATCACCTTAGCCGTGGCGACAGCACCCTCGGCGGCATCAATCTGAGGGATATTGCCCCGGCGCAAGATTCTCACGCCTTCTTCGACCTTCTCGGCCCCGAGGAAACAGGTCAGAACGGGTTTTGTCGGCTTTTCCTGTGTTATTCGTACAATCGCCTCGGCCGTCGCCGCCGGCTCCGTCATGGCTTGCGGCGTCAGAAGCATCAGGATGATGTCAACATTGGGATCATCGAGCACCGCGTCGAGGGCAAATTCATACCGGTCGGCGAGGGCATCTCCCAGAACATCAATGGGGTTGTACACATTCGTGGCCGGCGGCAGCTTGGCCGACAGCTTCTCTATTGTCTCCTTCGTTAGTTTTGCGAAGGTGAGGCCCTGCTGCTCGATGGCGTCGGCCGCCATGATTCCCGGGCCACCCGCATTTGTGATGACGGCGACGCGCGGCCCGGCGGGAAGCGGTTGATGGGCAAAGGCCTGGGCGTAATCAAACTGCTGCTTGATCGAGCTGCAGCGGATAATGCCCGCTCGCTCAAAGGCGGATTCGTAGGCGACTTCAGTTCCGGCGAGGCTGCCGGTATGAGAGGAGGCGGCTTTGGCGCCGGCGTCAGTTCCGCCGGACTTGATTAACAGGATGGGTTTGTCGTGAGAAATCTGTTCTGCCTCCCTGACGAATTGATTCCCGTTGGCGATGCTCTCGAGATAGCCGGCAATGACTTTGGTGTCTTTGTCCGCGGCCAAGGCTTCTATGACGTCCAATTCATCCACATCCGCCTTGTTGCCGATGCTAACAAGCTTGCTGAAGCCGATGTCGTTCGCATTGGCCATATCAAGGATAGCCGTGAGCAGGGCGCCGGATTGGGACAGATATCCGATTGAGCCGATTGCCGGAAGCGCTCCGCCGAAGCTGGCGTTCAGCTTGTTTGCCGGGGCAACGACGCCGAGGCAGTTGGGACCGATGATCCGAATGTCGGCCTGCCTGGCGATCTTGGTGATTTGTTTCTCGAGCGCATCTCCGTCTTTGCCGATTTCCTTGAATCCCGCCGTGATGATGATCACTGACTTGGCCCCGACGTCCGCGCATTGCTGCATAATCGCGGGCACGATCTTTGCCGGAACGATGACAATCACAAGATCGGGCGTCTGGCCGATAGATTGGAGGTCGGGGAAACACTCCAGCCCTTCTATTGGTTGGGGTTTGGGGTTGACGGGGAATACCTTGCCTTCGTAGCCAGCGTCAATCATGTTCTTAAGAATCTCGTAGCCGACCTTACCCTTCTTGTGTGAGGCGCCAACGATAGCCACGGATTTCGGATTGAAGAAGCTCTCGAGACTCATGCAACGGACGATCCTTTCTACGTCGACGGCTGGGCCAGGCGCATCCTGGCATCAACAGCAATGGGTGTTGTGCCTTTGGGGCCAACCACATAGGGGTTGATATCCACCTCCTGGATCTGAGGGAATTCGGTGGCCAGTTGCGACAGCCGTTGCAGCCCCTGGGCGATCATCTCGACGTCCACCCCTTGCCGGCCGCGGACGCCCATAAGCATTTGGTACGTCTTCGTGCTCACGAGCATTTGCCTGGCCTCTTCGGCCGTCAGCGGCGCAAGGTAGAAAGACACATCCTTGAGCACTTCGACCATGATCCCGCCCATGCCGAACATCATGAGGGGACCAAAATGCGGATCGCGCTTCATGCCGAGGATCACCTCGATTCCTTTCTTGACCATTTCCTGGACGAGCACGCCAAGGACGACGGCATCCGGCAGTTTCTTCGATACGCGATAGGTCACCAGGTCGAAGGCGTCCATCACCTCCTCAGGGCTCTCGAGCCCGAGCTTGACCCCGCCCACGTCCGTTTTATGCACGACCTGCGTCGACCAGACTTTCAGCACAACGGGATACCCCAACTGTTGGGCAATATTGGCCGCTTGCTCCGGGGTCGTTGCGACGGACGCGTTGGGTACGGCGAAGCCGTAGGCTTCAAGGATTTCTTTTGAGCCGACTTCCCCTATGTGATAGTTCCCCTGCCGCAGGTGTTTCAAAATGGTGGTCTCGGCCTTTCGGCGGTTGACGCCGAACAGCTCCACGATGCGTTTCGGCCGGGACCGCCAGCGGACATAATCTGTCATGACCTTAATAGTGTTGACCGCGGTTTCCGGAGAATCGTAGCAGGGGATCTTCCCTTCGCGCAAGATTCTCATGCCCTCTTCCATCTTGCTGGCCCCCAGGAAACAGGCGAGGATGAGTTTGCCGCGTTTCTGGCCTGCAATCCTCACGACGGCCTTGGCTGTCGCGGCGGGCTCCGTCATGGCCTGCGGCGTCAGAAGCACCAAGGCAATGTCAACGTTAGGATCATCCAGAGCAGCACTGAGGGCAAATCCGTACCGGTCGGCGACCGCATCACACAGCACATCCACCGGATTATGGAGACTCGCAGCCGGCGGCAAGTTGCCGGCCAACCGCGCGATGGTGTCGGAAGACAATTCGGCGAACGTCAGGCCGCGCCGCTCAATGGCATCGGCCGCCATAATGCCCGCCCCACCGGCATTGCTGATCACGGCAATCTTTGTGCCGACGGGAAGCGGCTGGTTGGCAAACGCCTGGATGTAGTCGACCTGCGATTTGAGCGAGTCGCATCGGATGATGCCCGCTCGCTCGAACACACACTCATAGGCCGTGTCGTCGCCGGCCAGGCTGCCCGTATGGGACGCCGCCGCTTTGGCACCGGCCTGTGTGCCTCCAGGTTTCATCAGCAGTATCGGCTTCTTGGTAGAAATCACCTCTGCCTGGCTTACAAACGCGCTGCCGTTACTGATGCTCTCAAGATATCCCGCAATGACTTTGGTGTCCGGGTCCTCTGCGAGCGCCCTGATGACATCCAGCTCATCTACGTCTGCTTTATTGCCGACACTAACAAGCTTGCTAAACCCTATGCCCTTGGCGTTCGCCATGTCGAGGACGGCGGCCAGGAGGGCACCTGATTGAGAAAGATAGCCGGTTATGCCTTCAGCCGGCAGGTCTGCGGCGAAGCTTGCGTTGAGCTTGTTTGTGGGGGCCAAGACGCCAAGGCAGTTGGGACCGATGACCCTGATGCCGGCCTGCTTTGCGATCTGAACCATCTCCTTCTCAAGCTCTGCGCCCTCTTTGCCGATTTCCTTGAAGCCGCCGCTAATAATGACAACTGACTTTACCCCAATTTTTGCGCACTGCCTCATGACCGCAGGGACGATCTTGGCCGGAACAATAATCACCACGAGTTCGGGAACCTGGCCGATGGACTGCAGATCGGGATAGCACGGCAAACCTTCGAGCGTGTCGGCCTGCGGATTGACCGGGAAGATACTGCCCTCGAAGCCGGCCTCGATCATATTGGTCAAGACCTCGTACCCAACCTTGCCCTTCTTGCGGGAAGCGCCAACGATGGCCACAGATTTAGGATTGAAAAAGCTCTCGAAATCCATAGCAAACAGCAGCCTTTTTCACGTAAACGTCATGTCAAACAAGCTAGTTATTCTACCCTATCGAATCCCCACCTGTAAAGTCTTCTGTCGCTATGAAACCGATTATGGATGGTTTGCCAGTACGATGACCTCTGCGGGCGGAAGGTCTCGAATTTGCACGTATGCACTGCCCTGAGCCAAGCCGAAAAGGCCAAGATTTGGCGATAGCTTTGAACTGGTCCGGCGACGACGAAGCTTTTTTTATGGTCAGAACAAACCATCTCCCAACCTCGAAAGAGGATGGCGAGGGAGATTGTGACTGTACCAATACGAAAGTTTCTAATGAGCAGAAGGCGCCTTTGGTGAAACGTCCACGTCCTATCGCACCGAGCTGAATTGTCCGTATGGGCAGTGAACCTGCCAACCCCACCTGCTTTCTCTGTACAACAGGATTCATAGCAAGAAGTCCTGCGTCAGAGCGCCGTGATTTTCAACCAATGCAGTGCCATTTTGAGGTTCGCTTGTGTCCATTGAAGAGGCGTGTGCTCGTTCGGAACGTAATCCCCGTCCTCGAGGAAATAGGCTTCAGGACACTGCAAGGCCATCGTGCCGCCAGTGTCTGCTGTGAGCTGGCCAATCGCGCGATTCAGATAGTGAGCCTGAAGCAGACGCTCTTCGTGAACTTCTTGGTCTTTCAAAACGCCTAAGCCATGAATACATGAGATGATGGGATCAAATATGCACCATTGCGCCTCTTCGCCGGGCTTGATGTGGGCGTCACGTGATTCCATGTTCTCACTGAAGTCCCCGGTGCGCTCGCTCGCCGAGAACAGGCTGCGGTAGTCAGCACACCAATAGGAATCGTTAAGGTATCGACGAACACCGATGGTTCCCTCCAGCGCTTCCTTGACGTCTTGGAGTATTTGTGATGCGAGCTCATGCGGAACCACCTGCAAAGGGTAGACAAGGAACAACAGGGCAGCATCGTATCGTCTCTGAGAAGCTCCTCCGGGATGGCGGCACTCGTACGGCAGGATATGACGCAACGCATCCTCACCCTCGGCCAGTAGTCCGCCAACGCAGCCCTCGTCAACGCCCCTTGTGCGTAGCGCGGGTACGGAATACATATTGTGCCCGGCACACAATTCGCCAAACTCCCTGAGCCCCGCGACCACGGTACCGATTGAAGAGGCGGATACCTTGCGGGCCTCCTCCCAGTGGCCGCTATCCTGATCCATCCAGTACCTGATGGCCTGTAGATACAAGACGAGGTCAGCCAGAGTCTGTAACTCGGCTTCCTCGCACGGTACGAGGTGTTCCTTCGCCAACTTGCAGAAGAACCAAAGGAAGTAGCCGAGCGCGTCGTTCTGCGCGTGGGGCCACTTCTGGGCAAGACCCTCGATACGTCGGCCGTTGAAACGGACGTGCGGGCGATTCATCGGGTCGGCGGCCATCGCAGGACGCTGAATGACCTGCTGCATCTGATGCCGCTGGCTTTGAAAGAAGCACATCAGCGAATTCGCCGTTCGAGATGCCGAACGTGTGTCTCCCCACACGTAATGCGCATGGGCAATGTGTACGTTGTCCCTCACCCAGGCGTATTGGTAGCCGGACGCGTCGTGATCGGCGGCCGAAGACGCTGCCGGGAATAGCCCGTTGTCCAGGCAGTGAAAACGAAACGTGCCCTTGCCCTCAAGAAAGGTGAGCAAGCGCTCAACGTCGTCATGCCGATAGGAGAACCGGACGTAATCTAAGATCTCTTCATTGTGAATTGTTAGCAGGAGAGTTCTCCTCAGTCGCCATCCTGTTCTCAGCAGCCCGTTGCGTAGCCAGTGTGAGTAATGGGCCGATAATACACGCCGCGACGACTCCTATGCACTCGGAACATCCCCAGGTCTCGGCACTGTGCTCCTGGGCGTAACGCAGCGCAAGATGCGCCAGAGCGCAGAATCCCAGGATCGCCGAAACACAATACGTGGAGCCATAGAGAGCCCAATTTTCCAGATCGAACCACTTGCGGTGCTTGTCGGCAAAGAGTTCGTAGCTGTCGCGGTGTGTCTGAGCAAGGTACCGGCCGATCAGGATGATCCTCAAGTTGATGTTCGTGCAAAGCAAATCGACGTAGACACAAACAAACGGGATCAAGCTCAGCAGGCTTATCTGTGACGTAGAGGTCCCGCTGGTCAGCCCGAGCCCCGCGGCGCCGAGCGAGGCAACAATCGCGAGTTTCCATTTGAGAAGCGTGGATCGTGTCTTCTGGGATTCCAATATCTCATCTGGAAGTTTCTTCTGTCGGTCTGTCATGTCCGGCATACTCGGTTTCCTCCTTGTGTACTTTCAAAAGTGGCTCAGGGGGGAATTGAAGTTCCCCGGCACATTTTCCTAACAAAACCTGTCTGCCATCCCATAGACCCACGTTTTTACTTCCGAGTTGGGGCGCTCTCTCAAGACAACTGTTTCACATTATACCCATTGTCCCAGCCCAGAGCGACTATATCCGGCCTATTCACTCAATACATCGTCTATCACGGGCAAATTGTGATATGAGAAGTGCCAAAAATCGAAGAAAAAGTGAAAAACTTTGGTAAATTCCGCGAAAAAGGCTCTTTAGGGAACAGGGCAAACAGACTATAGGAGTCTTGAAGGGGCAATCCTACGTGGTTGCCCAGAATCCGTCCCTACAGTGGCCTGTGACCCAAAGTCGGTGTTTACCTCCTGATGTAGGCTCAGCAAGCCTCTCACGGAGTACATCAGTGAAACCATTTCCTTAGGGGATACATTCGCCCTGTGGGATTACACCGGACGGGTCTGTGGCAACATTATTTTAAAATTCATTTTGCATAGAACTATTGTACTAATGTAATAGATGATTAACATTTGTAATGCATCATTCCGAAAGAAGGTGGAAATCTATTATTAGGATGACATCTGTTCAAGAGACTTTTTATCTCATCTCTGGTAAATTGCTCAAGTGGAATCTCATCGCAAAGATTATCGCGTTGTAGCCTTAACAATACTTTTGATAATGGATGAGTAGGACAATCAAGTCTTTCCGCAATTGCATGCGGTCGCTTCAGACAGGTTACGATTACTGGCAAAAAGCTATCCAACGGTATCTTATGAATTAATGCGTATAATGTTCTTATAGAATTTTAGTAATTCTTTGTCTTGCTTTTCCCACTTCATTGGTTCACGTGCTCGAAGATCACCGTGCTTTGTAAATTCGTGTGTAGATTTTCTCTGACTCATTCCTACTTCAGTTCCATAATATATAATTTTAGGCTGGTCAATTGAAAACTGAATTCTTATTGCTTCTTTTAATAATTCCTTCTTATCGTGGCACGTGTACAAAAATCTGTCCATATCATGGTTATCAAGAAATGTTGGAAGGTAGAAGGGAGACGGATACTTCTCATAGTGTTTTTGCAGTCTACTGAGCACTTTCTCCTTTGAAATCTTATTAACGGCAAAATCGCGTAGAATATGCTGGAATTGAAAATCAAGAACACCATCAAGTTCTCCAATATATTGTTTGAACAGACTATCCAGTGCGTCACGTCTGAAAAAAATCAGGTATTTATTTTTAATATTTATTGTCTTCAGTTCCTTGAATTTAATTCCAATCAGACAGGCTTCTCCAATCAGTACAGAATCCGGATAATCTCCTTTTACTTCATTTCTGAAGATTTTCCAGAATTCATGCTTGGGTCCAATACAATGATCAAGCCGGTAACCATCGATTCCAAAGCTTAACCAGTGTTTTGCCGCATTGATAATATGCCTACTTGCTTCATCATTATCCAAATTGAATTTTGGCAACTCTCCGAAACTAAGAAAGCACAGGTAATCTTCAGACCGTTTCTTAAAATAAAACCATTTTCTGTATGCACTCTCTTTGTTGTTTTGAGCGTCAAGAAAATAGGGATGTTTATGGGAACAATGGTTTGGTACAAAATCGGCAATGATTCTTATGTCGAGATTATGGGCCTCATTTATTAGTTCTTTCAGATCTTGTTCATTACCAAAATGACGATCCACCTTGAAGAAGTCTGTAATATGATATCCGTGGTATGCACTTGTCTCGTAGAACGGAGAAATCCAAATAGTATTTGCTCCGAGCCCTTTAATATAATCGAGCTTTTCAATTATTCCCCTGATATTTCCTCCCAAAAACTCTGGCTTATCCCATTGCCCAGAGTTGTATCCTGCAAAGCGGTCTATCAATATGTGATAGATTACTGCATTCTTAAACCATTCAGTTGACATGAGTACCAGCCTGTGCCTCCCAAAAATTCCGTGGTTGTGCTTTGGTAACGTGTCCCGGAGTTTCGATCCCGAAACGGGGATCCACGTCCAGGAAGTCCTGGATGCCGTAGCCGTGATACGGGTCCAGATGGCCTCGCTGCTTGAAGACCGGGCTCAGCCAGATGACCGTCACGCCAAGCCGTTTCAAATAGCCCGGCTTCGATTGCACGCCCGCAAGGGTACCGCCCTGCCAGCGTTGCGCCCCGGACTTTGCCCAGTTATCCCAGCGCCAAGGCTGGCCGTTGGGCAACATCGGACGGGCAGCCTCCAGATTCGCTTTCTCCAGCATTGGGCGCCTGTCCTCCCGGCCATCGCTGAACCGATCGACCAGCAGAAAGTAGAGTACCTGGTCTCTCCAGTCCACAGGCGAGGGAAAGTAGCCCTGGCGTTCGGGCCGGCAGGCAATATCGTTCACACTGTCGGGTCGGGGTTGATTGAGCACATCCGCTATGAATGACATATTGCAGAGTCCCTTCTTATTGTCACGAACTATGTGTTACGACTGTCTAAATCCCGTATCGGTCGATTATAACGCACTTGTTGAGGTGTTAGATAGCGAAAACTTTCGCAAAGAGCGTCGGGCTGAGATGAAAAGAGCGTCAGAGTGCGTTCAGAACACTCATCTCTTGGAGACATAGTCCGGTGCCGGACGGAGGTCTATTTTCTCAGTTCCGGTGTGTCCGGCTCGATGTGAACGGTGATGTTGATCGGACGTGCGATCTGCTCATCCAGGGCCTTCTCCAGGTTTTCCGCGATTTCATGGGCGGCGGTCACGTTCAAGTCGGGATCGACGAGGATGTGCAAATCGAGGAAGATCTCCCTGCCGACCGTGCGTGTCCGGAGCTTGTGCCACTGGCGTACTGAGGCGTTGGCATTGATGATGTCCTTCACATGTTCGACAGTCTCTGAATCAACGGCGCTCTCCGTCAGCTCGCGCAGGCAGCCGCCTATGATCCGAACTCCCACCCAGATAATCATCAGGCCGACAGCGATGGCAGCAACCTGGTCGCCGTGATCGAAACCGAATCTCAGAGTCAGAAATCCTATCGCAACGGCAACGGAACTCAACGCATCGCTGCGGTGATGCCAAGCGTTGGCATAGAGGGCGGGGCTGTGCGATTGAATCGCAACCTTGCGCGTCGCTCGATACAGCCACTCTTTGGCCGCTATTGAAACAACGGCGGTCGCGAGCACTTCCAAGCGGGGGGCAGTAGTCTCGTCTCTGGCGATGGCCAGCGTGGCGTAGTAGATCATCGCTCCGCCCACAAGGATCAGGATCAAAGCGACGAGTCCGGCCGAGAACGTCTCTGCCCGTCCGTGGCCGTAAGGGTGGCTCTGATCGGGCGCTTTTGAGCCCAGGCGCAAACCCAAGAGGACGGCGGCATCAGTGGCTACGTCGGACAAGGAATGGAGGCCATCAGCGACCAGGGCCAGCGAACCTGCGAACCAGCCGATGCCGGCCTTGACAAATGACAGACCAATGTTAGCTGCAATGCTGAGATAGGTGATCGATCGTATTTGCCTGCCAGCAGTCTCTTGCTTGGTCTTGGCCATCAGTCCAGCTTGCAAACATAAATCTCATTGACGAACTCAAGCTCGGCGAGCTCTTTAACGGCGTTGGCGTCGGGTCCCTTGTCCAGGCTGACGGCGAGCATCGCTTTCTGCTCTTGCGATTTCTGTCCCACGCCCATCGTGCAGATATTAATGCCATGCCTGCCGCAGACCGTTCCGACGGCCCCGATCACGCCGGGTTTGTCGTCGTTGAAGATGACCAGGGCGGTCCCCTGGGGCGTGACCTCGATGTTAAAGCCGTCAATCTCAATGATACGCAGCAACGACCCGCCGAAAACCGAGCCGGTCACGGTGCGCGTCACCTTGTCCGTTTCGACTTTCGCGCTGAAACTTGCCGCGACGTCTTTGACTTCCGGATTCTTCGTCTCGTCCGTGCTGATGCCGCGCTCCTTGGCCAGGACCGGCGTGTTGACCATGTTCAGCGGCATCTCAAAGTGCTTCTGCAGCAGCCCGACCAAAAAGCTGAGCGTGATCGGTTCTGTCGGCAGCTCAGCGATGGAGCCGCGATACTGGACCTGAACATTTTTGATGTGGCCCGGCGCAATCGTGCTGAGCACCGCGCCAATTCGCTGAGCCAGCTCGGCATACTGACTGACCATCGGTGGGACCGCGCCGGCCGTGGAAGGAGCGTTCAAGGCATTCTTAACGGGTCCGCCTTTGATCGCGTCGACCAGGATTTGGGCCGCCTCGACAGCCACCTCAATTTGCGCTTCCTCGGTGCTGGCGCCCAGGTGCGGCGTAGCAATACACTGCTCAAACTCGGCAAAACGTGTGTTCTCCGGCGGCTCTGTGGGATAAACGTCCAGGGCGGCGCCGGCGATGCGATTCTCGGCAAGGGCATTATAAAGCGCGTCCTCGTTGATGATGCCGCCGCGCGCACAGTTGATGAGCCGGACGGAAGGTTTCATCAGGTTGATCTGCTCGGCGCCAATCATATTCAACGTTTGCTCATTTCTCGGCACGTGGACGCTGATGTAATCGGCCTGTGCGAAGATTTCGTCCAGGTCGTCGCATATCTGGACGCCGATCTTTTCCGCATCGGGCGGAGCGGCGAGGGGATCATAGCCCAGGATCCTCATATTGAAGCCTTTGGCCATTTGGGCCACGGCCAGGCCGATCCGGCCCAGGCCGATCAGGCCAAGTATCTTATTGTTCAACTGGTTGCCCATGTATTTTTTTCTGTCCCAGGCCCCGCCCTTGAGACTATTGCACGCGGGAACCACGTTTCGGCTCATCGACAGGATCAAGGCCATCGTATGCTCGGCGGCGCTGAGCGTATTGCCGCCGGGCGTATTCATCACCAGGATCCCTTTGCGCGTGGCTTCGGGGATGTCGATATTGTCGACGCCAACGCCGGCTCGAGCGATGCCCTTGAGCTTTCCGGGATTGCTGAGGACTTTTGCCGTCACTTTCGTGCCGCTTCGGATGATCAAGCCGTCATGTTCACCAATGATCTGAGCGAGTTCATCCTCGCTGATGCCGGTCTTGACCACGGCTTCAACGCCATCCATCGAATTGAGCAGGTCGATACCCTGCTGTGCCAGTTTGTCTGTAACGAGAACCTTAATCATTTTGCGACTCCAAGTCTGATCCTTACTCTCTGAGTTTTTTTGGATGGCACATTGTAGCGTCAGTTGTGGAAGACTGCAAGAGCAGAAAAACGGCGGCGTTCCGGTTCATGGAACGACGCCGAAAATCGGGCATGGTTTGTGCCGGTGTGGCAAGAAAAAGGGGGCCCACACCGAATTGATTGGCCGGGCCCCCTACCTGGTGCCATGCTGGTCGTTTGCCGTCTCGCAGGTTCGGCCTACGGGGTAGGCCGGTACAGCCGGATGTCGTCGACGTACATCGTTCCTGAGCCCCCGGCCGCTGCCACGCCGGCTTTGTCGCCCAGGCCAATCGCGATCTTGTCCACATCGGTCAGATCGATGCTCTGATCGGCCAAAGCCTGAAGTGCGACACGCCACTGGGTCCAGACACTCACCGTTGCGGCCGCCGGATCGTCATAAGCCACCGCCGCCCGGGCGCCGCCGCTGTTGGAGATTGCGGCATACAGCGGCTCGGCCGCATTGGTCGGATCGCCCCGGAACCAGAGCGACAAGTCCACCACGCCTGCCGCCGTCCAGTCACGCGGCGCCGTCAGCGTCATCGTCGCCTCCGAGTTTGTTACGCCGGCTTCGTTCGTGTACGACAGCGGCATGGACTGGCCGCCGCCATGAACGATCGTCTGCTCGGCATACGGGGGCATTAGATTACCGACCTGCGCGCCGTTATCGGCAATGCCGAAGCCGTCGATCCACGTCTGCCAGATGGCTTCGCCGGCCGCATCGTCATCGGTATAGCCCTCGAAGTCATCGACCAGAAGATAATCACCTACCGTGAAGCTCCAGACGGGGCCTTTGAGCGGATTTCCATCATACACCTCATCCACACGCCAATAGTACGCGGTATCCGCCTCAAGCAGTCCCGGATCGTAGCTCTCAGCGCCCAGCGCCTTGGAGCCTTTATACTCCGGTGAGGCGGTATCGGCGCTGCGGACAGTTTCTCTATCCGTCCCGAAATAGAGTTCGTGTGACGCAGCGTTATCCGCCGGCGTCCAGCTTAGGGTCGTTGCCATCGCCACGTCGGTCGCGCCGTTGGGGGGTTGTGGATTTCCGACGGCCCCCGGCGTCGTAAAGGCCCAGACGTCGCCTTTATGCGTCTCGAGGCCGTCAAATTCATCGACCCGCCAGTAGTAAACCTTTTCTGATTCAAGCTGACCGGGAGAGTAGCTCGGCGCTCCGGCAGGGACGCCCACAGTCGCCGTGTCCACCTCATCATAATCGTCGCCGAAGAATACGGTGTGCAATTTCGCGCCGAAGCCCAGCGTCCAAGTAAGCGTGGCGGCATTCGGGTCCGAGACCTCGCCCCCATCGGCCGGATTGGGATTGTACGCCGTCTTGGGTGGAATCGAGAAGCTCCAAACATCTCCTTTCCACGGACTATTCGGGTCCGCCTCGTTGACCTCGTCGATTCGCCAGTAGTAAGTTGTGCCGGGAACGAGACCGTCCGGATAGGCAAATCCTGGAAAGCCGGCCACATAAAACGTTGCCGTTTGATTGCCCCAGTAAAGATCTGAGTCGCGCGTGGCGTCATTCAGACGGTCAAAATTGTCCCCGAGGTAAACATCATGAGAGACGGCCGAATCTCCCGGCGACCAGCTAAGACTCACCCACGTATCCGCATGGAAGGCCCCATCCGCCGGATCGGGATTATAGGCATATGGCCGTCCTCCACCCAACATAATAGCCTCAATCTCGTCCTCTGCCAGCGCACGGCTGTAAACGCGCACTTCGTCGAGGACACCTTCGAAGTGCCTATTACCTGCCGGGCTGTTTCCGAGGAAAAGAGGATTGCTTGACGAAACAGGCAGTGAGCTTTCATCCCATCGTTGCCAAGCTCCATTCAAGAAAAGCTTCCGCTGTGTTCCGTCCGTGATGAACACGACGTAATTCCAGGCGTTCAAGTCTGCTGATGAGCTGGAGTTCGGATACGCCCCACCGGCACTGAGGGTAACCAGGAAATTCTCCGCAGATCGCAGATATAATTTGTACCCGGGATCCGCCCCCCCCGTACCGTCCGACTTGTCGACGATTCGAGGGTAATCGCTGCTTCCAGGCCCGGTCGGATAAACCCACGCCGCGATCGTAATCTCACCCGTAATATCCAGGCTCGGATCATTCCCGCAATCGACTTGATCATCCGCTCCGTCAAACTGCAGCGCACCGCTTATCTTTCCAGCCACCCAGCTCGGGCCCCCTTGAAGGGTGCCGTCGTTTCCGTTCCCGGATGTATCATACGCCACGTTACCAGAACCATCATTGAGCGTCCACCAGCCGACAAGGCTTGCGTCGGCAGCATGGGTTGCGCTCATCTGCAGCAGACAAAGCACCAGAAAAAAGGAAACCAGATGAATCAATGTCTTGCACATAATAGTAATCCTCCCATGCAAAGCGTTGAAATGAGGAATTATGCTTTGGCAACACACACCAAAACACGCGTCATCTTCACCAATATAATCTATACCAAATTATCTACCCTCCCATCAACGAAAATCCCACCTCATTACCCAGACATTGTCTGAAACTCAATGTCACTATATTGCCCATCGGTGAATCAACCGTTAATCACAGACGGGC
>Ga0209427_10001761_pt1 | contig 25139 bp, 28 predicted proteins | sample DeeMarSWOR136_30_FD_187465 | JGI IMG/M metagenome (GOLD analysis project Ga0209427, IMG submission 187465) | Marine sediment microbial communities from White Oak River estuary, North Carolina - WOR-1-36_30 (SPAdes) (version 2) | ecosystem: Environmental > Aquatic > Marine > Intertidal zone >...
CTCGCTCATAAATATTTTATTGATGGTTAAAGGTTACTTTCGGTCACAAGGAAAAGCTGAAAGTCATCCATTCTTCGACAAGGCTGCCGCAGTTGCGGCTGTGGAGGCCGAGGCCGTGGTTGTATCGGTGGAGCCTGAGCCTGAACCTGAGGAGGCCGTTGAACGAATTGGCGCTGCTCTGAGTCCCCGGTATATTAGGGACCCAGAGACAGGTGGGCTAAGGAGAGTCTCAACTGAATAGGGAGGACGATGAGTGAGGTGCTGCGTGTGCTGCGTATGTGGCTTCAAAAAGAAGCGAGGGGTGATCACAGGCAAACTCGGGGCCGTTCCAATGCGCCTGTTCGTGTGCGAGGACTGCTTGGCTCAGCCATTCATCTATTTCCCCATCAAGGTCTACACGCCTCCAAAGCTGCCACCTCTTCAGTTGGAATTGGTAGGTAGAATGCTAGGCGAGGACGAGGTGTCGTGAATGTCTGACGGAGCCGAAGCCACCCCCCGGTTTCAGAGTTCCCCCTGTGGCATTGTAGACGGTGCGAATGGACGGCGGAAAGGAAAGAACCCTACAAGGACTACCCGCCCGACAACTGCCCAAACTGCGGGGCCGATGCTGAGAGTGCTATGGCGATAAAAAAAGTCTTATGGCCCAGGGATCTTCGCGCTCGGATGATTGAGGTACGATTGTATGATCGAAAATCCAAAAAGTATTTTAAGCGGAATAAGAGACTTAAATCACCTATTATTTGAGGAGGTATGAGTGTGTATCACTCGGACTGGATAGGAATCTCCTCCTTACGGAGGATCGAATAACCCAAAACAAGCACTGTATTTTAACCGACCTCCCCGAAGCCTCTCAGGCTCCAATCGATCTGATAACCAAATTGCATTTAGATAAGATAGCATTGGATGTTGATTTCTCATGTGAGCTATTTAGGATGGAGATGAGGGGTGATCGGAAAATACAGATACCAATAGAGAAACGATTCGTCCCTCGTTTCTGGATTGAACCGTCGACCCTATGGCCAATGTGGCATGATGGAATGTCTGAGACCGCTGTTCAGGCCTGGCGTTGGTCAGATAGGATGGACTTTCAAGCGGATTATGGTGCCGAGGGATGGAGGGGGTGGTGAAGATGGAAGATAAAGTTTGGGCTGTGGCCGCCATCATCCTCCTTATCGGGGGGGCGGTCGGGGGCTACTACGGTGGAACACTGACAGCCACACCTTCAGAGGAGTCTGTTAGTAAGTCCGATTACGACGCATTGTCGTCGAAGTACGAAGCTTTGCAGGAGATTAGCCTGCCGGATGTGATCAAAATCGGGGTTGCATACCCCTTAACCGGACCCATCGCACCCATCACCCTCAAGATAATAAAGGCCGCAGAACTCGCTGCAAAGTTCGTCAACGATACGGGAGGCATCGCCGGGAGGTCGGTGAGACTCATCTTCGAAGACACTGCAGCGGAGCCCGAGACGTGCCTGGAGGCTGTGAAAAAGCTTGTGGAGGTAGATGGAGTAGAGGTTATAGTTGGTCCGGCGACCACGCCGTCGATGCTGGCTGTTGCTGAATATCTCAATAGGCGTAAGGTTCCCATCATCGCGCCGTCAGCTTCCGCAATAAAGATCAGTGAGGAGGGCGGTCCTTACCTGTTCAGGACGGTGCCGAGCGACGACTTGCAGACCGCCGCTCTAGCGGACTTGGTTAAGTCTAAGGGGTGGAAGAAACTGGCCACCTTCGTGCTCGGACAGGACTATGGCATTGGATTGGAGCAGGGTCTCAAAGAGAACCTGGAGATTATCGCCCCAGAAGTAGAGATAGTAAAAAGTGTAAGGTACGACCCGGAGAAGATGGATTACAGGTCAGAGCTGCAACTCGTCAAAGATGCGAAGCCAGAGGCCATATTCTTTGCCACTTGGGTAGAAGAAGGTTATGTGATATTCAGGCAAGCCTTGGAGATCGGGCTTGATGAGGCCCTCACCTTCGGGGGGGAAGGGATGGCTGATGTCGCCTTCTTCGATGACCCGAGCACGGCCGAGTTCATGACGAAGACCAATATGATGGGGACGAAGCCAGCTTCACCAAAGGACAGATACTACTACCAGCAATTCTATACGGCATACAAGGAGACTTTCGACGAGGAACCCTCCTTGTATGGAGATTACATGTTCGACGCCACCATGATAGCGATTATGAGCGTGGCGAAGGCAGGCGTATACGATGGGGAAAAGATAAAGAAGGCCATACCGGCGGTGGCGGAGCATTATATAGGCGCAACCGGGCAGAAGGCGATGAACGAGAATGGTGATCCGCTGCTAGCTAAATACGATGTCTGGGAGATCGTTGAAGGCGACGAAGGACCCGAATACAGTTTCATAGGCGAATGGGAGAAAGCCTCAGGCATATCTTGGAAATGACGGACATGTCCTACGCCCCATAGACGAGGGAGACATCGATGAACTGGGCGCAGCTGCTCTTGAACAGCGCCATCACGGGCAGCCTGTACTTTCTCCTTACCCTGGGACTCACCATGACCTATGATCTACTCAACTTTGCTAATGTGTCCCACGCTGAGCTCATAACCTTTGGCGCCTACATCGGCTACGTAGTTAGCGATACCCTGAACCTCGGTTTCATATGGGGTGTCACCGCCTCCTTTTTTTCATCTGGTCTGTTGGGGATAATCTCGTACATGCTCGTATTCCGCCCCCTGGCACGTAGGGGGGCCGACTTCATACATCTGTGTATCGCATCTGTGGGCTATAGCTTGACGCTGAGGTTCCTGATGCAGCAGGCTTGGGGCCAGGACATCGTCCTGTTTGAGTCCCGGTTTAAGGCCTTTACCCTGGGACCGATACGGTTGTCCTGGTTGGGAGTTTCCATAATGGCGATGGCCATAGCCCTCTTCGTCTCCCTTCACCTTATCTTGACGAGAACGAAACTCGGGAAGGCTATGAGAGCCACATCAAACAACATCGTATTGGCAAAGGCAAGTGGGATCAACACAGAACAGGTCCTACTAGTAGTTTGGTTTCTCGGCTCGGCTCTAGCTGGCATAGGCGGCGTTCTGAAGGGTTGCGACACCATGGTTATCCCGGTCCTGGGATGGAACCTCCTGATAATGGTCTTCGCAACTGCGATTCTCGGCGGAATAGGCAGCTTCTATGGAGCATTCGCTGCAGCGTACTCCATAGGGTTAGCCGAGAATCTTTCGGTCGCAACTCTCGGGCATTTAGGTCTATCCACAGATTACAAAGGGATAGTTGCCTTTGGGATACTCACAGCCATGCTCATCCTCAAGCCTACAGGCTTGTCTGGCATTAAGGTGTTTAGAAGAACATTGTTGAGGAGTGATAGAAATTAATCTGGTGGCTTATTTCCTAGACACAGCTGTTTACGTGGGGATATACTCGATTCTCACGCTGAGCCTAAACCTTGAATACGGATTCACGGGCTTGTTGAACTTCGGCAAGGTCGCCTTCTTCATGATAGGCGCCTACGTATCAGCGCTACTCACTGTCGCAGGGGCACCTTACGCGGTAGGCTTACTAGGAGGCATGGTTGTCTCAGCCCTGTCAGGCCTTCTCATGTCCCTGCCAGCTCTGAGACTCAGGGAGGATTACCTTGCCATCGTCATGCTAGTTTTCGGAGAGACTATAAGAATCGTTTTGAAGAACGAGATCTGGATCGCAGGGGGGCCGTTCGGCGTAACTGGGATCCCACCGGCCTTCGCCTTTTTGAGAGCTATCGACACGGAAGAGTTCTATATAGCGATAAACGTGGTTATCGTCTACGGCATCCTGCTGGTTTTGTATGTGCTTCTGGAAACCCTAGTGAACTCCCCCTATGGCCGTATTCTCAGAGGGATCCGTGAGGACGAGCAGGCGACGCAATGTCTGGGAAAGAACACCATCAGATGCATGGCGCAGATATTCGTGATCGGATCCGGAGTCGCCGGGGTGGCTGGAAGCCTGTACGCTCAATATGTTGGCTACATTAGTACCCGTATGTTCTTGCCGATAGTTACATTCACGGTCATGGTGATGTGCATACTAGGAGGGTCTGGGAACAATAGGGGAGCCATCTTGGGTGCCTTGATAATGGTAGGCTTGGAGAGGGGGACGCGGATAGCCAAGGATTATATCGGAGTTCCAATCGACCCCCAAAACTTAATGTATATCCTAACAGGAACGTTGATGGTTCTCTTCCTTTTCTACCGCCCTAGCGGGATGCTGAAAGAAAAACCGGTTAAACAGGACAGACAGAAGTGAGGAAGATGACAGGTCTACTGACCCTGAAAGGAGTTAGAAAGAGCTTTGACGGCCTTAGGGTAGTGGACGGGGTCTCACTAGAGGTTAAGAGCACCAAGATAGTCGGGCTGATAGGGCCAAATGGTAGCGGAAAGACCACCCTTTTCAACACGATCTCTGGGGTCTACAAGCCTGACATTGGGGAGGTATATTTCAATAAGGAGCGCATAGACAGATTGCCTCCTCACGAGATTTATGAAAAGGGCTTGGTAAGAAGTTTCCAAATCCCACGACTTTTCGGGAAAATGACGGTTCTGGACAACATGATGATAGCGGGGAGGAACCAGATCGGAGACGGTTTAACCAACGTTTTCTTGCGGAAAGGCAAGTGGAAGGCGCAGGAATCAGAGCTTCATGAAAAAGCTATGGGTATATTAGAATTTCTGATGTTGGGCGATCTAAGTGAGGCTCGGCCCGATGAGATATCTGGGGGTCAGATCAAGCTTTTAGAGATAGGGAGGGCGATGATGTCTGATCCTCAGATGATTTTATTAGACGAGCCCGCTGCAGGCGTAAATCCGATCTTGGCGAGGCAGATATTCGATAGGATCGTGGAGCTTAGGGATGGAAAAGGTATAACGTTCTTTATCATCGAGCATAGGATCGAGTTCCTTCTGAACCTCGTCGATTGGGTACATGTGATGCACAAAGGGCGGATCATTGCAGATGGGCCTCCACACTCCATCTCAGAAGACGGAAGGGTTGTCAAGGCTTACCTAGGTGCTTGAAAATGGATCCATCTCCGATCTTGAAGACCGTTAAGCTCTCCTCGGGATACGGGAAGAGCTTGATAGTCGACGATGTCTCGTTACACGTCAATGAAGGGGAGATCGTTGCGATAATAGGCCCGAATGGATCGGGGAAATCTACCCTTTTAAAGACCATTATCGGGATATTGAGGCCGTTTGACGGAGAGATCAGATTCATGAATGAGGACATAACCCACATGCTCCTGCACCATTTAATCAGAAAGGGCGTTGGATACGTCCCCCAGATCGAAAACGTCTTCACAGAGCTAACGGTGGAGGAAAACCTTGAGATGGGGGGTTACATACTGAAAGGTGGTGACCTCAGAACACGCCTAAAGGAAGCCTTCAGCACCTTCCCTGAGCTTGCACCCCTCGAAGGGAGGAAGGCTGAGACGCTCAGCGGTGGGGAACGACAGATGCTAGCTCTGGCCAGGGGGTTAATGACCGGACCCTGCCTGCTTATCCTAGACGAGCCAACCTCCAATCTTGATCCAAAGGCGGTCTCAATGTTTTATTCGAAAATTGAGGAGATCAACGCCTCGGGGGTGTCGATTATAATGGCTGAACAGAACGTAAAAGGGGCTATGGGGATCAGCGATAGAGCTTATGTCCTAGTCTCCGGAAGATTGATTTTCGAAGGGGATGTCGAGGATGTTACAAGCCTTGACTTGAGAAAGATGTTTTTCCAGTACAAATCGCGTACTCTTTCAGGGGTATTTGGAAATGGGGTATAATACTGTCAGGAGAGTTTTTGATAGTATTGCCGCATGAGCCGCGTGCAGGATACGCTCTCTTTTATCCTCAAAGAAATCATAATGCTAATAAAGTCGACATAGATTTTAATTATTTCAACTCAAAAAATACCAGTATGATTAGAGCCCAGTGTATTACTATATGTGAATCAGACTATGAACTCTAGGTCACTTTTCATTTGTATGCCAACGGTTGAGGAATACCATCTCCTCCAATCGATGTCTTGATTCTCTTGGTTTTTCGTCGGCTGAGTGACCTATCGGGAGAACCGCTTCCAGTTTATATCCTTCGGGGACTTCGAGTTCTCTCGACGGCAGATCCGTATCTGAGGGAGTGTAGGTCACTGTGCCGAGGCCTTGTTCCTCTAGAGCAAGCAGTAGGAAACCGATGGACACCCACACGGACTCTTTCGCGTAGGGAGCTTTCTCGTCCATGAATACAGCAACCAGGAGAGGAGCCTCGACGAGGAATGGCTTCCGCCAGCTCAGCCCCTTGGAGAACAGCCATCCCCTGAACTCCCCGCCGACGCTGTCGTAGAACTGCTTCTCACCCTTCTCGCAGGCGTCCTTGACACGCCTCTTGAGATCAGGGTCGGAGATTATTATGAACCTCCAAGGCTGACGGTTCGCCCCTGACGGAGCCTGCGCTGCTACCTCCAACGCTCTGTATACATCATCGATGTTAACTCGGTTGCTTGAAAAATTCCTAACGCTTTTTCTGTTCTTAGCCAGCTCATAAACGCATTTCGGCATATCACGCTTCACCCATTGCTAATCGAAATAGGGCTGTGCCCTAGATCTCTTCTCTTATCTTGCGCAGGGTCTCTTGGAACATGTCCGGATATACCTTCTTCAAAGACTTTCCTGGAACGCCTATCCACATGGGCCTGATGCCCATCCTTTCCAATCGTTTCTCCAGCTCCTCCATGTAGACCCCTCTGCCATCGATGAAGTCGAAGTCATCTGGAAAACGCCTTGTCGCAGCATGCGATCCCTCTCTCCATCTGCCTACGACGCTGACGCCGCAGCTGGGGCTGGCCTCAGCCCCTACGACGGCGACCACCTCGGCCCCCTTCTTCATGAACTCCCTCAGCTGTGATGCCTCTTCCTCTGCCTGGGCTGAGTATGACTCTCTGATATGGGGTTTGTCGTAGGTGTCCTTGGGCATCGGGAGCCTCTCGATTCCGTGAAGTCTGATTTCGGGGCATCGGAGCTGGACTATTCCGACTCCTTTGTCAATCAGGGCTTTTACGACCTCCTCCTCGACTCCGGGGTACTCGGCTAGGCCGTCCTCCAGGCTGTGTACGTTTAAAATGCAGTGACATACGACAGCTATCTTGTTGCTCCTACTATCATTCAACATCCTCACGCCGGGAATTGACTACTTCGAGTCAATAAAGGGTTCTGGGCAGGTCGAGTTGTCCAAATGAACCAAGTCAGACTAACCATCTAGCATCGCGCGCCGCTCGCGCAGAACAATATTAACATAAAACGGAAAAGTAGTTTGTTTATTTTATTTTCTTATGGAAACAGGTTCTTACTCCTAGGTGGCATGCGGGCCCCGTCTGATCTACGAGGAAAATGACGGCGTCGTTGTCGCAGTCCGTCAGGACCTCTCGTATCTTCTGGACATTCCCGCTTGTTACACCTTTCTTCATGACCCTGCCGTGACTTCTACGGAAATAGTGGGCCCAACCAGTTTCGATGGTCTTCCTGAGAGCCTCCTTATTGACATAGGCAAGGGTTAGCACCTCATGCGTGTTGGCTTCCTGTGTTATCACTGGTAATAGCCCATTCATTTTCTCCCAATCAAGGTCCTCGATGCTCACTTCTCTCATATTCTCATGTTCACTCCATTTCTTTTTAGATACATCTTCACAATCGGTATGGGGTAGTTGCCGTAGTGGAACACCGATGCTGCGAGGGCGGCGTCTGCCTTGCCCTCGGTGAATGCATCTAAGAAATGTCTGGGCTCCCCGGCTCCTCCGCTTGCTATAACCGGTACATTGACCTTCTCCGAGATATTCCTGTTAAGGATGTTATCGTACCCCATGTTTGTACCGTCCCTGTCCATGCTTGTCACGAGGAGCTCCCCGGCGCCGAGTTCTCCAACTTTAACCGCCCATTCCACTGCGTCGATGCCAGTCGGTGTACTGCCACCATACGTGTATACCTCGAACCAGCAGCATCCTTCAGGGGTCATAACCGTAACTCTGTCCTCTCTTTCCTCGTACCTTCTCTTCGCATCGATTGCGACCACGACACACTGCGCACCGAATACTTCAGCTATTTCAGTTATTATTTCGGGGTACTCAACTGCCCTGGTGTTCAAGCTCGTTTTGTCCGCCCCGTTTCTCAAAATGTATCTAACATCCTCAACGGTCCGGATTCCTCCTCCCACTGTGAAGGGTATGTCCAGATCCCTGGCCACATCTCTCACGAGCTTACATATGGTTCTCCTTCTCTCGCTGGAGGCAGTGATGTCTAGGAACACCAGCTCATCTGCGCCGTCCTGGTTGTAACGTATGGCTAGCTCGACTGGGTTGCCGGCGTCCCTTAGGTTTAGGAAATGGGTTCCCTTCACAACTCTACCATCTTTCACGTCCAAGCATGGTATGATGCGTTTTGCTAGCATCAAATCACCTCCACATAGCTCCTGGCCTCGGGCAGGGTGAATCGCTGTTCGTAGAGTGCTTTCCCGATGATCGATGCTTTGACTCCCGAATCCTTCAATTGAACAAGGTCTCTAATTGATCCGATGCCGCCTGAGGCCATGATTGACGTTTTCCCAGAGATTTTAGAGTAAGTATCGATGTCAGGGCCTTCCATCGTACCATCGCGATCCGCGTTCGTCACGAGGAACCATTCAAATCCCATGGTCATGAAATCGCTTAGTATTGTCTCAAGTGTTCTTCCCGTCGATTCCTTCCAACCCTTCCATAGGACATGGCCCTGCCTGTGGTCGAGGGCTACTGCTACACGGTTTTCACCGTATTCCTCTATGAGTTTTAACGTTCGATCAGGAGCCTTCATGGCCATGGACCCTAGGATTATTCGGTCTACCCCTGAATCCAAGAGGTCACGCGCCGACTCGAGGCTTCTTATTCCTCCTCCAATTTGCACCGGCATATCGAGGCTGTCTAGGATCAACTTCACCAGTTCGCGGTTGCTGCCTCTGCCGAGAGCTGCGTCTAGGTCTACGATGTGAAGGAAATCAGCCCCCTGGCTGCACCAGAACAGAGCGGCCTCGAGTGGCGTACCGAAAGATGCGTATCTGGTTACCGCGTTTTCGTCTCCCTTTGTTAGTCGTACGACTTGCCCTTCCATTATGTCGATAGCGGGAATCAGCTCCAAGTTTTCACCTTCTGATGATACGTGAAAAGTTGTGGAGCAGCGTAGCGCCTGCCTGCCCTGATTTCTCCGGGTGGAACTGGGTTCCGTATACCTGATCCTTTTCCACAATTGATGTGAACTCCACGCCGTATTCGGTGACCGCTAAGACGACCCTGGGATCCGCTGGAAACGGGTAGAAGCTGTGGACGAAGTAGAAGTACGTGTTATCAGGTATGTCCTCAAGCAGGGGGCTGTCTCTCAGAGCCCTTATCATGTTCCAGCCCATATGGGGAACTTTCAGGTTTCCGGTGAACCTCCTGACCCATCCACCTAGAAGCCTCAATCCTTCTCCTGAGCTTTCCTCGCTCTCTTCGAAAAGTAGCTGCATGCCCAAGCAGCTGCCCAGGATTGGAGTACCATTCTCTATCTCCTTGAGTATCGGCTCTTTGAACACTCGTAGTTTGTCGGCTGCCGCCCCGAAGTTACCCACTCCAGGAAGGATGATGGCGTCGGTGGGCTCTATCTTCCCCGGGTCCTTTACTACCTCAACTATGAGTCCTGTTTTTCGGAGGGCGTTGGTCATGCTGAAAAGATTGCCCACACCGTAGTCTACAACCGATGCGATGCTCATTACAGCACTCCCTTGCTGCTCGGGGCGCCCTCTCTTCTTGGGTCGACTGAGACCGCGCGTCGGAGGCTCAGTGCAAGGGCCTTGAAGGCCGACTCAACCTTGTGATGATCGTTCCTCCCATACTCCACCTTGACGTGTACGTTGCCCCTCAGCGAAGCCGCAAGGGACTCGAAGAAGTGTATCAGGTCCTCCACCGCTGCGTCCTCGATCATCATATTGTCGGTTTTGACGTCCACCACGGAATGCGGTCGGTTCCCCAGGTCAACGGCGCACGAGGACAGTGAGCAGTCCATGGGCACACGGGCGTATCCGAACCTGAATATGTTCTCCTTATTTTTCAGGGCCTTTCGCATCGCCGATCCTAGTCCGATGGCGGTGTCCTCGACTATGTGGTGTTTGAGATCACCCTTTGCATCTATCTTCATGTTGATCATGCTGTGAGTCGAAAGGCTAGTCAACATATGGTTGAAGAAATTGATTGGCGTCTGTATCACCGATTTTCCTGAGCCATCCAGGTCTACTTCGACCTTCACCTCAGTCTCACGCGTCTCTCTTTCAAACTTACCAATCCTCAAAACGATTCACCCCTCACCCTTTCGATTATCTCAGGTAGATCGTTCACCGTCGGAGCGACGATGTCCGAGCCCTCCTTCAGAAAGTCGCCTCTCGCCTCATCGCCGCCGTGCACATTTCCATAGATGCCGGCGAACAGAAACTCGGGCTCCCCGGCATTTAGGGCCATGAGCCTATCCGCCATGGAATCCCCAACGTACAGGACACTTTCATAGGGCCGGAAGGGTTCGGAAGCCCTCACCAGAGAGTAGGGGCTCGGCTTGTGGAGGTTCTCAACGCCTTCCTCTCTCTGGGCTTCCTCGACGGTGTCGTACCAGACCTGTGCATCCTCGCGTATCAGATTGATGATGTCGCCCAGGGCGTAACGCCCGGTCATCGAAGGGCTCCCCGAAGCTATACCGATCCTGTTCCCACCCAACAGCTCCGTGAGCCTCTCGATGGTCGCTTCGGTCACGACTACCTTCTCTTTTTCGATCAAGCCCCGCCTATTTGATGTGAACTTGGCTTCCAATCCATAGTTGAGCTGGAAAAGGTCCACGCCCCCGAAAATCTCCTCGAACAACGTGGATACAATGCTCTCACCCACCTCTCCAGGGTAGTTCAGAGCACTCTTAATGTTGAGACCAACATCGACCAACAGCCTGCTATCGACTGCTTCCACGCCGGTCGAGTCAAGCATGTAAGCGAATTCGTAGAGCTTCTCGTATAGCTGTTCGACGGGTACGTCGGCTTGTATCCTGTTCCTCCTGAGAAATCTGAAGCGCTCGTAGGATGTATCGTATTTTAGGGACTCTCCAGCTACTTCGTCCAGCTTTCTGATCTGCTTCTCAGGAAGCTCCGAAAGTATCCTCATCGTGAGGGCGTACGTCAGGGACCAGTCGTTGTTGAATCCCCCGGTGCGCTTGTAGGCGTAGTTTAACCTACCATCGAGAAGGCCATCCGGTAAGTCGCACCCTGTGACAGCCTTCACGATGATGCTCATGGTCCTTGTCACGGCCTTGCTGTACGATTCCCTGACATCTAGCAGCACACCGTCGCAGTCGAACACTACCACGTCGATGTCGCCGATGTCTCCAAACCTGTCGAGTCTGACGTAGGACCTTGCTCCCAAGGCGTTCTCCAGCTCTTGGTACCCAGGACTCATTCCATCACCTCCCGGAGAGCGGTTAGGAATCTCGCCATGATCTCCCTGGGAGCCACTGTCACTCTGAGGCAGTTATCGTGTCCCGGGACCTCGCCGATTTTCCTGACGATGATACCATTTTCCAAGAGCTTCGAGTAGACCTCCTCGTACGGCATATCGGTGTTGAAGAGCACAAAGTTGGTGTCTGACCTGAACGCCTCGACGCCCTCTATCTCGTTAAGGGACTCGACCGTGTAATTACGCTCTTGCTTGATCTCCTCGACGGTTTCGAGTACGAGCCGCTGTTCATCGAGAATCTTCGCCCCCGTCCGAAGTACGATGTTTGGGACGGGATACGGCACCATGTATCTCTCAGCCAATATTTGTGCAATGACGGTGTTGGTGACTGCGTATCCTAGCCTCAACCCTGCCATTCCGTAGGCCTTGGAGAAGGTCCGCAGCACGACGAGGTTCTCCCTTTCTGCTGCCTCCTCTATGAGGGTGTATCTTCCGAATTCTGCGTAGGCCTCATCGATCAGAACGAGGTTCTCATAGCCTTCAACGATCTCCGTGACCGCTTCTCTGGGGAACTGGTTCGAGGTTGGGTTGTTTGGGTTGCAGAGGATGACCATATCCGCGTCCCGGGATTCTGCTAGAACCATCTCTGGGTCCAAATTGAAGTAGCTGTCTATCTGTACCGCCTTGTAATGCAATTCCCTAATATTGGCCGTGTGAGGATACATCGAGAAGGTTGGGGTAACAACGAGCACGGATTCAGTGCGCTTCACGAAGCTTGAAAGGACCAGATCTATCAGCTGATCTCCTCCAGAGGCTATGATGAACTGGTCCTCGGATAAGCCGTGTATTCTGGCGAGCTTTTCGGCTAGTGTCCGCTCCTCCCCACTCGGGTAGAGCCGAGGGTCGGTCTCGGTAGCCGCCTCCTCTAAGATGCTCTGGATGAGAGATCTGGGGAGGAACAGGTTCTCGTTAGCGTTCAGCTTCAGAATGCTGTCGCTGGGCCTTCCGAGGCGTTTGGCTAGGACCTCAACAGGTTCGCCGGGTCCATAAACCTCTAGGCTTTGAGACCTCTGTATGAAGTCAAAAAGCTTCATCATCGAACCGCCCTTCAACCGCTAGAAGGTGGTTGGGCAACCCCTCGGCTTCAGCCAAGGCCCTCACATGCCTCCTTATATTATCTAAACCAGATCTCGAGGCCTCGACTATGGACAGAGATCTCAGGTAATCCAAGACAGTTATGCCGGAGCTGATCCTGGCGAATCCACTTGTAGGAAGCACGTGGTTCACGCCCATGCAATAATCGGTTGAGGCCACAGGTGTATATGATCCAATCTGAATGAGGCCAGCCGTTGAGATCTTCTCGGCTATCTTTCTTGGGTTCTCGGTGTGGATTTCGAGGTGCTCCGGAGAGAAGAGATTTACAAACATGATGGCCTCGTCGATAGTTCTAACGGTGTATATGAATCCGCCCTCGGACAGGACCCCCCTCACGACTTCGCCCCTGGGAACATTTCCCTGCAGCTGCCCGATTACTCTCTCGACCTCGTCGGCGAGCTGGGGGGACGTGGTGACTAGCCCGGAAACTCCGTCGTTTCCGTGCTCGGCCTGGCTGATCAGATCCAGGGCGATGAGCCTAGCGTCTGCCGTCTCATCGGCCAGGACGATTACCTCGCTTGGCCCCGCGGGCTTGTCAATGGCCACGACGCTTGATACGACTGTCTTAGCAGCGGTCACGTACTTGTTACCCGGTCCAACTATCTTGTCAACTTTTGGTATCGTCTCAGTGCCGAAGGCCATCGAGGCTATGGCCTGTACTCCTCCCAACTTGTAGACGGCGTCCACGCCGCACATGTCTGCCGCCACAAGGGTGATGGCAGGTGGTCTACCTTCATCCCCGGGAGGAGTGCAGACAACGATCTCATCCACTCCCGCCACCCTGGCAGGTACAACATTCATTATCACCGAACTAGGGTAGGCGGCTTTCCCCCCTGGGACATAGCATCCCACGCTGTTAAGCGGACGAACAGAGCACTCGATGTCAACGCCATCGATCGAGACGCTGAATGAGGTCAGGCTAAGGCGCCTACCCTCCACGATCTCGAGCCTTCTCTTCAGCTCTTCAAGGGCATTCACTTGTCCTTCAGTCACCTCCCTGTAAGCTGCCTCTACTTCTTCGGGCTGTACAATCGGTTCCTCGATCTCAACCCCGTCAAATCGTCTGGTGTACTCTCTTACGGCGTCGTCGCCTCTTCTCCGCACGTCATCGACGATGGGTTTCACATATTCTATGAGATTGTGGTTAGTCATCTCGAAGTTGGGCCATCTACTCCTCAATAGGTCTCCCGGGGTTTCCGTGTATCTCCTTATCATATGCTTCCGTTCTCCGACATGATCTCTTCTAGAGGTAGAACCTGGCGCGGCTCGTATACGACGAGTCCTTGGGCTAGGGCTCGGAGGGTCGGGAGTATCTCTAGGAACTTCATCTTGTCGATGACTGTGTTTACCGCACACCAATCTGGGTCGGACAGGTCGCTTATGGTCGGGCGTTTTAACGCGGGAAGGTGGTGGAGGAGCATCTGCAAATCAACCCTCTTGACGTTGGCGAAGATGTGGAGCTTCTTCGAGCCTTCTACGACGCCCTTTAGCAGGGTAAGGATGTCCATGATCTTCTCCCGTTTCTCTGGGTTCTTCAATGCCTGTTTACTTGCGATGAGCAGGGCGCTCGTCTCCATGACCTCCTCAACGACCTTCAGGCCGTTCTGCAGTAAGCTCGTGCCGGTGTCCACTATTTCTAGAATGGCGTCAGCATCCTCTGGGGGCTTCGCCTCGGTCGCGCCGAAACTCAGATATATGGCCACTTTCTCGTTCTCCCCTACCCTCCACCAAGGTGTGATGATCAGTGGATCCATGTCGCCGTACTGCTCCCTGTAGACGGGGTTGGCCTTTATGTGGTCCATCGCTGCGTTGAGGTACTCCGTCGATATGCGGACTGTATCGCCGTTATTAGCACCCTTCCTAATCAGGTCTGACAGGCTGTTGATGTCGTTCCAAGCCTTTGGAACAGCTATGACAAGCCGTACCTTGCTGTACTCAAGGTCCAGAAGGATCTCCACATCTGCTTTGCTCTCGGCGACCCAGTCCCTGCCACTTATGCCCACGTCTTGGACTCCCTCGCTGACGAAGGTTGGTATCTCCTGCGGCCTCAGAGCCTTCAGCTCTATGTTTAGGTCGTTTATGCTCGGACGGTAGGTTCGGTCGTGGCCACTGATGTGGTATCCTGCTCTCTCAAGCATATTTAGGGTGGTTTTTTCGAGGTGTCCTTTGGGTATGGCAAACTTCACTTTAACCATTTCAGGTTCTCCTGTGGATCTTTAGGGAGAGAATTAAACCTAGAATCCGCTTGGGTCGTTGTAGGTGAAGAAACGGTGCGCGTGAATTCGAGGATTTTGGAGTGTTCAGAATCACTATAGGTGAATGCAAACGCCTCTAGTGAATTCTCTCCCTCATTTACTCCACTTCGCTATTCAGGAAGGCAGTTTATATATAAATTTTCCCTTATTATTGCTCTGTTACATGACTCTCTTGTTTTTGATGTTCCTCTCTGTATGCGCGCGGATGGTTCTCTGGTGTAACCCCACCGTTAATAATATAGAGGGCTGACGAACCTTGTCAAGGCACAGACTACAGCCTCTGTCGAGACGTGAGTCCTACTCATCCTATTATTCAATCGGTTCTTCGAACAGATATTCCTCGTACTTATCGATGGTGTGTTTATAGACGTGTTCGAGGTCGATGTCGTAGGTCTCCGCTATTATGAATATGTTATACAATAGATCTGACAGCTCTCTCCCCAACATCTCGTCTGAGAAATCTCCCTTAGGTTTAACCCCTTCAAGACCCAGGATAACCGATGCCACCTCCCCCGACTCTTCAAGCATCTTGGTAGCCATTACAAAAGGGGTCCAACTTTTACCCAGCCGTTCATTTTGATCAATGAATTGTCTATACGAATACGTTTGAGCCTCGCTAATCTTCAATTTAATCACATGATGAAGATTCTCAAGATGATAAATCTTTATTGGAAAGGATACTCAGTCCTACGAGCATCGTGCGAGTGCTCAAAGTAAACTCAATGAAGACAATTACTTGAAAATCGAATTTTTATGATAATATATGCGTGCATAGTTGTTTTTCCATTATCTCCAAATTGTTGAACTCGGCCTTCTCACCCGTTTTCCGGTACCCAACCGAAGACAACAATGAGAAACAAGGAATCGTGCTTCAAGTATGCAATCGATTTAGAAGTCGGAGAGGTTATTGCAGGTAGTCTCGTAGGTTCATGAATAAATGCCATTTTCTTTGAGTTACTTGTTTGGATAAGAAATCCGTAAAGGTTTTATACTTTACATTAAATAAATTTAACCGGAAAGTAATGCTCCCCCAAGCCTCAGGGATACCCACGACAATAGGTTCTGGGCCATCGCTGTGTTTGCAACAGAACAGGCCGAGCCACCGCCCTCGAGGTCCATCGCGAGAACAATTTAGGCGCGAGCGCATCCTTCTTCACGGACAGTATATCACTTATTTTTCCTGTCGTTAGCAAACTACTCGATTATAGTAAATCCGATGTAGTAGGCTCTCATCTCCTCTAGGTCTGTGTGGTAGATATCCTTCCTAAGCCTGTACTCTCCTGCCTGAAACCCGTCTAGGTTTATGACCTGCCTGTATGATTCGCCCGGGCGGAGCACACGTGACGCCGCGGTATACGCCTCGTCCGGGTCTAGGACAGGCACATAGACACATGAGTCGTCCACTTTCCTAGAGATACTGTTCTCGACATCGACCAGAATTGTTGATCTCCATATGTTCCTGACAGTCAGTACGGCCCTTCCATCGATCCCATACTCCTCCTTGTCCAGAGTTAACACTCTGTTCTGCCCCCATTTTCGTGTCAGGACGTAGAACAGCGATGTGAAGATGATCGTTATCAGTAATAATGTCACCAGCAGACGGATACGGTATACTCTAGACGGACTACTCAAACTGATCCCCTTGCGCACGTGCAATTATGTATAGTCGAGGCCTGTTCTTTGAGGCGCTTTCTTGGGTCTCGTCTCTTTTTCAGGGGATATCGGATGCAGTTGTGCGCCCTCGGGGCTATGTGTTCCTTGCAGTAATGGGCGCCGTAAAGCTGGCACCGGTAGAGGACTTCGACCTCCTTTCCGCAGAACCCACACCTGCCATTCTTGAGCTGTTCTTCAGCCATATACAGGTTTCAATTAAGATTTACTTGATATTTAATTTATATTAAAGGAGGTATGAGCATGTACCTATCTTCGCAAGGGACACTGAGCCTTACTATGAGCTCAACGTCGAACGATACGAGTTCGACAAGACTGGGAAGATCCTCTACAATCACCCCCAGGGAACACACGACGACCGCTTCTGGGCCATCGTTCTCGCCGTATACGTAGCAGGCATGAAAGTTATAGTATTGATACAACCCAAATGAAACTGACAGAGCTGGAGACGCGTATACGGCACATCTTGAAGTGTTTTATAATTCTCTGAACACTTCGTGATTGAGGATGAGAAATCCCCAGATGATCAGGGTCGCGATCCTCGCAATTCTAGCCATATCCGCGTCCATAGGGTACTGGAAATACTTGGATCTCTACGGGATCGAGAGGACGGAGATACGAGTGCAAGAAGAGACATACACAGATGAGGTCTTCGCTAAGGGCTCGATATCCGGCTTGGGGGCCGGAGCTTACAAGGGCTGGGTCTCGATCAGCCTGGATGCCTCACGGGAGGTAAGGGTCGATTTTCAAGAAGCCATAATGCACGACGGGGCTAGTTACGAGACCGTCGAGACCCACATCGCCGACCATATCGCCAACATGACCTTCGAAGGACCCGAGTACGTAGCCGTGGAGGTGGGGATGCTCGAGGATTACGATGAGGTCACCATCTGGAGCATGAGGATTGTTGGGCCAGTGGAACGTACACATAGGCCCCATGGAGACATTGCGGTAACGATAGGTTACTTCTCGGTGCTCTCCTGGCTCGCAGCAGGCTCCTGGGTCGCTCTAGAGGTGTCCTGGGAGATCTACCGACGACTGGGAACAGTGGGAAGGAGGAGTTCGAGGTGAGACCTGGCTCCACGTCGAGGCTTAGAAGGATACTGGCCCTCATCCTCGTAGCGGTGCTCCTGCACCAGGTGGACTTCTGGGGCTTTGGGCTCCTCTTCTTCGAGAGGACGCCGACGATCCCGATGGCGGTCCTGGTCTGGTTCATCCAGAACGCGATCCGGACGGGATTCGCCCTCTACACACTGACCGAGATCGGGTACCTACGACGGGAAGCCCTGAGCAGGACCACGCTTCTGCTGGGTTACTTCATTATAGGAGTCACGGGGATAACCACGGATAGCGTGGTCCATTTGATCCTGGGCGTGTCCTACTATCCTGAAATACTCAACTGGATACTCCCCTACCGCCTCATCGCTGGCTTCACCCAAGAGGCTGCCAGAATAGTGTTTGGGATCGCAGGCATCCCCTACCACATATATTTAATCCCCTATGGATTCCTGATAGAACCCCTGTTCACTGAATTACCCAGACTCCTTTCATTCATCATAGTTGTCAGAGCCCTTGGCTTTACATATGTTGCCAAAACCGATTCTGGGCTGTTGCCCTCGCCGTCTACGCCGCAGAACAGGCCCCACCACCGCTCTCGAGGCCCATCGCAAGGACTATCTAATCAGATCATGCATATAGCTCACTCTTTATAGAGCTTGCTTTTTTTAGACATTAAATAACTATCCGAAAAAATCAATTGTTCTACTTCATCATTAGATAAACCTAACTTATTAAAGTGATTAACTATTAAACAATAGCGTTTACTTAACATGACTTGATAGTCTTCATTTGCACTCAAGTGAGATACATAAAATAACATGCCTAGGATTTTGGTATAATTTCCTTTAAAAAATTGATCCACTTCATTTATTATATAATCATCATTTATTTCTATATCATGCATCATATCAATGATGGTTACATCACTAATATCTGTGAAAATAAACCCTGAAGAATTCCTTGGAATTTTTTTAATACCTTTTTCTATTATTAATTTCTGTATTTTATTTTTAGGATTTGATGCTTCTCTAAATTTTGTCATTTCAACATAAAATTCAATTCCATGTCGAAGAATTTTCAATTCAGGAAAAGACTCAAATCCATATTCGTTTTTTTCAGTTGAAGGGTATATTTCTATGTGTTCTGCAATATCTGCTAATCTTGCTATTTCGAGAATTTCAAATTCATATGATTCAAATTCTTTGGGAAAAGAGGTTATGTTTGATACCCATTCATTATAACCTTTTAAATTTCTTACCTTACTCACAGCAATATCCAATTCTGTTAGCCTTGTATGAAAAAAAGGAAAGTAATAATTTTCTTTTTGAGATTTTAACCAAGATTCTCCAAAAATATTAACTAATTCAGGATAACCAACAATTTTAGAAAAGATAGTCTCTCTTCCTTTCAAATCCTCCTCAAATCTGCTTCCTCTTCTAGGAAAATTGTATTTTTTCCTCATTTCTATAATCTAAAATGTTTTTGTTAATATATATTTTAGTATAATAATTAAGCTCGCTTGCCTACTTGTCACACATGATCTCGACCAGTAACCTCAGAACCGGATAGGCCGCTGCAACCGCGTAGACCGCGAACCCTATGCATAATCATTGTAGATAGGCTCGCCTTTCCATTCTTCTCTTTCCAACATGCATATTCTCCTCAGGCTCCATACCTAGAGCACTCCTGATCAGACTCTCATAGTAAGTGGAACGTTTGACCAGACCCCTCCTCCTCTCAACCTCCTCGATGACATCATCGCTAAAGGAGACGCTGACCCGGCTCTTGCGTCTCATACGATAAAACAATAGGAAAGTATCAAAAATATCTTCTTTTCCCGATTTAAACCCATTATCCACCCCATTTCCACCACAAAACCTCAAAAAGAGCTCAAAAAGGATAAAAGAAAGGCGTGAAGGCCAAAACACCAATATAAATCAACTCAACAAAAACGCAAAAACACGTAAACCCCCAAAAGGACCCCAAAGCATCCGAAACGCCGCCGGAATTCCTTGTAAGTGGCCACCACTTACCAAGCAACACACTCGAAGAAAACAAGCAGCCACCACCCGACCGCAACCGCCTCAAACTTATAAGCCACACACCCACCAAACAACACCAGAAATGACCAGACCCCCCGACACAACAGACCAAATAGCCAAACGCAGAGGCCTCTACTGGCCCAGCTTCGAGATCTACGGAGGCCTCAGCGGCTTCTACACCTACGGAGACCCAGGAACCAAACTCAAACGAAACATCGAGAAAACCTGGCGCGACTACTTCGTCCTGAAACAGGGATTCCTAGAGATCGAGGACCCCATCATCAACCCCGAGAAGGTGTTCAGGGCCTCAGGCCACCTAGACCACTTCAAGGAACACTCCACCGAGTGCACCAGATGCGGCCGAACCTACAGAGCCGACCACCTCATCGAGGAAAAGACCGGCCTCGAGAACGTCGAAGCCATGGGCCCCGAAGCCATCCGCACCCTCCTCAGGCAGCACGACGTCAGATGCCCCCACTGCGGCGGCCCCCTCAACGACCCCGTCCTCATCCTCACCATGTTCAAAACCGAGATAGGAGCAACAGGAGGAGAAACAGGCTACGCCCGCCCCGAGGCAGCCCAGGGCATGTTCACCAACTTCAGGCGCGCCTACCTCCACGCCCGGGAGAAGCTCCCCTTCGCCATAGCCCAGACCGGCAAGGTCCTCAGAAACGAGATAAGCCCCCGCAGGGGCATGACCCGAGTCCGAGAGTACACCATCATGGAGCTGGAGCTATTCTTCGACCCCCAGAACCCCACGTGCCCCTGGCTAGGGGGCGTAGCTGGGGAGCCCATCAAGCTCCTCACCGAGGACATGGAGGCCAGAGGCGAGAAGACACCACTCGAGACCACAATCTCGGAAGCCCTGCGGAACGGCCAGATCCTCACCGAGTGGCAGGCCTACTTCATGGGAGTCTCCAAACGGTTCGTCACCCACCTCGGCGTCCCCCCTGACCGCCAACGCTTCAGGGCCCACCTCCCCGCCGAGAGGTCCCACTACTCCGCCCAGACCCACGACCACGAGGTCCACCTCGAGAACTACGGATGGCTCGAAGTCGCAGGCCACGCCTACAGGACAAACTACGACCTAAAAGCCCACCAACAGGGCTCAGGCGAGGACATGACCGCCCTCAGAGAAGACGGCACAAGGTTCATCCCCCATGTCGTCGAGCCCAGCTTCGGCCTCGACAGGCTATTCATCGCCGCCCTTGAGACCTCCTACGCCGTCAGGGACAACAGGAACACCCTCAGCCTCCCCCGGGACCTTGCCCCCTACCAGGTCTCCGTCTTTCCCCTCGTCACCAAGGACGGCCTCCAAGAGAAGGCGCAGGAAGTCTACCAGACGCTCCTCGACGCAGGGTTCGTCGCCGCCTACGACGAAAGCGGATCCATAGGCAGAAGATACGCCCGATCCGACGAGATAGGTACACCCCTCGCATTAACAGTGGACTACGAATCCCTGAAGGAGGGTACTGTCACCCTCAGGGATAGAGACAGCTGGGATCAGGTAAGGCTCTCCATTCAGGAACTTGATAGCAGGCTCAGGGGCTACTTCGACTACAAACTCGATTTTCTAGGACTCGGCAAGAAGATCTAGATCCCTCCGGGATAATCCTCATCGCTGGTCATTCACCGAGCATGCTTGGATTAAGGACGATAACGATCCGATTGAGATAACACCGGTGACAATTGCAGTAATCTCAACTAGTGGTGTTACCTAAATACCTTGTTGATTGGGGGGCCTCAGTCAATTAGAATCTGTAGGATGGAAATCAACCACTGGAAGAAAAGGATAGCAAGGCACATAGTCGAGAGTTGCATCGACGAATCGAAGGGCCTCGGCATATCGAAGGTGAGTCTAGATTCACTCCCAGTTGAAGTCTGTTATCAATCTATACGATAAAAACAAGGAGGGCTCCTTTAAGCGTCAATTAATTGTAGTTGATGTGACGATCTCAAACAGATTTGTGGAATGAGACAATCACATTCGTTTGCGAGTTTTACGAAAATGTCTTAGGATATTGGAAAGAATTTATATGGAAGCTGAATCAAAACCAAAAGGTCTCGACTGGAGGATGTAAATTTTGAAACGGGCTTCAGAAACAAAGGAAGGGGGAGCGTCGCACGGAGCTTCTCCAAAGAAAAGGGGATACTCCTCTATACTCGTCATATTCCTCGTCCTGTCGATTGGATTGAACGGATACCTATACCTAAACTATGATACGATAAACAAAGAATATTCGGCGTTAAACGAGAGCCACAGTGCCCTGACACAAGAACTCGCAGACTTCGAAGCAAATGCCCTGCAAGAGATCGCGGAGGCTCGTGAAATCGGTTATGAGGAAGGAAACGCCAGTGGATATTCATCAGGCCTAGTCGTCGGCGAAGAAATAGGATATGAAAGTGGTTATGAAACGGGTTTCGGAGATGGGAGCCAGGATGGCTACTTGGAGGGGTACAGCAAGGGATACTCCCAGGGGAACACGACAGGGATTGAGATCGGCTACGAGACGGGATACAAAGAAGGTCTGGAGAAAGGCGCCCTAGGCGACTACGAGGGCTGGGGCACCTTCGTCAGGAACCCGACACACGACGAGGTCCTGGAGTTCATCCAAGAGGACGAGACCGACGAGATGGAATACATAGTGGGCGAGTTCGAGTGCCTGGACTTCTGCATGATGTTCAGGAACAACGCATTCAAGAAGGGGTACATTTCCTACACGGTCTGGATAGACTGGGTAGGGCAGACCTCTGGCCACTCGATAATCGCGTTCAACACGACCGACAGGGGCATGGTTTACCTGGATCCGATGATTGACTACTTTGTCGATCTTCAGGTGGGAATCGACTACTGGAAGGACGCGGTCCAATCCCCTCAGGATTACGGCGGGGGATACATCATTGACGATTGGCATATTTACTTCTAGGAATCATGGTGGAAGAGGAGAGTCCTATGGCTGGCTGAACCATACTAACGCTACGCTTCTCGCATACGGGCACCCAGCTTTGTAGGATTTATTTTTTAGTTTCTTCTTTTGTAGATTTCTTCTTTCTTGTTTTCTTTTCTTGTGGTTTCTGCTTTTTTGGCTTCTCCTCTTTTGCTTTCGCTTCTTTTTTCTTTTCTGTTTTTGGTTTTTCTATTTGCGGTTTCTCTTCTTTTTCTTCCTTTATTTCTTCCTTCTTACTCAAGGCAACTTGAGGCAAAGGTCTCTCTATTTCATCAATTTTTTCTACAAACTGGTTAGCATCATCGACGATTATGGTTTTACCACAACCACAGTAGATGGTTCCTTTTTTAACGACGCCATCGACTGAAAATTTATGTATTTTACCGCATTCTGGGCACTTAATTGTCAACATAAATATTGTGCGCATGCTCATTTGGTCACTTTTACTAGATAATGAAATTTATGTTTTTTGTTCGCGCTCGGCAATCTCATAAGCTTCTGTCTCATTGTCCGTTTACTCTTAGAGAGGTCTATATTCATCATGAGGCGCGCGCGCGCGTGCTCTGATTCTAAGGTAAAGGAGGTCTATAGAGTCTCGCATGACCAGCACGAGCGATAATTATTATATTTTCAGACAGGTCAATATGGAAACATGATAGGAGAAGAGAAATCTGCTCATGAGAGAGCCGAAGAGTTGGCTATAAAGATCTATAAACTTAGAGATGTGGAGGATTTTCAGGAGTTCCGCAAGATCGTGTATTGGATAATCTCTGATTTGCATGCGCGATTGAACGAGATTGAGAACATGGTTGAGGAACAAAACAAGAAACTAAAGGATATGAGATGACTCGTCCGCGCGCGTGAATGTCCACGAACACGATTCAACTCAAAACGCGTGCAAGAGTTATGAGCCACCTAACCTTTTACGAGTTAAGAACCACCTGTTTCATACGGTGAATAGAATAAGTCCTAAAACAACCCAATTCAACCTTGCCAGAGCCTTTCAAGTATTATTAATGTTCTATGAAAATTTAAAAACCATTTAGGAAGTATTCATCGTATACGCGATCAAGATTAAACAGACTTCAATTTATTAAACAAAATCGAGTACTCAACTATACTAACAAACTTAGTGCGCTACTCCCTCATATGTCGCTAAAACTTCTTCAAGCAGATTAGTAGCAAACCAGTAGCAGAACAGTATTAAACAGCATAAAAAATCAATATTAAACCCAGCCGAACATGAAAAGCAATGACAAAATCAAATGGAACACAGGTGCCCCAGGACATAGAGGGGGAGCAAACCCACAGAACACAACGGCGTGTACCAATGCTGCCCGACAGGCTAAGGAGCTACCTCGATCAGGAAGCAGATTTCACAGAGCTGTGTTAGAAGATCTATGTTCTCTTCAGGACCAGCCTAGTAGCCGGTACATTCACCTCGACGATGACCGTACCCTTGAAAGATCTAGACTCCCCAACAACATCCCTGACAGTTACGCCATTGTCACCCGCCTCGGCGTAGATGACATCCTCCATCACCCTCTCGCCACCGAGATACACCTTAAACTCGCACATGCAACCCATTAAAACCCGAAGAAATAATATAAACATTTCAATGTGAATCCCTCAGAAGACCAATCCCTATCTCTCATAGCTAACAATCGAGCCTAAAAAAAGTAAATAATTAGTATACCTCTCTTCAATTCATAATTTATTTATCTCTTCTACCGGAGCAATAATAACCATGAAACAATTACACATATTAGGTACCATATTTGGAGCATCATCATGTATATCATGTTTCGTAATCACATTGTTTATCCTACTATACGGAACAATAATGATAGACGAGCCAAACCTCAGCATATTATTCATCGAATTACTAGTAGCCTTTGCTGGCACCATCATCAATTCATACATATTCGTTAAAAATATACAAAACAGAGTTTAATAGATTATAGTCATTTGAATTTGAACTTTAACAGCGTGTTGGCAAAAACTATGTGTAAAATCACTGACCATTATGAAGAACCCTGCTTATATAGATAAAAAAATGAATTAGGTTAATTTATCTCCAGATGTTATGATCCCGGCAGGCCCTTTACCTCTCTTTCTCATGTAGTATATCGCTCCTCCGGCCGCTAAAGGCAGTAGAATCAACAGGAACGTAAACATGTACATGGACCAGAAAACCCTGCGAACAGCGGTGCCCACCTCCAGCTGAGCCGAGTCGGCGTAAAGCCCGCCAACATCATACACTCTTACGGTGAAGTAGTAGGTCGTGCCGGGCTCAAGCTCCTCCACGGTGTGAGACGTCTCCGTTCTCTCGGTAATCTCTTCAATGTCGTCTCCCAGAACGCCTTCAGAGCCGGACAGGTAGACCATGTAGTTTCTGAAGTCGGCCTCGTTGCTCTCGCTCCAGGTCAGCTCTATGGAGTCGGTCGAAACCGCCCCGCTCGTGGGTTCGTACAGCGCGACCGGGTCGGGGTACAGATTGACATCGACGACATGGGGGCTGGAGGTC
>Ga0209427_10001763_pt1 | contig 25130 bp, 31 predicted proteins | sample DeeMarSWOR136_30_FD_187465 | JGI IMG/M metagenome (GOLD analysis project Ga0209427, IMG submission 187465) | Marine sediment microbial communities from White Oak River estuary, North Carolina - WOR-1-36_30 (SPAdes) (version 2) | ecosystem: Environmental > Aquatic > Marine > Intertidal zone >...
TTGAGCCTGTATTAAGGCTCTGAGCCGAGTATTAGGCTCTTGAGCCTGTATTAAGGCTCTGAGCCGAGTATTAGGCTCTTGAGCCTGTATTAAGGCTCTTGAGCCTTAATATAAGTAACTATTAATATCTAATAATTTAATATCTATCTTATATATAAAATATAACCTCATAACTTTACGAAGTAAGCAATATTTTATATTTAAAGTAGTTATATTATAATATAATTCTGTAAGACTTAACATAAAATCTCTTTTATTTTATAATTTATATTTATAAATAAATTAACTATATTATATCCATTATTGCCTATTATACCTATATATCCTCTCTTAACTAAATAATTAAAAACTTTTGTATAATTACAATTATATTTAGTTACAAGTCTTAATTTGTCTAAAGTAATATTATATAATTTATTTTTATTTATAATAACAGTATATCTATATTTAGCACTATTAAAATAATATTCCTTATCATTACTATTTATATAGTAATAACTCCTCTTAATATTACTTAGTTTTTTAGAGTTATTACTATAACTATTATATCCAAAGTAAGATGTTTTTATTTTATCTTTTATATTTTTATCGCTGTAATGATATAATAACATAGTTTAAATCTCCTCTTTTAAATTTTCAAAACAAAAATTACATAATAACTCTTTAGGCTTTTTAGTATAATCATATAAAATTGCTTCTTTAAACCTGCTTTTTATTATTCAATACTTTTAAGCCTAGCTTAAAAACATTATTATAAAAATAATCATTATCAATTATATTTTGCTTAGTATAAAAAGATTTCTCTGTTGATAATTCATTAAAATCATTGTCTTTATTTGTTTTAATTTCTTTTGCCAATTCAGTATTTTTATAAATAACTAAATTATAAATATTTAAAGAAAATATTTTATTTAGGTTATTTTTAATATAGTTTAATGTATTGTTATATGTATTTTTATTTTCTTTTAATATGCCTATAATAACATTTAATATTACATTTAAGCCTAAATCATTTAATATATTTAATGCCTTGTCAATCATAGCTTCGTTATGGGGCTTTTTTAAATCCCTTAAAATATCATTATTAAATGACTCCATCCCTAACTCAATTATTTTTATATGTAAGCCTTTAAATTTTTTATAAAAATCATTCTTTAATATCTGACTAGCAGTAGTCTGTATAATAAACCCCTTAAATTTTTTATTATATCTTTTAATTATATTATAAATATTTTTTAAATAATGATAATTATTAGCTTGTCCATATGTTTTATCATTTATATATATTAATTTAAAATCTAAATCTTTAAAACTAATAGCTTGATTTATAATTTCTTTAAATGTTTTAATCTCTAGTTTTTTTGTTATAGTGCAAAATTTACAATTATTATAACATCCATTACTAAGAGTCAATCTAGGAATGATTTTTAACCCTTTAAATAATGAATAATCGGTATTATAAATATAATCAATTTTAAAATAATCAGCTAAATCTTTTATACTATTAAAAAGCATTACATTATTAAATTTTTTAAACTCTGCAAAATCTACATAACCACCAATAATGAATTTTGCTTTACCTTTATAATTTTTTATTAATTCTAAATAAAAAGCCTTATTAACTTCTAAAATTGATAATAATATAAATTTAGTATTAATATTATTAATTCTTTTTATATCTTTTTTAATATCTTTTAATATAAATAATTCTTTTTGCTTCTCTTTAAATAGTCCACTAATTTCAACAATCCACAAAGGTATCTCCCAAAAATCAGAACCTTTAAAATATCCACTATTAGCTTTTAATGTATAGATTGACTCATAAAATAAATCAGATATATCTTTTTTATTATCTTTATTTATTAACTTTGTATTGCATTGAATAAATAAAAAATCTAGTCTTTTATTATCCATTTTTTAATACCTTTTTTGTTATATTTTATATTCATATCTCCGTAATTACATTCTATATTATCACAATAAACCCGTATTATCTTTTTAATATTTTTAATATCTGGATATATAAATTTTATTTCTTTTTTAGATATAATTAAATATTTATTTAATTTGTAACCGCATATTTTACATTTTTCATTACATTTTAATTTTATCATAATTAACCTCTTTTTATAAATAATCCTTTTCTTTTATCTACTATAGAGGGTTAATCTGCATATCTTGTAATTGTAACATCTTTTTCGGTGTTTATTCCTTTTTCTTCAAGCTGTTGAACTCTTTTATTTACTTCCTTATCAGAAAAATATTGCTCGTAACTGTAACCTGTTTTATCTTTTATTCTTATTTGTATCATCTTATCCCCCTTTTATTAGTTAAAGTATACCATAAAAAATAAAAAAGTCAATACCTAAATAAAAATTTTATCTCTTAGTATTATAAGGAGTTATGATAATTGATAAAAAATAATTTTTTAATTCGCCAAATTATTAATAATAAATGAGTTATGATAAATCATAAAAATAATAAATCTATCTTGTTTTATAAATAATTAATAAAGGTATAATAAAATAAAAAATCTATAAAAACAATCAAAATTTAATAAAATTAAACAATAAATAAAATGATAAAAAACAATAAAAACTATCAAAAAATAATTAAAATAAATCTAATAAAATAATGATAATAAATAGGCAATAATTAATCAAAATTGATAAAAAAATTAATACTATAAATGTTAGAGAATATCAATCAATCAGGATAAATAATTATAATATACTTCTATTAGTAAATTATAAAATAAATAGGATAAAATAATCATAACTTATTATTTATCAATTAGTTATATCAATCATAGCAGGGTTCTATTTAGCAAAAAAAATATTTTGAACTCGGACTCCCTCGACCATATCCTTTTATCAATTTAATTTGCCTAAATCCTTTTCCTCCACTAATTTAAATAAAAAATAATAATATGATGCAATCTACTATAAATAATGATGTTCGGAGAAATTATATAATGTCTTTTTTTAAATGTAACTTATTAGTATTATTATAGTTAAAATTAATTTTGTTGAATACAGTTCGGAGAATTATCGGAGAACTTATACTTTATATCTACCTCGTTGCAAATAAAAGAGTTATGGAGTTTCTACCTTCTTCTTATTGAATCTTATCGATTTCTACCTTATTATATAGGTATTTAATCTTTTTTTTAATTATATATAGATAATTAATATTTTCTTTACGAGTATGTAAATTATAAATCTACCTTATTTCTACTAGTTTCTACGTTATATCTACCTTGAGGTATTTCAATAGGTTAGGTAACTTCTACCTACTTCTACTTTACTTCTACTTTAGTTTCTACCTTTTTATAGATTATCACTAATCGTAAATTTTAGCGAGGTCGTGCTGTGATTGCTCCCCTTCCCCTCATAAAAATTATCATAAGTTATTTATTTAGTTTTATTTTCAAGAATAAACATGGTAAGAAAAAGATTTAAGAAATCTGAGTGATTTTTACGAAGATTTCTATTAATTACGACTAGTAATTAATAATATATATATTTATTATTTTCTTTTTTGAATAGGGGATTATTAAGGGGGAAATCTTTTTTCTTTTGTCAGAAATATTATATAGTTTTTGTGATAAAAATGTCCATTAACAGTAAATGTCCACTAGAAATTAGACATTTTTTGATAGTGGACTAAAAATATTTTTTAATGATTTTATAACATATTGATAATTAATTAGTTATAAAACAAAAAAATTTCATGAGCTACTTGTATTTTGGGGATTTTTTTCTATATTAGTATATAGAGAGTTCTTTCAAATAGAATAATAATTAGATTAGACTTCTTGAGGTATAAATGTGAGTAAGGAAGTTGGCAGAAATCGATTATTATTCTTCATTAGGGTTAATCAGACAAGTCCAGTCCGATTAGGGCAGTTAAACTATTAATAGCACAAGTCCAGGTAGTTATTACTGGAGTCTCGGCTAGAATGATAAACATAAAGTAGGTCTGTAGAAAATAACCATAAACTTACTCTCATTTTGATTGCTGGAGATTATCTTTCTTAGATAGTCTATTCATGACCAGTTTCGGAATGAGTTATTATAAAAGGGTAGTTATTATTTTAAAAAGCTACCCAATGAAATCTATCGCTGGGAGGGCGTTGACTGGGTCGATGGCTCTCCTTTGCTAATAAATCACATAACACTAGAGATAAAGTTAGTGGAGTGGGGATTCCTGCTCGATTTATCTCTAGTTTTTTTTTATTAGACAAAAAAACCAAACTGGTAGTCAGTCAGATAAGCTAAGTACCACATTAGAGTACACTTGGTTAGATTTTAAATAAACCTTTAAAAACTATAAAAAAAGGAAAAATAATGGAACAAGTTCATTTAGAAGTAAAAAGAGGAGATACAAAAAGATATACTTTGTATTTTAAAGATAAAGATGGAGCTAAAGTAAACATTACTGATTGGACAGTTTTTTTTACAGTTAAAGAAAAAATAGATGATAGTGATAATGATGCTGAAATAAAGAAGACTATAACTTCCCATACAGATGCTGTAAATGGTAAAACTACAGTAGAATTAACTTCTGAAGATACAGATTTGAATGGGAATTTTTTGTATGACATTCAAATTAAAAGGGCGAGTGGGGATATAAATACAATTTTGGAAGGAACAATTGTATTTTCAAAAGATATTACCCAACGAACATCATAATGGCAGAAGAAATTATTAAATGTACTATTGTAGAAGAGAAATTATTCTGCAATATCCAAGATAGCACTCCTATTAATGTAACTCTCGAATCAGGAGGAGTAAGCGAGAGAATATGGGAGTTATTAAATCTTTATTTAATAAAAGAAGATTTAAGTTCTCAGGTAACAGAAGGAGTAACTGATTTAATAACTATTAATAATTTTTATTCGGATTCATTAAATGTTTTTATAAATGGTTTAAAAGAAAAAGATATAATAATCCTTACAAACAATTCATTTAGAGTATCTCCAGCATTAGATAATGGAGATACAGTTGAAGTTGAATTTGTTAAAAAGGTAGAGTAAAAAACTCTAACGGAGGTCTAAACACATGGCTGAAAGATATACTGCAATTACTGGAAAACAAATTAAAGCTGCTGCAGCAGGTGATGGTTTGCAGAAAGACGCAAGTCAGAACTTTGCTATTGATGTATCTGATTTTGTAGGTAAAGGTATTAAAGATGATGGTTCTGAAAATTTGGATTTGGATATTAATAGCTTAGATGCTGCTGTTGTTGATGTAGCAAATGACTCTATAGCTATTTTAGATGCTGACGATGATGGTTCTAAAAAAGAATCTATCGCTGATTTTGTATCTGGTATAGCTGGTACTGGTTTAGTTGCAGCTAGTGGTGCGTTATCAGTAGATTTGGATGAAGTAGATGCTGCAGTTGTAGATGTAGCCAACGATTCTATAGCTATTTTAGATGCAGACGATAATGGAGATACAAAGAAAGAAAGTATCGCTGATTTAGCTACTGCAATGGCAGGTGATGGTTTGACAGCTACTAATGGTGTTCTATCTGTAGATGTAAATCTAGATACTGCAGTTTTAGAAGCTGATGTTATTTGTAATGAAATTCCTACAGGAGATATAAATGGAGCAAATACTGATTATGAATTAGCTAATACTCCTGAAACAGGAACAGTTCAAGTTTACTTGAATGGTTCATTGCAAGCTCCTGGTTCTGGTAAAGATTATCAGATTTCTGGAACTACAATTACTTTTGCAGAAGCTCCTGATACTGGAGATGTATTGTTAGTTTCTTATATTAAACAAAGTTAATAAATTAAGTTAAAATAAATGGGAGGAGTTTATTCTCCTCCCTCAAGAAAGGATTACGATGAGAAAAAAATTAACACAAAAACAAGAAGCAACAATAGCAAAAATGAAAAAAGTTAGATGGGAAGACTATATTAATCTTAGAGATAAAGCTGAGAAAGAAATAAAAAGAATAGATGAAAATATTTTATTAATGAATGAAGAAATAGAACAATTAAAAAAGAAGCTAATAGGATTTAAGTATGGTAAAGTTTTTTTACATAAATTATTAGAAAATCCAAATAAAGAAAAACTAAATGCTCAAAACAAAAATTAATTTTAAATGTGATATACCTGAGTGTGGAAGTATTTCGTTTTATGTTATGCCTATAGATGAGAAAGTAAAATCAGGAGACTTAATAAGTTCTCCAAATAAATTTTTAGTTAAATGTAAAAATTGTAAACAAAAATATTTATTAGAATTTAATATAAAGAGAATATAATGGCAGAACGATATACTAGAATTAGGTCAAATCAAATTAGGAATGTCCTACCAGATGATATAGATGCTACTAACGCACCTTCTGATGATTATGTTCCTAGTTATGATTTAGCTACAGGAAAATTTACTTGGATAGCAGCAGGTGGTGGAGGAGTTTCAAATCTTCAAGAAGCATTTGATGGTGGACAGTCTATTATAGTTGGAGATGGAGATAATCAAAAATTAGTTTATACTAATAATGATATTACTAATAATCCTAATTGTATAGAGATAGTAAATAACTGTTCTGGTGCAGCAATAGAAATAGCTCAAAATGGTAAATTGGCAGGTTCTGTTTATTCTTTGAATGTTACTTCAACTGCTGTTCAAGATAATGATAATTGGTTGGCTTACTTTGGTTCTACCAATGCTTCAAGTACTCATGGTTTATTAGCTTTATCTTATGGTGGTGTATTAGCTGGTGGGAAACACGCTTTACAAGTATATTCTGCTAAAGCTCATGTTAATGCTGATTCAGCTCTAGTAAAAATTCATCAAGATAACGCTTCAGCTTCCGAACCAGCCTTAGAGATAGATAATGATGGAAGTGGTGCAGCAATAGAAATATCTTCAGATATAAAATTTTTATTTGCTGCTGATGCAACAGACCCAACAGGCGGTGGTGGAGCAGCTACTGGAAGAATTAAATGTCTAATTGGAGGAGTTACTCGTTATTTAGCGTATTATTAAATTTAAAAAGGGAGAATAAAAAATGTCAGAATATATTATTAATTTGTCGGAAGAACAAGATACAGCTTTAATAGAAATGGGTATTGAGAATTTAGAAAATTATATAAAAGCTATTTGTAATAATCATATTACTCAAAAAATAGATGCACAATTAGCTGCCAAGACATTAGAAGAAAAAAAAGCATTATTGGGAGAATAAAAAATGAGTATAGTAGACCGTAGTTTACATTTTGGAAGTCAGAATTTCTTCTTTCTTAATGAAGATACTTCTGATGAAACTTTTGATTATGTTGGTTATCAAAGTAAAAAAGGTGCAATATTTATAGCTAGATTTCATAAAGATGGAACTAGTGGAAGATATTGGATAGGAACAGGAGATTATGCTACAGTATGGGCAGCTAAAGGAACTTATGATTATACTGTAATTTCGGAGTTAATTGACCCTACTGTTGGAGAATAAAATAGATACACTAACCTATAAAAATAAAAGAGGTTAAAATAATATGTCATTATATAAAAATAAACTTAATACTCGTACTGGACAATTCAATCTCGTACCTAGTAATGCAGTAATTTCTTTTAAATCTTCTGTAACTTCTGAAGAAAATTTACCAACTGAAGGTAATGAAGAAAATGACGCAAGAATAGTAAATGATACCCATCATTTATATGTATGGGATGGTTCTTCTTGGATAGACCAGGGAGACATTCTGGATATTACTTGGGCAGCTATTTCTGGAAAACCAAGTTCAGCAGTAGTTGATATAGATGATGCAGTAAGTAAAAAACATTCTCATAGTAATAAAACACTTTTAGATACTTATTCACAAACAGAAGAAGATTTAGCAAATGCAGTAGGATTGAAAGCAGATATAGTTTATTATATTAATCCTGAAAGTGGTGATGATGAGAATGATGGATTATCAAGTGGAACTGCTTTTGCGACTATACAACATGCAATAGATTTATTACCAAAAAATTTGGGTAATCATACAGCTACAATAAATTTGGCGGATTCTCTTTTATATACTGAAAGACCAGTTATTCAAGGGTTCTATGGAGGAACGCTTGAAATGTATGGCTCGGATGCTTCCAATGTTTTGTTTACTGTTAATGGTGCTTTTGAAATAAATAGTAATTCTGCTTTTATTTGGATAGGTTATTTTTCTATAAAAATTACATCATCAGGTTCAAGTTGTATTTGGATTTCTAACAGTAAATTAGTTCAACTTGATACTATAAAATTTTGTAGTGATGGAATTGCAACACTTACAAAGGGAATAGGTGCTACAAATGTAAGCAGTATTGCCATATATAATATATCAGATTATGATAGTAATAAAGTATCTATTGGTATATTATCCGATGATTCAATAATTACAGTAATGGATGAAAGTTCTTTAGGTGATACTTTTATACAAACTACTCAAGGTGGTATAGTTATTACTAATAATAAAATACAAGGTGTTAATTTTCATACATTAGATGTAGATGAAGATGGTAATACTGAAATTCAAGGATTCATTAATCTACCTAACGACCAAGTTATAAAATTTGGTGGAGATATTTTTATTAAAAGATGGGAAACTAATAAAGCTATAGCAATTGGTAAACTTACAGGAGCTGATAAACTTTATTCTTATTATTTTGGAGATGAAGCAGGTTTAAATAATACAGGCGACAGAATTATATCAATAGGCTATGAAGCAGGAAAAGGTAATACTGAAAATAATTGTATTTTTATAGGAGATAGAGCAGGTTTAAATAATACAGGGAGAGATAGTGTATTCATTGGAAATCGAGCAGGTCAAGATTCAACAGCCAAATGGGTATCATTAGTAGGTCAAGAAGCTGGTTTCAGAAATACAGGGGAAGATTTAACTGCTATAGGTGCTTTTGCAGCAGCAGAAAATACAGGAATAGATTGTGTTGCTGTAGGTTTTGAATCTATGATTAATAATATAGGAGATAATACTGTTGGTGTAGGTTATCATGCAGGTTATAATAATACAGCAAACGATTGTATATTTATAGGTTATGAAGCAGGTGCAGGTAATTCTGCTATTAATCAATTTATCGTAAAACAAAATAATGTAAATGCAACTCCTCTCATTCAGGGTGATTTTAGTACAGGTCATATTGATTTAGCAGGAGAATTAAAAATAAAAGTTTATTCACAAGATGATGAACCTACTTTAAGTGCAGACCAAAGATGTGCTTATTGGATTGATACTAATGATAGTGATAAAGTTTATTTAGTATTTAGAAGAGGAACTGGAGACCAAGTAAAGATAGAACTAACATAAAAGAAAGTAGGAAGTATGGATTCTTTACAAAGAGAAATTAAGAAATTAAAAAATCTAAAACAATATAGAGGGAAGTCTAAAGAAGAATTAGCTTCCCTTGCCAAAGCTAATTTAGAAAAACAGGACATCATAGGCTCTTTGACATTTTGTATAAATGATGAAGAAAAAAAGTTTGCATCTAATCTTTTAGAAAAATATTTAGAAGATTCTAGTTTAGAAAAGACAGCAGAAAAAGATACTTTAAGAATATTAATTGATAATTCTGTTTTAATTGAAAGAATTAAACAAACTCTTAATACAGAATATAATAAATCTAATCCTTATATTCCTCATCAAATGTTAGACCAATTACAAAATTTAAATAAACAAAATTTAGAGTTAAAAGATAAATTAGGATTAACTTCTACAGAAAAAGAAAAAGATTTTATAGATTATTGGAATCAATTATATGAAAAGGCATTAGCTTATTATAAAGAAAATGCAGGGTGTAACATAGCTAGATGTCCTTATTGTCAAAAACTTTTTTATATTCTAAAAAATATGAAAGAACATCATACAGAAAAAATACCAATGTTTAAAAAAACAATGCTTTATAATAAAAAATTATTTGAATTATATGAACAAAAAAGAATTACTAAAGAAGAAATAACAAACATACTCGGTGTTAGCGAAGATTATATTTCGTACATTTATTCAAATATATATGAAAATGAAAAAAAACAAACATAATCATAAAGGTAAAAACAATCCTTTTTATGGAAAGCACCATACTGAAGAAACAAAAAATAAAAATAGAATAGCTCATTATAAGAAAGGTAAATCAAGATGTATTGATTGTAAAAAGCAACTATCTAGTTATGGAACAAAAAGATGTAGTAGCTGCCATTGGAAATGGATTCATAAAAATAATAAAAAAATTATTATTAATTTATTAAAGAATCGAAAGCCAAGAAAAAGTATATATAAAAAATATTATTGTATAGATTGTAAAAAACAGTTAGCTAAAAATGCATGTTATTATAATACAAAAAGATGTTATTCTTGTGCACATAGAATCCACACTATAGGAAAATTAAATCCTAATTGGCGTGGAGGATTAACTAAGATAGGCTATAGTTGGAAATTCAATAAACAACTTAAAGAATCAATACGCAAGCGAGATAACTATACTTGTCAAAAATGTAGAATGACCGAAGAAGAACATCTAATAGTATATGGTAGAAATTTAGAAATTCATCATATAGATTACAACAAAAAGAATTGTAAAGAAAATAATTTAATAACATTATGTTTAGGATGTAATATTAGAGCTAATTATAATAGAGCTTATTGGACAAATTTTTATAAAAAGAAAGTAACCATATGATAGATAAAATTACTCCAGAAGAATTACAAGTTTTTGAAACTTTAGTAAACCCAATTTCATGTACGGAAATTTTATTTGATAATTTGGGTAGCTTAACAGAATTTACTAAAGATAATTATTCTAAAGTAAGAACTTATCAGTACCCAATGTTAAGTTATGAATCGTTGTTCTTTGAAAATTCTAAACTTTCTAAAAAAGAAAATTTTAGAATAAAAAAAGGTTTGGGAGATTGTCTTAATTTTGGAGGAAGATTAACAGGAAAAACTAGAATAGGAATTTTAGTAGATGTTTGTTTATCGATTATTCATAGATTATGTAAATGGGGAATAATTTCCAGTTGCGATGCTACTAAAATTAGAGGAGTTATGGAAGAAATAATTTCTGCATTTCAACATCATCCTATTCTAAAAAATTGGAGAATACAATCTAAATCTCATCCTGCTTATTTAGCTACTTTTAATAATAATGTTAAATTAGAATCAGTTAATAATAATGTTGCAGGAAAAGAACCAGGAAAAAATTGGTATCAAAAACACGCTGATAAAAATTGGGAAGAAGAAGGTTCTTTTCTAACAGACCAAATTTCTAATAAAAAATTAATGTCTCAAAGTGAATTAGGTACAGTAGAAAGATTAACAGGAATGACTAATTTTAAAAAGCTATCTCCAATTGGTAGAAAGTTCTTTGATATAAAAAATGAAAATATAAAAATTAATTTACCTTCTTATGTAAACGAAACATGGGATAAAGAAAAAGATGAAGATGCACAGAAAGAATTTATGGGTAAGCAATCTCCAGGCTATAGAACTCAAATTATTGGACAAATAGTAGATGATGGTAAATCGGTTTATGATATTGAAAGGATAAGAGCATGTTATAAAAGAAATAAAGAAGGAGACCCGATACCAATAAAATCTTTTGAAATAAATAAAAATAATTTCTGTCGTTACAAAGAAACAATAATTGTAGACAGACCAAAAAATGCTGAAAGAGTTTGGGTATGCTTAGATAAAGGTGAGGGAGCAGCACCAACAGAAATAATTGTTCTTTTTGAAGTAAAAGGGATTTATAAATATATTTATAATATAACTACTTTCAAATTATCTCCAAATGAAGATGAAGAAGTAGTAGATTATGTTATTAATGAATTAAAAGCCAATATTGTAGGAATAGATATTACAAGCGGTGGAGGTAAGGGAATGATGAGTCATTTAGCTAAAAAATATCCTAAAAATTTAATAGGAGTTGGCTTTAATGAAAAAATTCCTATCGATTTTGAATTAGATGAACACAATCAGCCTAAAAGAGATAGTAAAGGAAATTATATTTATAAATATGAATACGTAAGAGATTGGTCAATTCATAGATTAATGAACTTATTTTATAATAAACAAATTATAGCACTATATGATGCAAAATTAGATACTCAGTTTGATTCTATTATAGCTTTACAAAGTGGAGCAAGAACTTTATATAAAGGAAAATCAGCAGACCATTTACATCAGGCATTTCAAGTTTTTGCTATAGCACTATGGAATCATGAATTTAATCAAATAAAACCTATTGACAAAAGAAAGCCAGGCATAGGAGCTTATTAAAAAGGAGATATAATGAATAACGAAGGATTATTACTTTGGGATAAGTTTTTAGATTATCTGTATCGAACAGGAGACATATCAGTTCCTACAGATTTTAGAAATAGATGTGTCGAAGTAACAAAAATGCTAGATAATGATATTTCAGGAATAGTGGGAACTATAATAAATTATTCTATTAATGCAGCTTCAGAAGCTCAATTAAAAATAGAATGTTCTGAAGAAACTTTAGAAAATTTATTAGACATATGGTTAAATATGATAAACATTTATGTTGATGGAATCCCAACTGGTCTTTCTGAATTAGCAAAAGAATATTATAAAGAAAGATGGGCAGGTTCTTCATTATGTTTAATGAGAGTTAGAAAGTGGGAAAAAATAACAGTAGGAAATGTTTCTATAAAAGTTCCTACAGTACTTTGGTTTGCTAATGGAACTTCAATTTATATCAAAAGAGGAAATGAAACAAATTATAAATTAGGAAGCGATAAATATTTTCTTGATAAAGAAATGAAAAAATATCCACTACCAGGAAGAAAAGATGAAAATATTATAATTCAGAAACCGTTTGCTAGATGGTTTTCTAAATATCCTTCTCCTTATTTAATCAAAACAGGAGTTTATAAAAATTGGAAAGCAATGGAAATGTTACAACATAAAGGAGATGAAGTAGTCAGCAAAGTATTACCTTATTTATTTTTAATAGAAAAAGGCTCAGAAAATTTATTTATTCAAAAAGATGTCGATTATAAAGATGCTGAATTGAAAGAAATGAATGAAAAATTTAAAGAAGCAGTTCAAAAATATGAATCAGAAAAAGGTAAAATTCCTTCTGCTGCAGTTCCTTTTGACCAAAAATATAAACATTTAATTCCAGATATGAGAAATATTTTAGCAGAAGAATTATATAGGCAAGGTTATAGAGCTTTATTAGCTGGATTAGGATTTATTGATTTATTAGAAATCACTCCTTCTAGACAAGAAAGCAGAATTAATCCCAAACCATTTATAACAGAAGTTAATGCTGGAGTTGAAGGATTTAAATCAATGTTAATGGATGTTATTAGATTAATTATTTCTGAAAATAAATTAGACCATAGAAAATTATTTAGTAATAAGAACAATCTTAAAATAGTAAATAGTCCATTAAAGATTAATGTTCAGCAAATATTAGACCAATTGCGTTCTTCATTTGTTTATGGAGCTACAACCATTCAAACATATCATGAAGTTTTAGGAATAGACCATGAACAAGAAATAGAAAGAATGAAAAAAGAACAAAAAGATGGATTAAGAGAATTATTTTATCCTCATTTAATTCAGAATAGAGAAGATATTCCTGATTCTGGTGTTATTCCTATTACTAAAAAACAGAATGAAAAAAATAAAGAAAAAGAAAAACAACCAGAACACATGCAAGAAGCAAAAAATCTAGAATTGGAAATAGCACCTTATGATAAAGATAATCCTCCAGATTTTCTTAAAAAATATCCTAAAGGTGCTCAAGATGTTTTTATAACAGTATTCAATAAAAGTTTGCCTAAAGGAGAAGATTATGCTTTTCCTGTAGCTTGGACAGCTTTAAAAAGATGGTTAAAAAAACATGGTTATGTAAAGAAAGATGATAAGTGGGTTAAGAAATCCGATTTAGAACAAGAAGAACTAATGGCAAAAAAACATAAATTATTAGATAAACTTTTAGGAGACAAAAAAGATGAAAATATATAAAGATAAAGAACTGACCCAAGAAATAGATGGTAATATTTTAGATGGCGGAATTGTAGATGCAGGAGAAACTAAAATTGTAACATTTTATGTTCAGAATGATAGTTCAGCAATTTTACAAGATTTAAAATTTGCTGTAGATGATAAAGAAATAGAAATTATAGAAGCTCCTATTGAGTTACAAAAATTAGAATCTAAAAAATTAGTAATAAAGGCAATTGCCGATGTAAATATAGAAAAAAGAATAGAAGGAAGAATAAAAATAACAGGTAAAAAACTTTGGGAGTAAAGTATGTTGCATGATTTAGGTTGGCTTAAACAAGTCAAATTAAAAGATAGTACTGGAACTGTTATCAATCCAGCAACTATTGAAAAATTAGATGAATTAAAAACTGCATTACAGAATATTTATAATGCTGTAGATGATTTAGAAGTAACTACAGATAATATTAGTATTGATGCAGGTCAAATAAATCTTAATACTGATGAGTTAGAAACTAAACTTCAATCAGTATTAGACCAATTAGATGTAGCTTTATCTACAAGAGCTAGCGAAGCTACTCAACTTCAAGTAAAAACAGTTTTAGATAATATAAAAACTGCTATAGATTCAATCAATACCGCTATAGATGTAGATTTATCTACTTTAGCAACTGAAAGTACTTTATCTGCTTTAAAAGATGCAGTAGATACTGTAGAGACTAAACTTCAGACAATTATTGATAATTTAGATGTAGAACTTTCTACTAGAGCATCAGAAGCAACAGTAACCGAAATAAAAGAAACTATAGGTCAGGAATCTGGAGTTACTGTATTAAGTAGATTAAAAGATTTATATGATAAATTAGTTGCAGGTATTTCTGTAACTTTAGAAAAAATTAAAATATGGGATGGTACTAATACTGCTGAAGTAACCGATACAGGTCGTTTAAAAGTTGATGCTAGAATCGGTGGTGGGGGAGAACAGAGTGCTAGTATTTCAGCTTTTGGATTATTAAAAATTGCTCAAGAAGCAATGTTAGCAAATATCAGATGGACTACAAATGTTTTAACTAATGAATACACCAAAAATATTACCGCTAGTGGTGCTTGGTCTATTGTAGATACTTCTTGTTTACAATTAAATTCAGGAGCAGCTTCATCTAGTGGGATTGACATTCTTTCTAATAAAAGGTATCATTACCAAGCTGGCAGAGGACAAATATTTAAGATTTCCATTATTTTAGGAGATTCTGGTGTAGAAGGTAATACTAGAGAATGGGGATTAAAATATGGCAATAATGGAGTATTTATAAGATTAGATGGAACTCAGTATAAATTAATTATTTTAAATAATGGAATAGAAACTCCAATTCCTGCATCTACTTGGGATATTCCAGTTACTCCAGATAATAAAGGACATTTATGGTATATACAATACCAATGGTTAGGAATAGGTGATTTTTTTGTTTATTATGATGGAGCATTAGTTCACACTCACCATTATTTAGGTACTGGAACTAAAGTTAGTATGGAAACTCCTGATTTGTCTGTTCATCTAAAAAATTATAATACTACAAATACTACAAATGTTTATTTAAAAAGTGGATGTTCTTCAGTTATAAGTGAAGGAGCTAATATTATTTCTGGTTTAGATGATGATAATATTATTAGAGAAGCTAGAGTTACTCCTACAGGAAGATTATTAGTATCTCAAGAGCCTCCAACAGCTCCTCCAGAAACAACTGCTATAAAGAGGACTGAGTATTTATCTGTAGCTGGACAATATGATAATGAATATTTAATTCCTAATGGAGAAATTTTAGTATTACAAAAATTTTCAGCTAGTGCAGAAGTAGAGCCAACAGACGGAACTGCAATAGAATTGTGGTATGACCCTAATGGAAATGGAATTAGTATGCAAATTATAGATGCTATATTTGCTTCTGGAAATTCAGACCAACATGATTTAAATGACCAATTTACAGGAGATGGAACTGCTAAAATAAGAATGAGAATTAGGAGATTATCAGGCGGTTCTAAAGATGTATTTTGTAGATGGGAAGGTTATTATTAATAGGATAAATTATGAGAATTTATAAAACCTGGACAAATTTAAAAGAAGTATTTCTTCCTAAAAATCTACTTCTTCAATATGATGAACAAGAATATAATTATACTATTTTTGCTACAGAAGAAGGAGTAGAATATTTTACAGAATTATGGAAAGATACATCTAAAGTAGCTGGCATTGATGTTACTCAAAATAATATAGACCTTCAAGATTTTGAAGATAATTATAAAGAAAATGCCAATCAATCTCCGTACAGTACAGGTCAAACTATAAATGTTAATTTAACAGGTGGAGAGGTTACTGCAGAAGTAGATAAGACAAAGATTTGGGATGGTACTAATACAGTTACAGTTACATCTGATGATTCTAAAAAAAGATTAGATGTCTCTGCCAAAATAGCAGGTTACGAGGATATTATTACATGGGCATCATTAAACGCTATTAAAGGAAAATTATGGTCTGCTGGAGTAGAACAGACTATAGTTACTGTTTCAGAAACTAACTTTGCTTTATTTAAGAATCCAGTAACAAGTGGCAAAAAAGCCAAAATTTATAAAATAATTTTTGGTGCTACTAGTGCAGGAGTCTCAACAGTAGCAAGATTCTATGTTCAACCTACAATAACAACTAATGGAACTCTTTTAACTCCGAGAAATAGATATATAGGTTATCCAGGTTCTTCAGCTATGGAAGTATATTCTTATCCTGTTACATCAGATAACGGAATTTTTGCTACATATTTACAAACATCAGGAGATTCTAACGCACTAATAGATACTATTGATGGCAGTATTATTATTCCTCCTGGAGTAAATGTATTAATGACTGTTGAAAATAGTGCAGCAAATAAGAGGATAGCAGTTGTATTAGTTTGGGTGGAGGAAGAATAATGAACGGAGTTATAGAAATTACAACTTGGTCTTCTTTTAAGGGAATACTAGATACTAGAGACCTTAGACTTCTTTATGAAGAACTCTCAGATGCTTATGAACTTTATGCAGGAGAATTAGTTTTTTATCATTATAGAGTTATTAAAGGAACAGCAGAAGCTACTGATTTTGAAAATAATTATAGAGCAGGAGCTAATCCACAAGGTTATCCTAGGATAACTTTAGCAAGTAATGATGGAAATAAAAAAGTTACTATAACTACAGATGATGATAAGGAACGACTTGATGTAAACGCTAAAATAGATGGGGGAGTTGCTATTGTTAGTGATGAATCTCCTACTAAGTATCAGTTAAAAACTAACTATAATACTTCAGGAACTGTTGTTACTACTGATGATACTTTACTTTTTCAGTTTACAGGACAAGGTGTTATAGATTTAGTTGCTGTTAATTGTCTTACTTCATCTGGTTGGGGTGTAGTATTAATGGTTGATTATGTAGAAAGACTTCGTATTACTATGGCTGATTTAGGAAATAGTTTAGGTCTTACTAATTCTGACTTTGATATAGTAACAGAAACAGCTAATAAACAATTTAGGTGGAATCCTACACAGATAGGTTTTAAAGAAAGATTTAGTATATATGCTTATGCTACAGGTGCAAATGTAAATCTTAATCATCTTATAATGTTTAGGGAGAAAACAAGTTAATGGAAAAAATTTATATAAATTGGAATAAAATAAAATCTTATGTTAATAATCAGCAGGGTCTATTAAGATATGAAGAAAATGATGAAGATTATTATATTTGGATTGAAATAGGAAATAGAGAATATTATACTTCTATTTCTAAGAATACTGCAGATGCTACAGAATTTTTAACTTATTATAAACCTATAGCAGACAAACCTATCAATCCTACTACTGATGATGGAAAAATTTTTATTAGAGCCGAGTCTAGACCTTTAAATACTAATGTTTATTTTACAGGAATAGGAGATTCAGAATCTAATATTGGAGATGGAAAAGAATTTTCTTGGGATTTTACTAATCAAGATGATGAAATAGAAGCTCCAGAAGGTTATAGAAGAAAAAGAATAGAATTTAAATTTCTAGATAATGTTTGGATTAAAGAAGGTACTCTTTATTTTTATGATATGCCAAAAGGTAGTTATGGAGATATGTATATAGTAGCTCCAATTGGTACTCCTTATTATGATAATAATGGAGAAGTTCAAGTTGCTTTAGAAGATACTATAATACAACATTATGTTATGCATCATAGAATGGAAGGTACGGTTGCTATGGGAGATGAATTAAATACAGAATGTTGTAGTGATGAAATTCCAAATTTTTATAAATTTTGGATAGAAGTAACAATCCCTGATACAGAAAATAGCGAAGCTCATGGAAATTTTGATATAGAATTATATAGAACAAGAAATATAATATTATGATATATATAGAAAAAGACAAATTAAATACAGATGATTTTATAGTTTTAGATGAAGATGATAATCCAGTAACAGGATTAGTATTAGGAGATTTTACAGTTAAACTATATAATCCTTCTAAAACTGAAATAACTTCTGGTATTTCTTTAGATGAGATAGAAAATGGATTATATAGAATTAAATTTACACCAGATACTTTAGGGCAATGGGAATTGGCAGTTTACCATACTACCTATTTTCCATTTGGTAAAGGTCAGAATTATAAATGCGTAGAAAATTTAGGAGGTATTTCTCCAGAAACAGAAGAATTAATTAAACGAGTATTAGGATTATCACAAGAAAATTATAGAATATTTAATCCTAAATATGATAGAAAAAATAATTTGATTTATAGTATTATAAAAATTTATCCTACAGCAGCAGATGTTGATGCAGACACCAATGCAATAGCAGTATATCAGATGGATGCTAGTTTTAATATGAAAAGTAATTTAATGGATAAATATCAGGTGAAGAAAATATAATGAAAAGACCACGTTGGACTCATGAATTTACCAAAGGTATTCAAGCAATAAGGAAGACTCTTAGCTTAGTTACCAAAGGTATTCAAGACCAAAAAATAGGTGGCAAACCTATTCCTTATACTGAAGGATTTGAATGGGATTTATGGTTTGTAGCTGCAAAGAGATTTGATTATAAGATTTTTTATAGTTTATTAGGAAAAGTTAGAAGTAAATTAAATAGGATTTATGCTATAAAATTAGGAGTAACTAAAGATTTTAGATTTGATAAACAAATAATAACTAAAGTTCTTAGCGAGTTAAATACATCAATAAATTTATTAGCAAAAAAAAGATTTAATTACAAAAAAGATTACAATTTAAATGTATCAAAAAGACTAGATTATAAAAATAATTATGATTTAACTGCTCAAAAAAGATTTGATTTAGATAATAATTTATGGATGCAATGCAGTAAATCATTTGATATAAACCAAGATTTATTAATTAAAGGTAAAAAAAGAATTAATTTTGAAATAACTAAAGATATTAAAATAAAAAAAGATATAACCCCTATATTAGTAGCGTTAGATTTAATGGAATAGGAGATTAGATTATGAATGATAATAAATTAATAGCTCAAGCATTATTAGAAGTAGCTCAAAGAGCAACTACTACTTTTTTGGAAGTAGGTAAAGAAGATAAAGAATTAATAGCAGCAGCAAAAAAAATAGGAATAGAATTACCATCTCCAGATTTATTAGTTATGAAAACAGTTTATGCTGAGATAGATAAAGTTAATAAGAATGGTGTAATTCTTCCAAAAAAAGCAGTAAAAGAAGGATTAAAAACTTTAGTAGGAAAGCAATGCAATTGGGAGCATAGTGGTTCTGGATTCGTATGCGGTTATACAATTTCAGCTAAAATAAATGAGGATAAAATAGAAACTATTAATGTTCTATTTAAATCATTATTTCCTGAACAAGCAGATGAACTAAAAGAAAAAGTAAAATCAGGAGAAGCTGCAGTTTCATTTGAAATTTGGAACAGAAATCCTGATACTAAAAAATCGGTAGTTCAGGAATTAGATAATGGGTTTAAACAAATTTCTCCCATTATATTTCATGGAACTGGAGTATTATTGGCACACAAACCAGCTTGTCCAAATGCTAAAATTTTTAAATTGGTTGCAGATAATTTAACAAAAACAGCAGAAAAGATAGTAAATAGAGTTTTTGAAGAAGATTTAATATATGCTTCTTTAGCATTAGAAAATATAGATGAATCTAGTTTTCAATGTGAATGTTTAAAATGCGGTAAAATAATTAATTCAGATAAACATTGTAAAGATATAAAATGCCCTGAATGTGGCGGAGAAATGAGAAGAAAAGATAGACCAGGTAAAGGACAGCCAAATAAAGCAGATTTAGAAAAATTATATTCTAAAGTAAAAAAAGAAGAAGATATTAATTTTGATTTAGCTATGGCATTTTATTATGCTACCGATGAAGCAAAAAATAAATTAACTGAGGATGCAGCAAAATGGACTCGAAAATTTATTAATGATTTACCAGATTCAGCATTTGCAGTAATAGAGCCAGATTATCCAGAAAAAACTCAAGATAAAAATGCTAGACATCTCCCTCATCATAATGGAAGTGGGGATTTAGGTAAAAATAAATCAAATAAAAACCTGGACTTATCGCATTATAAAAATGCGTTAGCAAGAGCTAATCAGATAAAGCCTATAACTGATTCAATATCTGTTGAAGATTTGCGAGCTAAAGCACAAGCTCATTTAGAAAGGCACAAAGATGCTTTAGACAAAGCAAATGAAACTATGGAAAAGGAGGTAAAACAAGTGGCAGAAGAAATAAAAAATAAAGATGAACAAATAGAAAAGAAAAATGAATTAAAAGAATCTTCTGAAAAGAAAACCCAGACTGAGGAAAAAATTGAAGTTAAAGAAGAATCAACGGAAACCAAGACTGAAGAGAAATCTGAAGTTATTGAAACGAAAGTTGAAGAGCAAAAAAATGAAGTTAAAGAAGAATCACAAGAATCAAAAGTCGAAGAAACAAAATCAGAAGAAACTAAAGATAAAGAGCCTGAAGTCGAGCCTAAAGAAACCTCCGAAGAAAAGAAAAGGGATTCGGCTGAAGAGAAAACAGACCTAGAATCTATTTCTACACAAAATAAAGAAGAAATAGTTCAGGAAGAAAAAGACGAAGAGAAAGCTCAAGAATTAGAAACTGTTGAGCCTAAAATAGTTGTTAAAGTTATTAGTGAATATCGTGAAGTTAGAACTTCTACCTTTATTGATGGTACTCCTTCTGGAGAAGATGAAACCAAAGCTTATACTAAAAAAATAACAGAGTATAAGGATGGTACTAAAGATGAAATCGAAGAAGAAGTAGAAATAAAAAAGAAATATGATTTTGCTGAAGTAGAAGCTAAAATTAAAGAAGCAGTAGAAGCTAAAGAGAAAGAAATTAAAGAGTTAAAAGATAAAGAAATAGAAGACTTAAAAAAAGAACTTGGTAATAAAGACCAAGAGATTGCAAAATTAACACCTAAAGATGATGAAATAAAAGAAGAATTAGAAGTTGGAGCTGTTGATGATAATGTAGACGAAGATAAACAGAGAGCACAAAAAATAGATGAGATAATTGCTACAAAGCACAAAAGATAATTAAAAAAAGTAAAAGGAGAATTACAAAGATGGAAAGAAAAGACCCTATCGAAAGAGCCTATGAATTAATAGGACAGCCGATTGACCCTAATTTAAGATGTCCAGTTGAACTGGCAGATATAGTTGATTATAAAGAATCTGAACCTGGAGAGACAATAGAATATTTTGCTTCTGATAGGTCAGATGTTGATGATATTTATGCTGCAGATGCTAATGGTGGATTAACACTTCATAAGCTAACGCTTGGAACTCCTACAGCACTTACTTTTGTTGGATTACAGTCAAAGTTAGAATACGTGTTGATAGATGAGATTCTAAATTCTAAAGACCAAACAGCTTTAGCAGCTAAGAAAGATGGTATAATTAGAGCTATGGATAAAGAAGAAGTTAGAAGAATTTTTAATGTTATTTTAGCAATAGCTTCTCAAGAAGTTACCAAAGATTCTGGAGAAGATATTCTTGATGTTATTATAAAGATGAAACAGAAAGTTTCTAACTATGCTACCGATTATATTCTTTTAGTAGCTAGCGATGTTATGGATGAAATCGAAAAGTATGATAAAGAAAATGCTAATAATTTTAATTATAGATTAGCTATTAAAGAAGAAATTGCTAAATTAGGTATTAATAAAATAGTAAAAGTTATTGGTGAAGTTAATTCTACTGCAGTATTGGCTAATGGAAAAGCGATTCTTGTTGGTCGTGATTCTACGCTAGCACAAGGCAGACCTATTAAGATGAGACGTAGGAAATTTAGTGGCGAAATAGCTGAGATGAGTGGAGCAGAAGAAGGTGCAGTTCGTTTAGTTAGCGTTGCGAGAACTCCTCAGATTGTTAATGCTGATGGAAAAAATACGCTAGGTTATGGTACTTTTGGTTATGAATCAGTAATTGAAGTTGTTACTAATTATAGAGCAGTATGTTGGGCAGACAGCTTAGTGTAATATAGAATAAATGAGAGGGAGTATTTGCTCCCTCTCTCATAAAGAAAAGAGAAATATGATTTATAGATTAAAACTTAAAAATAGTTTGGATATATATTATCTTGTCAATGAAGTCAAAGACAAATATGAAGATTTTTATATAACCAAAGATAGAGAAAGAATATTTCTAAAAGATTTAAATATAATTAAGAAAATAGTAAAGCATCAAGAAATATATGGTATTTTTGATAATGATTTAAAAGCGATAATGATGATTTATAGAGAAAAAGGATTTAGACCTTATTTAAAAATTCTATCTAAATCAAAGAAATATATTTATAATTTACTTAGCTATTTATTTTGGAACTTTAATGAAGAAATTTTTATAAAATTGAAAAAAGAAAATCCTTTAGCTACGACAATATCTAGATTTAGGATACATAGAAAATTAGGATTTAAATTTGCAGGAAATAGAGGAACAGAAATACTTTTCAAAAAAATAAAAGAGGAGACAAATAATGGATACCATAATAGCAAAAGTTAGGGATTTAATAGAAGACAACTATAAATATAGTCCAGAAATTCAAGAGTATTATGGTGGTGCAAAAATATTTACATTGCAGAGTTCTAATATTTCAGAAACATCTTTAAAGGTATATAAAAATGGAACTTTATGGGCAGATAGTAATTATTCTTATGATTTAGATACAGGAAAAGTTACAGTAACAGGTACATTAAATACAGGAGATAATTTAGAATTTGCCTATAATACTTATGAAAAATATTCTGATAATGAAATAAGAGGTTACATTCGTTCTGCATTATATCATTTAACAATAGAAAAATATAAAACTTTCTGTGCTAAACCAGGAAATATAATTTTTCCTACTCCTTCAGAATCAGAAGAAGATTTAATTGCTATTGTTGCTTCGATATTAATAAAAGGTTCAATAAGAAGTTATAGAACTCCTGAATTTACTATTCAATTTGAAGAAGGAGTATCTTCAGATGAAAAAATTAAACAGTCAATAAGACAGTTTAATAAAGCATATGGGAACATAGAATATATAGACCCTACTGAAGATATAGTTGTAGAAGATGATGAATAATGAATTGCTACATTATATGGGATTATTGGATATATAATAACATTTATTATGCTATATATTATAATGGAGATAAATTATATTTTTCAGAAACACATGGGTTATTAGAATCTAAATCTAAGGAAAAGAAATGGAAAAAAGAGTCAATATTTGGAAAATTCTTAAAAATGAAAACAAACTTAGTAAAGTTCTTATCTATCCAGGTCAGGAAACTATTGCTGACCCTTTTGAAAAAAATAAAAGTATAAGTTTAGGACAATATTTACCTATAGAAGGGTTAGTAAGAGATATATCTCCAGAAGCACTTGTATGGAGGTATTATGGTCAAATTCCTATAGGCAGTAAAGAATTGATATGTCAAAAAAAATATAAATTAACATTATTAGCTGCTGATAAGTTACAAATAGGAGATAATTTTTTTAAAGTAAGAAAGGATGATTCTAAAGGATTTGCCTTATTAGAAAGACAAGATTATATAGTAGTATTTTTGGAGCTGACTGTCAATGCCGAGGAATAGTTTTGAACTTAAAATAACAACAAGAGGTAGAAAAAATCCTAGTCTTTGGATTCAAGATATTGCTAAAGAAATTTACCCAGAAGTGCAGAATAGATTATTAGAAATTGCTAATGAAACTGTTCAAAATATGAGAAATATAATTTCTGATTCAATAAAAAGATTAGGTTCTACTGGAAGATTAGAAAACAGTATTAAATTAGATTTATTAAGTACTACTGCAGGGATTCATTTTGGTATTGGAAAAATATCAGAATTACCCCCTTATTGGGAAGTATTAAATGATGGAGGATATGTTCCTCCAATAAATAGAGGTTTTTTTGCTGGAGGATTGGGTTTATCAGGAGAAGGAGTTCCCCCTCAATCTGGACAAGCTGGAGAACAATGGATTCATACAGGAAGTAAAGCAGATTATTTATTAAATCCTAGAAAACCAATAGACCCTGTAGGTTATATTAATGTTTCTTCAGAAATAATGAATACTCAAATAAGAATTTCATTAGAACAATATATGAGAAATTTAACCAAATAGGAGCAGTAATGTATAGATTATCTAGAAATTGTGAAGCAAGTATTATTCAATATATAGAAGATGAATTAGTTGCAGATGGATGGAACGAGATAAGAGTGGAAAAAGTATTTGCTGAAGTATATCAAGGTACACTTCCTTGCATTTGTATAAATGTATCAGATAGACCAGATAGAAGAAGAGAAGTAGGAAGTGATATTTTAAGTAAATTTATAAATATAGATGTAAGAATTTTTGCAACAAGCGATGGGAATAGATTAGATTTAGCTGATTGGCTAGTTGAAAAATTAATGGCAGGATTAAATTATTACGAATATTTCGATATGAAAAATAATTATTTTAAACCTCATTTTGATATAGAAAAATATTTAACTTTTGAAGAGTATGATAATTTTAATGAAGAACATTTCATAACAAATATAAAAAATGTTTTTAATAATTTATTTAATACTAATAATGATGATTTCGCGATT
>Ga0209427_10001764_pt1 | contig 25118 bp, 20 predicted proteins | sample DeeMarSWOR136_30_FD_187465 | JGI IMG/M metagenome (GOLD analysis project Ga0209427, IMG submission 187465) | Marine sediment microbial communities from White Oak River estuary, North Carolina - WOR-1-36_30 (SPAdes) (version 2) | ecosystem: Environmental > Aquatic > Marine > Intertidal zone >...
TGTTCGCACCGCGCACACCGAAACAACAGGTTTGTGCGACCTGAGCATCGTGTAGGTTGCACCGATCAAGACGAAATCAGCACCCCCCGCCATTACTGCAGACGCCTTATGCATGACCTCCACGTGGGGAACGTCACTGTAGGAAAAGGCCACGAGGTCCACCGAGTGCTCTTTTATGAGATTTCTCAGCTCCTCCTCAGGAAATATCGGCACCCCCTCGGGATACATCTCACCAGCAAGCTCCGGGGGGTAAAGGCGTCCAGCTATGTCAGGGATCTGTGCTGCAGTGAAGGCGATAACTCTATAGCGAGGATTGTCTTTGAAATAGACATTGAAGTTGTGAAAATCCCGTCCGGCCGCTCCCATGATGATGACCTTCTCGACCATAACAACCTCCTTCACAGACGTAGGGTACCCTCACAGTCATTACATGTCAAGTGCAATACAGAGTTCAATACAGCACACCGCGATGAACCGGCTTCAGACGAGGAGGACGCTCATCAATGCTCGAAAAAGACTTGACGAGCACACGCTATCGGACAGATAATAAAGAGAACTCACGAGTAAGCAGTGGTGAGAACCAATGCCCTTTCCATGCATACACTTATTCAGTTATTGTAATCACGTGTAAAAAACGCAGCCAAAGAAAGGAAAGGGGATGACAAAAAAAGAGAGAATGTTTGCTGCAATCCAGAGAAAACAGGTCGATAGGATACCTACGACCTTTCGCGCCTCGAAATACCTCACCATTCAGCTCATGAAACATTTCGGCTTCGAAAACCCTGAAAATTTCAGTAAGAACCGGAAAGCCTTCCTGAAAAAGTTGAAGGCCGACTTCTGGGCTTCGGGGACGAAGATCGACAAATTTTCTACCTTTGTCCCGGAATTCCACGGTCCCCGACCTGAATCGCCCTATGTGGACGACGGAACGCATTTTTACACCATAGGAATCAGGGCAAAGCCGGGCAACATGGAAAGCTACGATATCGATTACCCCAATGTCGGCGTCGATCCACCCTATGCGAATGCCAATTCACCCTCCGACCTGCCAAAAGGATTTTTGACCTCCAAACTCGAACTCTTCGATTTTACTCAAATGAAAAATCGCTACAGACAACTGAATGTCGAAGAGATCAGAAACAGCGATGAAGATGTGGTGTGCATCGGAACACTCTCGAGCCTCTTTATGATGTGCTGCTACCTGAGGGGTATGGAGAACTACCTTGCCGATCTCGTATTCAATCAAAAGCTTGTTGAACACCTGGTCGGCGAGGTGGGGGAGTTCTGCCTCGAGTTCAATAAGCGTGAGCTCGAGGTCATCGGCAAAGATGCCCTTTATTACGGCACCTGGGATGACGTTGCAGGACAGAACGGAATGATGTTTTCACCCCGGCAGTTTAAAAAATATTTCTTGCCTATCTACAGGAAGCTGATCGCCCAGAACAAAGCACACGATCTGTTCTTTGGGTGGCACTGCTGCGGGAGTATACACGAGGTGCTTCCGTTCATGATCGATGCCGGAATCGATGTGTTCGATGTGGTGCAAACTTCGGCAAAAGACATGGAGATAGAGAGGGTATACCGACTGTATGGAAAGGATGTGAGCTTTCACGGTGCGCTCGATGTACAGAAACTGCTCGTAGAAAAACCGGCAGGAGAAGTCAGGGAGTATATAAAAAAAGTAAAGGACCTCTGGGGAAACAGGGGAGGAATGATCCTGAGTCCATCCCATGAGACGCTCCCCGATACCCCGATAGAGAACATCATCACCATCTATGAAACGATTTTGGAGTGATCTTTCCCGGTATGAAAAGCAGGAAATACTGAAGTTTATTCGGGAGCCTTTGAGTTCTCCACGGGTATCTTGATCCGAATCCCAAATCCTTGTCCTTCCTTAAATCTCATCAGCATTTCTCAGGTTGAAGGACATGCTTATTGATACACCCTTTTCTTAAGGAGGAGAAGGTAGAGAAAGGCGTAGACGGTGAGAAGGTACACCGCTGCGGTGAGCACGAACATCGGTCGAATACCGAGCCTGTCCGCGATGATGCCGCTTACCCATGGGCCTGCGAACATCCCAACTGCGTAAAAAGACTGGTGTATTCCCATGGCAGTAGTCCGTTCTGAACGGTCAACTGTCTGAATGCTCATGCCCAGGAGTATGGGGTACAGTATTCCAAACGCAAAGCCCATACAAAAGGTTCCACAGAACAGCCAAAGAACAGTCGGAGCTACGGCAATGAGCACTATTCCCATAAAAAACAGAAAAGCGCCACTCCCAAGAAGGGTCCCGTGTCCAACCCTTTTCAACAGCAGGGTGTTCATCAGGTTCGCACTGGTGATACCAGCTATGTTGAGGCTTATGAGCAGACTTTTGATCACGTCGCTTGCGCCAAGCTGCTGGGCAAGAATGGGTAAGAATCCGAAGGTGACCGACCAGTCTGCATAGTGAACCATAATGCTGATCACTGTTGGAAGAAGCACCTCTCGCTTAACGACAAGGAGCGTAATCGACTTCAAGGACGCCTTCTTTGGAGAGCGCTTTTCCTCTTTTACGCACAGGGAAAGAATAATTGCCAGAACTCCTGTAACAGCCGCGAGAAAGAACGCGAGCGGGTAGCCTCCAATCCTGTTGAGATACCCTGTCAGAGCGGTTCCGACCATCCTCCCGAAGGACGCTGAAAAGGTCAGCAGGGAGCTTGCGAATATGGCCTGTTCGAATTTAAAGAAGGTACTGAAAACCCCGATGAGGATTACCCATGTTCCCGCCGAAAGCCCAGTGAGCGCCCTGCCTGTTCCCAGCATGAACAGAGTGTTCACTTTTCCCATGATGAAGGCACCAAGGGCTGCGAGGAAAATTCCTACAGCTATCGGGGGCTTCCCCCATCCGATAGCATCTCCAATGATGCCCATGGGCAGGCGGATTAAGGCCATAAACAGGCCGTACATAGAGAGCACGAGACCGACCACCGAGAGTTGCATTGTTTTTGTCTTGACATAGGTTGGAAGAGTCGGCACATAGAGATAGAGAGTGACCCAGAAGAGGAAGGTCACACCAAGAAAGAGGATGATGGATGACCGGCGAGTATCCATGGCTTTTGTCCATCTCATGTAGTTTGAGGAACGATAAGGTAGCACCGCCGGAGCACAAGATCAAGGAATAGAGAGAAATCTTCAGATTCTTGCTATATCGACATTGTGAAATGCTGTTCTGCGAAGGATGACGTTTCTCCCCTGCACCTATTTACGATTCCTGCCCTCAGCTTCGATCGCATCGATCATGGACTTTCTGAATCGCAGGAGCACTTCATCGGTCTCCTCCCGTGTAATGTTGAGCGGAGGTTTGATCTTGAGCACGTTCTTTGCCGCACCTCCCACGCCGAAGATGATTCCATTCCTGAAGCCTACCTTCCGTACTTCGGCAAGGAGCTCTCCATACGGCTCTTTCGTCACCGGATCGTGCACGAACTCGATACCGATGTGAAGCCCTGCTTGCCTGACATCACCCATCTGTGGAAACTCTCCCCGCAATTTATTGAGCTCAGACCCGAGATAATCCCCCATATCACGGCAGTTCTGGAGCACCCCCTTTTCTAGGAGATCGATGAGTTTTAGGGCAGCGACCTGGGCGACTGAATTATTCGCAAAGGTGTGGAGTTCTTCGGTATCCGGATCAAACCCTTTCAAATCATCACCGATGATGATCGCGCCGATTGGAAACCCCGCGCCCAGACCTTTACCGAGGACGATGATGTCGGGGGTCACTCCGTAGTAGCTGTTTGCGAAAAAGGTGCCGATGCGGGCAAAGGTCTGTATCTCATCGTAGATCAGCACGATCCCGTATTCATTACAGATCTGACGGACTCCCTTTAGATACCCTTCCGGAAAGATGACCTGGCCGCCGGACGCCTGAACAGGCTCTAGTATGACTGCAGCTGTGGGACCGTTTATCCCTTTCTCAATGGTGATCCGCAAGAGTTTCAAGCACATAAGCTCACAGCTTCTCGGGTCAAGTTCGAGCGGGCAGCGGTAGCAGTAGGGGTTTGGCACACGGATAAACTGTCTGGTAACCCTGTTGAACCGGGCTCCGCCGATAAACCTGCCGGAAGTCATGGTGGAAACCCAACTTGCCCCCATTGTGCCAAGCGTCACGCCGTGGTAAGAGTCATAGAGACAGATGAACTCCTGCGCGCCTTCCCGGTTTTTAATGGCGATCTTCATTCCAGCCTCAACTGCAGGTCCGCCACCAACAGTGAAGGATACCCTGTTCAATTTTTCCGGGGCAATCTGGGCGAGTTTCTTTGCGAGGGCAAAACGTGGAAGGGTATCAAATCCCTGGTGCACGTGCGTCAGGTTTTGCGAGTGCTCCCAAATGATTTTGTTGATTTCATCATTCGCGTATCCGAGGTAGAGCGCCCAACTCTGGGAAGTGCAATCGATGTACCGCTTTCCATCGATGTCTTCCACCCAGCATCCCTTTCCACGCTTCAGAACAGGCCCACCCCTCGTGCCCCCACCGAGCATCAAGTGTTTCGCATACTGCGGAATCTCCTCTTTTTTTATCGCATATACCTTTTCCAGTACGGAATCCATGTGCTTCTCCTATGAGAATAGTTACACACAATAAGGTAACAAAACTGGCTTGTATTTCAAATGCAATACGGATGGTTCAATACAGAGTCAAGAAAGTTGATCCTAGGGGAGACCTCAGGAAAGCTGCTTGAGAAGTCTCTCCTGCTCCTGCTTCGCATTCAGCATCCTGTTGTATTCCTTCATGATCCTTCTTTCCGGGTGAGCATCCACTACCTGCTTCATGAGTGTTATTCCCGCATCGAGATCTCCGGTGACCTCATAGAGAATGGCGGCATTGTAACCCGCAGCTACATTTTTCGAACTCTTCCACACATCCAGGTAAATATCAAGAGCACTGTCGTAGATTCCGCCTTTCACATACCTGTCAGCTGCCTTCATCTGGGGGTTTTTATCTTTCATTAACCGGCGAGCCTCCTGAACCCTATAGGGGGCAAGCTGTCGGGCCACCTGCGACATGAAGGAATCGATGATTCCTTTGTACATTTCCAGCGGATCGGGAAGGTAGTGTGTGTTCTCTTTTTCCTCCCGCGACTCAGAGGAAGACTCAAATGATCGGTTTGCGATAATGATCCCTGTTTCAGTGTTGACCACGTAGTATTTTAATCCGATCTCTGCCCTCCTCGTCACCCAGGTCACAGCCACCTTCACGTTTTGATTGGTAATGGAGTCTTCCCTGTCCTCCATTTCAACGGTCTCATCATCCCAGGCCTTCATGAGGTATATTTCTCCATGTATGATCGCCTGTGCGCCGACAGCTTTTCCGATCCTTACCGCGTCCACATCCGAACGGGATGCTCTCTCAAGCTCTTCCCTTATTTCCTGGGTGCCCACCACGTGGAAATAGTTGGTCTGCACGAGCGTGAGTATGAACCGTTCAACGACATACTCTTCAACTTCCTCCTGAATTGTTTTCATACCTCCGAGGGCTGACTTGAAGAGCTTTTTCAGCGCCAGCTTGAAGAGGTCCTCCGCGGTAATGGTTTCGTGCTTCGGAACATAGGGAAAATCCAGAAGGGCAATCTTCCTGGTGGAGGCCATATTTATTTCTGCGGGTTTCGTGACCGTCACAGGGATTTTCGTCGCACATCCCGTGCACACACCATACAGAACGAAAAAAACGAGCAGACTCCCAGCGAATCGTCGTTTCATGAGGCTTCCCCTTCTCTCCTTTTCTACACTGAATTTTAGCCTAACCGTCGTATATTTGCAAAATAATTCCTCACCTTTCAAGGAGTACACTCCATCAATTTGACCTCCACTCACCGTGCAGATAGTCTTTTACTCTTGACGCTTCTGGGGAATCACACTACGTTTGTACGACTCATAAAACGGAGGAGTGCCTACATGAGCGATAGGTTAAAGGCTGGGGTGGTTGGGGCCACCGGTATGGTTGGGCAACGGTTCGTGAGTCTGCTTGCCAAGCACCCATGGTTTGAGGTTGTATCGGTTTCAGCCAGCGAACGGTCCGCAGGGAAAACCTATACCGAAGCAGTGCAGAACCGGTGGGCAATGTCGGTCCCGATTCCCGAGAAAATCGGTAAACTCGTCGTAAAAAACGCCTCCAACATAGATGATGTGAGCGCTGAAGTTGATTTCATCTTCTGTGCAGTGGATATGCCGAAAGACAAGACAAGGGAACTTGAGGATCGGTATGCAAAGGCAGAGACACCGGTCGTGTCGAACAATTCGGCTCACCGGGGAACGGTAGATGTGCCGGTGGTGATGCCTGAGATAAACGATGAACACTTTAAAGCGATCGAAATCCAGAGAAAACGCCTCGGATCGAAGCGTGGATTCATCGTCGCAAAACCGAATTGCAGTCTTCAAAGCTATGTGCCCGCACTTCACCCGCTCAGACAGTTCGGACTCAAACATGTATTTGTATGTACCTATCAGGCGATATCCGGCGCAGGGAAGACCTTTAAAGACTGGCCGGAAATGGTGGACAATGTTATTCCCTTCATCAGCGGTGAGGAGGAGAAGAGTGAGATTGAGCCCATGAAAATCTGGGGAACCGTGGACGGAAAGGGAATCGTACCCGCTTCAGAGCCGCTCATCACGAGCCAGTGCATCCGTGTCCCCATTACAGACGGACACATGGCCGCGGTATTCCTCTCATTTGAGAAAAAGCCGTCAAAGGAACAAATCCTGCAGTTGTGGAAGAGCTTTAAGGGCAAACCCCAGAAACTCGATCTCCCCAGTGCACCGAAACCTTTTCTCCGGTACTTCGAAGAAAACGACCGTCCACAGACGAAGATCGATCGTGATTTTGAAGATGGCATGGGGGTCACGGTCGGAAGGCTCAGGGAAGACAGGATCCTGGATTACCGTTTCATCTGCCTTTCCCACAACACCGTACGGGGAGCAGCAGGCGGCGCAGTGCTCACCGCAGAGCTGCTCAAGGCTGAGGGATACCTGAACGGAAAGTAGTGACGGCGCTTAAAACAACGCGGAGAAAATGTCCTCTTGGAAATCTTCTTTAAAGGACAGTCAGACCTGCCATCCCTTAAAAATCGTTCTTTAAGCTTTCGAATTCCTTAAACCCGTACGTCGATCTTGAAGCACGGGGAAAATACTTTCCGAATAAGGGTGTGCTCTTGCCCACTTTTCTTTATCGCAGTTTCCCCATCTTATATGTGCATTCCTATATACAGATGACAAACCCTCCCTATGCAGAGGCCTTCTTTCTGAAGGGGTTTGTGGAAGTAACCGCCAACAGGCATCGGATTTAGGACATCCGGATATTGAAAAACAGGACCAAAGACAAACATGCCCGTTGGGTAAAAGGCGTGGTGGTCACATAAGGGGGGTTACCGGCATCGTGTAACTCAGGTTTAGTGGTTTTGAGCCCTGACACGTGCGTATACATACGTATAGACATCTTCATTTGTAAAGGGCAGCGCCCATGAAGGTGACAACGGACTGGGTATCGTAATCAACGGCCTGATCATAGCTGAGAAGTCGCGCGCACCGGGCATCCAGAACGCTCAGCAATGTGTAAATGGCAGGTACGCCGCACACATTCCTGCGGTCTTTCTCATCCTGAATGAACCGGAAAAACCCTTCTCCATCGAGGTCCAGGATACGCTGCATCATGCGCCTGTCATCCTCCCGTGCCTGCTCCAGGAGGGGCTGCGTGATGGTAAGGTTCTGCCCGAAGCGCCGCCCAAGGTGGCTGAGGTCAACCCCTGCGATACAGCAGACGTGGTTTCCCCGCTGGGTAACAAGCTCCTTCAGTGCTGCGGTAAACTCCTGAAATTCTTCATCTTCCCTAGAAGGCGAGCCTTCGGTATATATCTGATCGAGAGAGCCGCAAAGTATGGGGACTATCTTTATGTCCGGTTTATCTGGGTATAGGTAGCGCAGGAATACCGCTTGAAACTCCACGGAATGCTCGCTTCTGTGTACGAGTTCGTCTTCGAAAAAATCGGTCGTGCATCGATTTGTAAGATCTTCAATGAATTCCTGATCCACAGGGAGCGTCCCAAGGGGAGTACCAAAGTCTTTTGCGGTAAGCACAAAGCGTCTCTCGGTGGGAGCATGGGATATTCCCAGAATTACGAAGGTAGTTGCGTCACAGCTATTGAGCAGTTCAGTGTAGCTTGCAGCAAAGCAGTTCCCACCCCGTTTTATATCGATGTGGGGTGCGATCAGGCCTGTGAGTAGACCGGATGGCTCTTCTTCCCTGTTTTGAGCGGGTCCGCTCAGAGCAGACCCATTCTGAGCAGACCCCCTATCTGCAGACATCCTGTCTGTGGCAGATTCGAAGGCGTTAAAAATCTCTCTGAGCTGCGCGGTTAGAGCCTCGGCTTCTTTTTCATAGGAGATCCCCGAGTGTGAAGCAGGACGGAGGGGGGACTCCCTGTACTCCCCAATGATCCTGTCTCGTGCTTCACGGAAGCGGACACTTTCGAGGAAGAGACAGCTGTCCAGTTGCTCGATGATCTGACGCACCCTATCGCTGAAAAGCAGGTTCCCGAACCTGCGGGTGTAGGCTGTCTGGATGTCGAGAATAGAATGCTTCCCATCAAAAAGGGAAACGATGTAAAAAATATCCGGCGAGAGATAAACAAGCTTGTCTGAGATCCCCATGGGGTCCCGCAGGCAGATCTTATCTTCCTGAACCGCGATTGCCTCTATTGTGCGAAGCTTTGGATATTCATCTTCCATGCCGCTCTTCCTACCTTCTGCTCTTGAAATAATAGCAGAAGAGGGAAAACTGAACAAGGGGAATCCACATCTGAAAGTTAATATTTATAACTGCCCTCATGCAGGGAGTGCGCCGTAGGATTAACGAGTACACTTTCCCTGTCCCTACCTCTGTAAATGCTTCATATTATAAAGAAAAATAGAATAAGAAAGAGAGAAATAAACCCATGAAAAGAGTTCGAAAAATAAAAAAAATATTGAAAAGCAAACCCACCATTGAAGGTGCAGGGGTACACCTGAGAAGGGTCTTCGGGTATCACCAGGTGCCTCTGTTCGATCCTTTTCTGCTAATGGATGACTTTCATTCCGACAATCCGGAGGAGTACCTTCCAGGATTTCCCTGGCACCCCCACAGGGGAATCGAGACGATCACCTACATGCTGCACGGGGAGGTGGAACACGGAGACAGCATGGGAAACACCGGGGTAATTCGGTCAGGAGACGTGCAGTGGATGACAGCCGGAAGCGGCATTATCCACCAGGAAATGCCAAAGGGTAGGAACGCTGGACTGATGTGGGGATTCCAGCTCTGGGCGAACCTTCCCGCCTCCCATAAGATGATGGACCCGCGCTACCGGGATGTGAAAAGGGAACAGATACCGGAGGTTTCGGCCGAGGGTGGTGTAACAGTGAGGATCATCGCCGGTGAGGTGAATGGTACGAAGGGACCTGTTGGAGACATCGTCATCAGCCCAGAATACCTGGATATCACAATCCCTCCCCAAACCAGCTTTACCCACCCTGGTAATGCAGGACACACCGTCTTTTCCTACGTGCTGGAAGGGGCCGCTTACTTCGATGAGCGCAGAGACTCCTTTGCGGACGACGTGGTGGAATCTGGTTGCTCAGAAATGGAAGGAGAATGTTTGATCGGTCAGGAAAACATCGTACTCTATGATAAGGGTGAAAAGACAGTGATAGAAACCGCAGAAAAACCGGTACGGATTCTGTTCATCTCAGGAAAACCCCTTGGAGAACCGGTTGCCTGGTACGGTCCCATTGTCATGAACACCCAGGAAGAACTCAGGACTGCCTTTGAGGAATACCGGAAAGGAACATTCATAAAAAACCGGTAGATCTCTGTATCCGAAGAAGTCACGTATTTAATGGTGCAGCTCTGTAATAAGGAACGCATGCATCGCCGTTATTCTTGCAGGTACAGGCTCTAAAAAAACACCCTTCAAACAGCGACCTTTTATCAGAGTGGTCCGAGCATGAGACCAACCCTCGCACCGAGTCCAGAGAGGTTGACCTCTTCGAATACGGGTAAGAACTTATCAGCCTCTTTCAGGTTTCGCTTCACCTTGGCACCGTTGTAGTATCCTTCAACAAACAGCGCGGAGTCACTCCCCAGCTTGAAGGAAACCCCTGCGCCCACCTGCCAGGCGAACCCTCCGTAGAGTCGGGTTTCGGAAACCTCTTGTGTATAGTTCCTCTCTTTGTTTATCAGCAGTTCATATCCCAATCCCCCGTGCCCGAATATGGATCCTTTCCACATCGCAGGGAAGTTCAGGGTAAGCTCGAGCATCAGGGGGATGATATAGGTGTTGTATTCGACCTCTGTTTTATACGTCGTGGCTTGTGTCCCATCCGCGTAATCGTTGTCTGCCACATAAGAGGATTTTCTATAATTTCTGAAAAAGAAATCCGAGCCTATACCGATCTGAACCGCCTCGTCCACCCAGGTGCCGATGGAGCCTCCGAAGGAAAACCCGTCCTTTGCATCACTCGGCGTGAAGTAGCTCGCCCGGATTGAATAAGCTTTCCCCTTGTCCGCGTAAGCGATCGAAGACAGCATAAAAGCACCGATCAGCAGCACCATACCGAACAACAAGATCCCTCTTTTCATTTTCCTCTCCTCCATTCAGAATGTCAACTCACTGTGAAATCGCCTCTAAAAGAGCGGTTATTCCGGATACCACATAAAATTCTAGCCCCTTTATGGTAGAAAATCAAGGCTCATTGCAGGAAAAACCCGCATTCTCTATGAATCTATACATAGATAGAAACCTCACTCGCACAGCGCTCCGAGTATACCTCTCTATAGGCCCTGTAAGAAACTTGAAAGGTTGGTGAGGTTAATGATATATCTTCATACATCCGCAATTAGTTATTCTATATTAATGTTCCAACTCAAATGGTCCGGCAGGATTTTCGTTCCACTAACTGTTCCTTCACTTTTAAAACTTTTATTTCTTCTGATTTGTGTTGAATGCGTTTCATGATCAGCTGACCAGCTAATTCACCCATATACGAGGTGTTTATCCGCATCGTCGTTATTTGAGGAACATGGATGGAACGATAATCCAGAGTATCACCAGGAGCGATAATTGATACATCATCCGGCACTGATAATCGGAGCTTATGAAGGACAGCAATCACTCTCAAGGCGAGATCATCATCCAAACAAAAGATTGCTGTTGGTTTTTCACTTTTTGATAATAAACCATGTAATTTTCTTTCTAAATCATCCGAATTATTCAAATCTGTTTTTATCCTCATCTCATCCAAAAAATGCAGAGTGTATTCTTCAACTGCTTTTTTAAAACCGATAAATCTATCCACATTAAGAACTGGTAAATTCGGCCTTTCACATTCTATATACAGAATCCTTCTATGCCCATGTTTTAATAAATACAACGTCCCTTCATAGGCTCCTTGAAAGTCGTCAGAAATTCGCTTGACAGAAGAGGTTCGTATGATAACATAAACTCTGCTGAGTGACGATATAAAGAAAATTTTAAAAGGAGGAAGCTATGAAGAAGAAAATATTTTTTACTCTATTTATAGCGACTGCGTTATTGATTTTTTGCTTTTCTTTCGTGTACGCTGAAGCAAAAAAAGAAGCAGTTGCTCCAATGTATAGAATAGGTTACATTACCCGGTTGTCTGTCCCGTGGTGGATAGTATGTGAGAAAGGGTTTCAAGATGCTGCTGCTAAATTGGGTTTCAAACCAGTTATTTACCATCCACCAGAATTAACGGTTGAGGATCAAGTCAGGGTAATGGAGAGCTGGGTAGCGGCCGGAGTGGATGGTATTTTCATAGGTCCGAATGATCCTGCAGCGCCGATCGGTGTAATAAATGAAGCCATTGATGAAGGAATACCAGTATTATGTGGTTTCGGTGTGGACTCGCCTGACAGCAAGAGACTCCTCTTTGTGGGATACGATGCATACGAACTTGGAGTCGCTCTGGGAAAAGGGATATTAGCATCTTTGAAGCTTGCAGGAAAATCACCTCCGGGGAAAATTAGCTACCATACCGGCGGCATGGCATCCACCGAAGATGTGGCAAGCTTAAATGGGTTCCGTGAAGCTGTTGAAGGGGCTGGATATACAGTAGTGGAGCCGGTTTTGGACGGAGGAGATCCTGCGAAGGCTATGGCTCTGGCTCAGACGACTATAGAAATTTATCCAGATCTCGTGGGTATGCTTGGATACTACGATTACACCGGACCGGCTTTAGGAAAGGCTGTCACAGATGCAGGAAAAATTAACGAGATCGTGGTTCAAGCTGATGGACTTATCGGAGAAATGGTTCCATATATGAAAACAGGTGCCATAGATGCAACGATTGATCTCGTACAATACGATGGCAGCTACCTCGGTGGTGAGATTCTCTTTAAGCTTCTTGAGGCTGGCCAGGGGAACTGGGACAGTGTTTTAAAGAAGTATAAGCCAGAATATCCCGCAGATAAGGAGTTATTATTAGGGTTCGGTTGGGTAACATACGAAAAAGTGAATGTACAGAAGTGGCCTGAGATCGCATGGATTATGACAATTGAAGAACATCAAAAGAAGTATCCAGAAGTTTGGAAGATCATACGCTAGCTATTTCCCGCTTGAAGTTCTGGGGAAAGGGATGTGAGCAGCGCTGGAAAAACTTCCCTTTCCCCTTTTGTTTCGTATTGAAATATTGATTTTTCATTCTTTTAATAGATTGAGCTTAATTACTAACTCAAAAAATCTGCATAGGGATTTATTGTAATGCGAGAAATAATAAGAGGAGAAAAATTAACAAAAAAATTCGGCAAAATTTTTGCCCTAAAGGATATCAGTTTTACTATTCACGAGAAAGAAATCATAGGATTAGTGGGAGATAATGGTGCTGGTAAGTCCACTTTATTAAATATTCTCGTAGGATTATACCCACCAGATGAAGGGAAAATTTATCTTGAAGGAAAAGAGGTGCGATTTTCTTCGCCCGCAGATGCAAGAAGTCAGGGTATCGAGATTGTATATCAATTTGAAAATTTGGTCGAAGGAATGAATATTTACAAAAATTTCTTTATGGGAAGAGAAATTGTTAAAAAAGTAGGTTTTATTAAAGTGCTTGATAAGAAAAAAATGAGAAATATAAGTGAAAATATATTACAAGAGATTGGCATTGTAAAAAACTCGGAACAATTGATAGAGTCACTTTCTGGAGGAGAAGCGCAAGCAGTCGCTCTGGGGAGAGCGTTTCACTTTGGAACCAAGATTTTGCTTTTAGATGAACCAACAAGAAATTTATCAATAAAGGAGGTAGATAGATCTTTAGGTCGGATAAAAACAATCCGCGATAAGACGTCCATGTCTATCATTTTTGTCACTCACAACGTACGTCACGTATTTCACATCGCAGATAGGATAATAGCACTTGACCTTGGGGGAAAAATTTGTGACAAGAAGACGGAAGATACAACAATCGACGAAATTGCCCTATTAATAGCAAAAGAGAAAATTCACCTCCATTAAGAGGGAAAGAGCGTGCGACAAACAGCGGGTCTCTTTAAAAAAATTATCTCCATCACCGAGGTTAATAGATCTCTCTTACTAATATTTTTATCTTTTGTTATATATATTATCAATCCTTTTTTTTACACTGCAGCGAACTTAAAACTCATAGTTGTGTGGGGTTCAATTTTTTCATTAATGGTTCTGGGGGAATTACTATATTTGATTCCTGCAGGACTTGATTTATCCTTTGGAGGAGTCATTTGCATATCCAATGTCTTAGCTGCCCTACTCATTTTACGGTATGGTCTTGCCATATGGCAGGCAGTAGTAATTGTTATAATAATAGGATCTGCAATAGGTTTAGCAACGGGTCTATTTGGTACTTATTTTTCACCTCCTTTTAGATTTATACTTCCAGTTTTTATTTTTACCTTAATGCTGAATTTTGTTCTCACCGGTGTGGCCAGGATAATTACCAGAGCCTTTCCCATTTATGGTTTTTCTGATTCTTATTCCCGTATAGCCAAAGCTACATTCGGACCGATTCCAATAGTTTTCATTTATACGTTAGTATTACTCGGGATTTTCGTGTATTTTCTCTATTTCAGACCCATAGGATGGCAAATTTTTGCTATAGGATTAAACGATGAGGTTGCCAGGAAAGTAGGTATCAATGTAAGAAAAGTAAGATTAATTGCGTGCTGTTCAGGGTCTCTTCTTCAGTCATTTGCCGGCATTATTGTTGGTTCATACTTAGCCGTAGGGTCAGTCTTAATAGGTCCACCCTATTTACTACCTATTCTCGCCGGTGCTTTTATCGGGGGGATAAGTCTCGCTGGAGGAGAGGGATCGCCCTTTGGCGCAATTTTGGGTGGGTTCAGCGTATATCTAATCGAAAATATTATAGTCGTTTTGGCGATATCAGCGTTTTGGAAAGAGATAGCAATTGGGTCCTTTTTATTCTTTTTTGTTATATTTGACTTTTATCGTAGGCGAAGAGCTGTTCTAAAATAGAGATTGAAGATAAATTAAGAAAGTACACAAAGCTCGTACATAAATGGGTTATTTAAAAGATCGATAGAACATCATCTAGAATTGCTCGTTACAGGCTTGGCGGTGCCAGTCGAATAATAAGAGAGCACGAGAAAAAATGATCGTTTTCATGTTCTTTGATTGCTGTCTCAAACAGTAAGGACGACTAATAGTGAAACCCATAAACCATCCCGCAGGTATACCCCACCAGATCCCGGGTGTTCCGATGCGAGATGAAAGATGCGCTGAAGCAGGAATGCGAATGAACCACAGGGCGCAGAGCGTGATGAACATCTGGTTGAGGGCGATGAAGCCGAGCGATACGAGCGACTGCTGAAATCCAGTTGAAAGCCCGATACGAAGCATCGTTCTGAATATTTCCCCATCAAAGACTTCAGCGCCTTCTGTGAGGTCCTTTTTATGGGAATCCTTTCCAAAAAGCGCATCGACCATCGTTAGGTTCCGTCTATACATACCCGGACCGTTAGTTGCTCACTTCGTTATGAGAACCCTTTTCAGGGAGTGCATCGACCATCGCCCGAATTCCGTCCAGAAGCACCCGGGTTGCCAGACAGTCGTCCTCGTTGTACTGTGATATACGCTCTTTAATAGAAAAGTCGCCGCTTTCCACCCAGCGGTGGTACCACTCGATGGACTCTGCCCCGGAAGGATTTGTATCCCGCCATCTGAATTCCAGGTATCTGGCAAGTGTCTTGATAGAGTAATCCCTCGTCGGCCACTCCGTGCATGGTCTCACTATATCCGTGTAGAGGTCGACAGCGTGGGAAGGATCAAACATCTTTTCGACCTGCTCCCGGCTTGCTACCTCCGGATACCGCTCCTGCAATCGATACCACCAGGTGCGCTCGTATTTCGAATAAAAGTATATGAAACAGGGGTTGAAGTCGTTCACATACTCCCAGGCCTCCTTGAAGGCCCATCGTTCATCTTCATCTGCCGGGGAATCAGCAAAAAATGCGACATAGCGTTCAGTACTGCTGTCCATGTTTTTTCTCTCCACAAACCCGTGGAGGTAGCAGACATCCCTCATCGGGTCTGTCTCAATATCGAAGAAGAGCTCCCTATCGGCCCTGTGGAGCCGAGGGATCTGCGTAAGAATGGGCTTCGCATCTTGTCTTTTCTGAAGTCGCGCGCGAAGGTGAAACCTCTTGAGGCTTTCTGCACTGATCCCCTGGATGATCGATTTTTCACCGTTGATTAGCTCTTCGACTTTCAAACTCGCGAGCGCTTGTACGGTCTTTACATAGGGAAGCATTGCTTCCCTTTTTGACTTCCCCAGCATCGGTATTAAGCTCAGGTCGTCCAGCTTAACAAGGTGGGCGGTACAGAGACTCCGCCAGTGGCAGAGTTTGCAGGCACTCACAAGCGCCGGCGTTGTTTCTTCCTCTCTTTTCAGTATCCTTGTAGCCTGTGCAAGACATTCTTCATAGAAATGCCACAAAGAGATGGTGTTCCTCCCTCCAAGTGGTGACCCAAGGTCATAGATTACCTCCTCTCCGTGCACATCCCAGATAAATGGGAGCCTCCCTGCAGAAACCCCGAGTTGCTCGAGAATATCTGTGTAGAAGGCAAGCTGTACCGCGTAGTGCCGCTTTGGTCTCCCCTCCGATTCTCCGGATACTGCCTCCTCACCCGAACCGCTCTTGATATCCCCGGCAACATACCCGGCCCCCTGCCGTTTGAGCAGATCCGGTTCGCCAAGAAGGTTTCCGGACCGTAGGCGGCCCCCGTAGATCAAACCCACGCCCTGCTCCATTGCCTCCTGTGTGCGCTCCTCCCTTTCCTCTGCTGTTTTTCCGCCCAGATCTGCAAACTCAAGGGAACGGTCCATCATGACCTTCTGCTCGAAGAGCGTTCCCCGTTCCCACAGGAGCTGAAGAAAGGTGCTCTCCGGATCCCTTTTCACAGGGTCTTCGTGCAGGTCGAGATAGAGTCGGTGGGGACACTGCACGAGATTGTAGAGCATAGAGGCTGTCATGAAGCTTTCCATCTTACCTCTATAAATACTTACAATTCGAAAAAAGGCAATACAAATTCAGTTCTGCAGAGTGAAAAGGGCTGCCCTAAATTTGGAAATCGGATGCATTTTGATCTATACTTATAAAGGATGAAAGGAAAAAACGATGCTCAGTGCTGACCTCACATATAGGAAACACCGTCTGAAAGATGCAGCCGCATCCAGAGGGCGCGCAAGAGTCTGTAACAAGGGTAGATTGACAGCCTGAGCGGTGGTGTTCACACAATTACACTAATGTGAATCGGTTATTGAACCGATTACACTCCTGTAACAGATGATACATTCAGGTGTGTGTGATTGTAGATAACTTTCTTTCCTGCAATTAGTTACTCATAGAATAGATTTTTAAGCACACTCGGCATTATGATTGCAAATGAAAAAGGGAGCATCTCGCATGGCAATCCTGCGGGAAACTCCCCGCGGAAAACTCCTTCTTGAATTCTCCAATGGAGCTTTGAGGGGGAGTTTCCCAGGAAGAAACGATTTAAATAATTAAAAATGTGCAGGAAACGAAAAATTCCACCGAAAAGGTACATAGAATGAAAAGAAAGAGCTTTCGCTCACGGCTGTTTCTATTACCCTTGTTTCCACTCTACCTCTTTGTCTATTTCATGTACAATTCTGTACCAGAGGAGGGGGGAAAGGCACGTGTCGTTTCTGAGACACAAAAGGCTGAAGCTGCTGAGATAGAATTAGCGATTGAAGCTTCGGCAGAAAAAAAAGAGGCGCCCGATTTCCATCAACTGCGCGCTCTGCTAAACTCCGTTCAACGAACGTTTCTTTTTTCTGAACACAATGCAGTGGTGCGGCAGAGCGATCACGTGGAAGACTGGCAGGAAAATCCCTCCCCCAGAACTGATCACAGCTCACGGTGACCCCGATTTTATCTTCATGAGGGGAGCAAAGATCGTTTTCCACATTCCGATGACAGGCTCTATAGCCGTTCATCAACGATTCACATTCTCTTTATAAAACATTCATCCACTGACGACACTTTCCTCTTACACCTCTCATGTTACCTGTTTTTTTTACTTGATCGATTCCCACCACCCAATAGTAAATTCTATTCAGATCATCCTCATGAGGAGTGCAGAGTGAATAGACAGCTCGAACATGAGATTGACTTGGGAAGCTTCAACCCTATGGAGAGAAAAAGGGCGCTCCACGAACTCCATCGTCTTCTCGTCTCTGGTGAGGTTGCTCCCGCCCCAGAGCTTCCATTGGTCAATCTCCACTGCCATACCTTCTTTTCTTTCAATGCCTATTTTTATTCCCCATCTGGGTTCGCTTGGGAAGCGAAAAAGCGCGGCCTGTATGCCGCAGGTATCATAGACTTTGATGTGCTCGACGGCGTTGAGGAATTCATTGAAGCGTGCTCGTTTCTCGGTCTCCGATCAATAACGGGAATCGAGTCACGGGTCTTCATCGATGACTGGAAGGACCGTGAGATCAACTCTCCTAAAGAGCCGGGCATCTACTACGCCATGGGATACGGGTTTACGGATCTTTCAAATGCTGATGCAGTGGCAGCAAAAACTTTAAAAAAAATGGGAGCTCTTGCGCGGCAACGGAATGAACTGATGCTCGAAAAGCTCAACCGCCACCTCATGGAACTGCAGGTGAGCTATGAGCAGGAAGTCCTCCCCCTCACCCCCTCAGGAAACGCAACAGAGAGGCACATGCTCGTCGCAATTGAGGAGAAATCGAGAAAGGTTTTTCCCCAACAAGAGCAGAGGATCCGCTTCTGGGCTGATTCCATGAATGTCGATGAGGGGGAGATTCGAAAACTCATCGAAAGACCGGTCGATCTCCAGATGCTCATTCGCTCAAAACTCATGAAGTTTGGAGGACCTGGTTATTGTACGCCTGACAGGGAAAACTTTCCTCCCCTTGAGGAGGTCTTTTCCATGGTCCGCGGATTCGGGGCAGTTCCGACGGCTGGTTGGCTGGACGGAACGAGCAGAGGCGAAGAGGACGCTGAAGAGTTCCTGGATTTTCTCGTCCATAAAGGGGCTTCCTGCCTTGCGATCATTCCTGATAGGAACTGGAACATTAGAGACACGGAAGAGCGGAAAGTGAAAGTCAAAAATCTCAATGAAATCGTTGAGAGCGCTCGTGAACGAAAATTACCCATCCTTGTGGGAACCGAGATGAATAAAAACGGACAGAAATTCGTGGACGATTTCTTTGCTGATGCCCTCCAACCCTTTCAAAACGATTTCCTTAAAGGAGCACGAATCATGAACGGACACACACTTCTAAGGGATGTACTCGATATAGGCCTCCTGAGCGAGGAAATCCAGGAGAGGTTTGCCGATGACCTCGACACCCGAAATCGCTTTTTCGAGGAGGTTGGAAAACTTGTGCCTTCCGATAACCCATTCGAGCGATCGGATCTGGAGCGTACTATTAGGAAGTTGTGGGAGCTCACCTGACCACGAGTACAGTCCAGTCATCCGGGAAATAGTTCCGCACAAAGGCTGTAAGCTCCTCCCCGCTCACAGCGTCGATTTCAGCGAGACGTTCTTCAAACCCCAAGATTCTTTCTTTCCGTGCTGCCTGCACTGCGATATACTCTGCCTGGAACCTGGGTGACTGGTAGGTAATTGCAAGCCTCGTTTTACAGTACTCTCTGGCAAGTTTGAGCTCTTCATCATCAAGAGGCTGCTCTTTGAGACCCCGAAGAATACGCTCCGTTTCGCGTATGACCCGTTTCACGTTTCTCTTTCTCGAGGTACCAAACACGAACCAGGTGTAGGGAGTAATTCTGAGCGAGTGGTACACATCGATATCGTATACAAGCCCCTGTCTCTCCCGTATCTCCTCGAAGAGAATCCCTCCGATTGAGTTTCGCAACACCGCACCAAACAGTGTGAGCACAGACTCATCCTTTCTCTGAAACCCTTCGAGCCTGGTACCAATTAGTACACCCGACTGGGTAAGCCCTCCCTTCACCTCTCTCAAGAGGGGGAGAGCATCGCTGCTCTGGATAGGAGGTTCTCTCTCCAGAGTTCCGCGAGACTTCGGCAGTTTACCGAACGTGCGCTCGAGCACACCCCGGGTGTGCTTCACGTCGAAGCTGCCCGCAACGGATATTACAATGTTCTCCGGTCCGAAAAATTCTCTATGCACACCGATCAGTTCCTGCCTGCTGATGTTCTGTATATGAGCAATGCGCTCTTCTTCGGGTGAATAGAAATCAGGATAGAATACAGAATTGTAGAGCTCTATGAGTCTGCTGAGTGGGAAATCCTGCCTGCTTTTAATTGTTTGAATGGCGATATTTTTCTCCTTGGCAAGGCCATCCTCGGGAAAGAGGGGGTTTACAAGCAGATCCTGGGTCAGCTCGAAAGCTTCGTTGAGCCTTTCTGAAGGAACCGTTGCCGCTATGCTCCAGTACTCCGTTGTCGTAGAAAAGTCAAAGGAATCCCCGAGAATGGATATCTCTCGCGTGATCTCGTAAGGGGTGCGCCCGACCGTTCCCCGTTTCAGTATCGGAGGAATCAAACCGAAGGTGCCCCGCTCCTCCTCCGACTCGAACCTGCTGCCCCCTTTCACCAGGATGAAAATTCCCGCAAGATTCGTTCCACCGCCGGGAGACAGCAGAAGGGTCGTCCCGTTTGGAAACCTTTTACTGAAAATCTGAGCAGTGGCAGGACAGGTCCAGAGCCCGCAGAGCGTCAATAAGAAAGTAACAGAAATGAAATACCGATGGTTCATTATCAAAGCTTCTTTGTTACAAGGAATTTCATTGCCAGGTATAGTTTTGAAATGCCTCTTGCCGGGAGCATCTCGACAGTTACAACGTTTTCCGGTGAAAAGTACACTCCTGCCGTCTTAATCACATCTTCCCTACTGATACGCTCTAGTTCTTCCATATGCCCATCCACCGTAAGGACTATGCCCCGAAACAAGAGGCTTTCGACTTCAAAGTCCGCAAGATCCTTCGGCCTATCGAGGTTCAAATGTCTTCTTGATAGGAGTGCCTTCTTTGCGAGGAGTAAATCCTCCTCTGTGAGCTCTCCTTCACGAACCGATGCAAACTCTTCCCAAACAATGCGGGAGACAGTTTCCACATCTTCAGGATTCATGCTGAGAAAGAGAGCCCATACTCCTGTGTCAGAAAAGGGATACCAGAAGTGGTATATTTCGTCTGTCAAACCTTCCTCAAGGACGATTCTTCTGTGAAGACGTGATCCGAGGCCAGAGCCCAGTAGGGTATCCAGTATCCGCATTGTAGAGTAATCATCGGAGCCCCTCCCCGGTGTAAGAACACCCGTGATGAAGAAAGCCTGTCTCACAGGTATTTTCTTTTCGAGCTCATGGACCGCGATCTCGGGCCTGCTGAAATGAGCCGCAGGGAGAGGATTTCGATCAAGACCACCGAATAGATCCTCGATCAGATGTCCGGTATGCTGCCCATCAATTTTTCCTGCGGCAACTACCACCATGTTGTCCGGTACATAGTAAGCGCTATGGAAGGCGATGAGCTCTTCGAAGTCGATATTTTTAACTGACTTTTTTGTGCCGATCACCAGATTGGCGAGAGGGGAGCCGGGAAATATCTTTTTTACCAGGGAGGTAATCGCAAGCGCCCTGGGATCATTTTTCCCCATGGCAAGCTCCTCAAGCACTACCTCCCGCTCCAGCTTCAGATCCTCTTCTGTGAAACGGGGCTCGAGCACAAGAGTTCTAAGGGCTGTCATGGAAGTGACAAAATGTTCTGGTCGTACGGTGAAGTAGTACGTGGTGAGCTCCATCTCAGTCAACGCATTCACATTACCCCCTGTTCTTCGAATCTGTGTGAGGGGCCGTGCGCGCTCATTCTCCTTGAAGAGCAGGTGCTCGAGAAGATGAGAGATGCCTGCCCATTTGTCCGGTTCGTATCTTCCGCCAACTCCGATAGCGATAGCCCCGTAGCTCACCGTTGATCCAGGCATCTCGATGAGAACCACCTGTAGTCCGTTCTTCAGGTGTATCATCTGGAGACTGTTCCCACCGCCCAGATCGAAAGAGACTTCTTCCTCTCTTATCAGTGGAAGCGGAGCAGGCGGAGGTATAAGCGTGTCTTTATGCGAACGAACACTGCTGCAGGAAATGATTGAAATAAGTACCACCCCCGTACAGAGAGTGTATGATACCTTTGTTTTCAGTTGAGTTACCTTTATCGGATGCTTCGAATGTTCCTTTACATATGTTAATTTCACACTGGTCTGTTGTCAACTTGAAGTGGAGATTTACAAGCAGGGGGCTTCATCACCGCTAAAAATGACTTTTTACGGTTGATTACCACGAATAGCGCGTTTCTTTTCCCAGAGGGATCAAGCAACAGCAAGAGCTAAGTATCCGTGAACTCATCCTATTAATAATCTTAATTCACGCAGAATCTCTGGCTTTGCGATACGGCCGAGGAGCAAGAGCTTTGATTCAATATTCTCCTTCAAGGCTTCCTCTTCCGCCAGGAGGCCATAAACATCGGGCTTGTGAAAGAACATACAAATCAGGTAACAAACGCGCACGATAAATGAGAGCGCCTCTAAAACCGTTTTCCCTCCCAGCTTGTTCCTGTACCTAATGATCCTGCCCTCAAAGGGTAGATGAAAATATCTTCCATTCAACAGTGCTGGTTCGAGCGGCTCATACTCTTCTGTCCCGATCTCCCCCGGAGTGCGTAACCGGAGGATCCGTTCGAGTTTGTTCCCCATGTCGTGCAGGAGGACAAGCCCCTCATCTATGAGCTGTTTTGCCTCAGCCTCATACCTGTGAACCACTTTACGCGGCTGCAGAAGTGCAAGATACTGTTCAAAGGTGAAATGAGACTCTAGATAGTAAGTGATCTTACCGAGCTTCTCTATGATGTATTTTAATTTTGTGAGGTCTACCTGGAAGAAGCTTCTGGCGAAAAGCTCCACATTTCCGACTCCAGGAATATAGATCTTACCGTTCAAAATATTTTCAAAAGAGTTCACAAATAAACCGAGGAGCCTCGCCGAAAGGCCCACGACATCCTCGAGATCCTCTGTAAAGCTACACTTTTTTCTCTGTTCATTTGACTCGTAGAAGTATTCGATGATCTTGTAATCAATCTCCCCTTTTTCATCCAGCGGAAGATACTGTTTCAAATGCTGTATCTCCAATAGTTTCTTTTGAAGAGAGAGAAGCTCTTTCCTGGACTCTGCAATGCACTGATTAATCTCATGATACGTCTCTCCTTCACATTCAAATACCTCTTCACTCACCACTTCACCGCTGTTTGCATGAATGAGGTCATTGATCTCAAAATATCGCCTGTATTTCAACATGTTCAGTCCAAGCAGGAAATTGTAGAGCGAAGGAAGCTCATCATCCCTGTTGATTATCCGTCTCACAAGCAGTACCACACTTTGGGAATCTTTAATATCGGGAACCTTTTTTAAGGCTCTTTTGAGCGCGCTTATAAGAATCTCGGGATAATCTTGTCTGTAGTGCAGTACGAGAAAGAGCATTTCCAGAGAACGGTACTTCTCAAGAAGATTTCTATTCTTCAAATCGGGGAGTGAGAAATCTGTTTTCACAATCTTCTCACAAAGCTTTTTCAGGACCACGAGAAGATTAAACTCTTTTTTATCGAGGTACCGCCACCCAGTACTGAGCACAGAGGAGAGGATTTCAAATAGCTCCACTGACCAGGGCTGCAAGTAGGTGGTAAAGGTTGTTCCCACATCCCTGCTGAGCTGGATACCGGACGGAACTATCCTCGGTAGAAAGATATGGGTCACATTTCCAAAGTAACGGATTTTTCTGTATTCGAGAAAGAGATAGCGAAAATATGAAGCCTGTGTGTGAAAAGGCTTGATGGAGCGCCGGTTCTTCCAGACCCTGCCTAAACTGTCGGCCTTTTCCTGCTCCGTTCCTTGCTGCGGTGAATGGTCTGGACGTTCTTCGTACGTGGTTTCGTTGAACGATCTTTCTTTAAGCGGTCCTTCTTTAAATGCAAATTCATTCATTAAGAAACGGCACTCCTATTAAATTTTAACCCATAAAAGAAGAAAATCAAAATTGTATATTAAAAAATCGTTTTTTCTCTACATTCACCTGTTTCTATGAGACCCAAAAGTGGTTTTCCTCTAATAAGTATCCGAGCACTACTCCCTGGGAAAGATTATTTGTAGAGCATCCGCGCGTTTCGCGTAACTGCTTCAATCACCTCTTCTTTTCTCACGCTTTTGATCGTTGCGAGCGTGTCCAAAGAGACAATGACATTGGCGGGTTCGTTTCGCACCCCGCGAGTAGGCCCAAGCACCGGGCTGTCGGTCTCAACAAGAAGGCGTTCGAGAGGCAGGCTTCGGACCAGCTTCTGCTTCTGAATTGATCGGACCACTGAGGGAGGTATGGAAAAAAAGTAGCCTGCCTCCACAGCAGAAAGCGCGCTGGAGGCTTTCCCATCAAAGGCATGGAGCTGCACCCGTTTCGCACCTCTTCGAATAAGCAGATCGATCACCTTCCTTCCTGCTGAACGGGAGTGCACGTTGAGCGGCAGATCGAGCTCAACTGCGAGGTCGATGAAGAGCTGGAACACCTCCCGCTGTAAATCCCTCGCATGTTCCTCCTTCGCCATCCAGAAATCCAGTCCCACCTCTCCTATTGCCCGGAGCATGCTCTGCTCTCTGCGAATAAAAGAACTCACTCTATCTGCCTGTGTGCGGTCTGCCATGGAAGGTGCAAGACCTGCGGCAGGGAGCAACATAGGATACCGTCGGCCCAGCTCCACATTCCTTTCCGCTTCCGAGAGGTTCTCACTTACACACAAGATCGCACTCACTCCACAGGCTCTGGCCCGTTCCAGCACCTCAGGGAGATCGGAATCGAATACAGAATCACACATGTGCGCATGCGTATCAATGAGTCCTTGTTCAATCATAGGTCAGGCTTTCTTCTGAATGAGTATAGTCCATTCATCCCGGGAAGGATCGTAACGGATGAGGTACACCACCCCATCATCGGCACGCACTCGGAAAAAATGCATGATTGGCACATCAGGTCTCAAACCGCCCTCATACCAGCGGTCGATCACTTCCAGCACACTCAAGCGTCTCCCACCATAGATAAGAGTTCGCGGACTCTCGTTCACCCTGAATCCAGAATAGCACTCTACGGTTATTTTTTCCTGTCTCCACATTGATTTTCTTTTCTCTTGATCTTGATTCAATACATGATATAAAAAGAACACACAGGGATCAATACTCTTCTGTGCTCAGTTGTGTTCATGTTTCTAGCGGAAGGGAAGGCTGTCTGTTGGGCAGTGAAACTCTTAAGGGTTTAAAACTGGAGGACTCAATGAGAGCTGCATGGGTCACAGAGAAACAAAGAATCGAGCTTATGGAGCATGAATATCCTAAACCGGCTTCAGATGAAGTGACAGTAAAGGTAAAAACATGCGGTATATGCGGGACTGATCTCCACTTCTACAATGAGTTTCCAGGAGGGCGGCCCATTCCCCTGGGCCACGAAGTATCCGGATATGTGTACGAAATCGGAAAAGACGT
>Ga0209427_10001765_pt1 | contig 25116 bp, 21 predicted proteins | sample DeeMarSWOR136_30_FD_187465 | JGI IMG/M metagenome (GOLD analysis project Ga0209427, IMG submission 187465) | Marine sediment microbial communities from White Oak River estuary, North Carolina - WOR-1-36_30 (SPAdes) (version 2) | ecosystem: Environmental > Aquatic > Marine > Intertidal zone >...
TCGCCCGCCACAATGTTGAGGGCAAGCATTGCCTTATCGTCTATCCTGGCTTTGCCGCGTCCCGCATCACGCTGCTTGGCTTCAGCAACCCTCACCCGGATCTCTTTGGCCATAAATCACGCCTCTCCATCATTCGTTTCTATACATACCCGTCTTGAAGCTGTTAAACAAATTGCGCTTGCTACGTGACTTCAGAAGGATGTCAATACGTTCTCATTACGTCATGGAAATCAACTGTTACGCAATATTTAAACTTAATTTTTCTGAGGCGAAGGGGGAAAAAGGCGTACGCAGCTGGACCACGCCCCATCCCCCGCCCGTTGGATGCGGCAAACAGCGCCAGGTCAGATTCTTCGAACCATTTGAACCTCGATCTGGCCCACGCCTTTCACGCTCTTGAGGACGTTTTCCACCTGGTCTATTTGGCCTTCCGTCTCCGGAATGATTAAATGGGCGATTAAGGCCACCAGCCCATAGGCGATGGGTTCTTCAACGAACTTGTAGACTTCCACGTCCTTTGGAAGCGCCTTCACGACGGCCTCCTTGACCTCGTTGACGCCGATAATGACGTCTTCGGGGTACAGCTTGATGGTGGCTATGACGCGGTCCATGGAAGCCCCTCCGTTCCCGGTACCGCAGGTTTATGCAGGTTCACTACGGCATCCCCTCACGTTTCTCCCTCTCTTGACGGGTACATTATTTAAGTGTTTGGATTACGACACCGTTTCAGAGCGGCCTGAGCATTCACGTCGAATAGGGTGGCGGCGCGTTTTCGTGCCCAACACCAGGGCGTCACGTGTTAAATGGCAATCTTATAAGCCTCAAGTAAGATATAGTATTCTCGTAATGGAACGGAAAACAGGTCAAAGCACCATGCCCCTCCCCACCAAAGAGGAGATTCGAACGCAGGCTGAGCGGGGAGCCTACGACCGGAACCCCTTATTAGCCACACGCCACGAAGTCGTGTGCCAGACCTGCGGACAGAAATGCAGCATCGTCTTCCTCGACTACCTGAAAGCTGGCGCGTTCGAGCTGGAACAGACCAAGATGGTGGAGGTGGTGCACGCAGCCCCCACCATAACGGGCCTGGAGCAAACCATGGAACAGATGACGCCCATTACCTTCACGATTCACTGCAAGCGATGTGGAGCTGAAACACCCCATAGTCCCCTAACCCTTGAATACTTGGTGTTCACAACGAGGAGGAGCGCAAGTGCGGGCTTTTATATTTGATTCTTGAAGGAGGTATAGGAACCCTGTTCCACAGTGGCTCAAACCATGTTCGAAGAAGCCCGCATCCGAGGAGACGACCCTTCCTTCGTCTCGTACGGTTTGGAAGGAATTCGTCGCTTCAAGGCGTCATGAAGCACAAAACAGGGACAACGCGGCATGTTTTGTTTGCTTAACCTCTAGTCAACGAATTTTAACAATGTTTTGGGCGAGAGGATGTGTATGAAGATAACGGATATCCGAACCAAGCTCTACGCCTTTGAGCTGACCCGCCCCATCGGCGACGCCAATTTTCCGGAAGGACGCAAACGTGGGATGGGGCTAGCGGTTTTCATCGACACCGACGCAGATGTGACGGGGGTCTCCATCGGAGGCCCCGCGGCAAGGCAGCCCATTGCAGCGCTGACGCCGCTCCTCGTGGGAGAGGATCCGCGAGGTGTGCGGGGCCTCTGGCAGAAAATGGTGGATCGGGTGTTCAAGGGCGGGAACCGGGGGGCGGTGTCCGAGGGGGTCTCAGCCCTCGATCTCGCCCTCTGGGATCTGAAGGCCAAGGCTAACGACGAGCCGCTGTGGCGGACCTTGGGGGCGTCTCGGCCACGAGTGAAGGCCTATGCCAGCGGGATTGATCTGTGTTTGTCCGATGACGAGCTTCGCGTCTTCTATGAGGGAATGGCGGACTTGGGTATTGGTGCGGGAAAGCTCAAAGTAGGCTTGGAGCTGGACGCTGACATCCGTCGAATCGGGATCATGCAGGAAGCCCTGAGTAAGGCTGCGAAGCAACCGGTTATAGCCATCGACTCCAACGAGTACTGGTCTCCGAAACAGGCCATAAGGAGAGTCCGGGCGATCGAGGAACGCTTCGATGTAACCTGGTGTGAGGAACCCGCCCGACGATGGGATTACCGCGGGCTGCGGAAGGTATCGCAAAGCGTGAAGGCCGCTGTCGCGACGGGTGAAAATCTGGATAACGTGAGCGACTTTATGCCCCTCGTCGCCCACGAAGCCGCGGACATCCTGGAGGTGGGCGCGGGCACCTCCGGCATCACGGGCGCGATGCAGGTAGCGCACCTCGCCTACGCCTTCGAGCTTCCCGTCTGCATGATGAATTGTCCCGGGAACTTCATGGCACACCTAGCTGCAGCGCTCCCCAACCACATGATGATGGAGGTGTTGGCCGCGGGACGCGACGTCTGCTTCACAACCGATATGCGGATCGAGGACGGGTGGATCGTCCTCGGCGACGCCCCGGGGTTCGGCATCACCTTCGACGAGGAGAAGCTGGAGGCCCTGTCGGTGGACCACGCGTCGCCCGAGGCCCAGCTTTTTCCAGGACGGCGTGAGGGCGCAGGACTGTATGAAGTCCCGCCCTGATGACAGCCTGTGAGGGAGGATGCGCGAAGAGGCTGACTCGTGAGCCAGCACAAATAGGGCAGAGGCAGTGCCCTCGCCTCTAGTTCGATGAACCTGTCTTCGTGGAGGGGGGTGGACGTCTATTTTTCACATATTCTCTCTTTTTTTCAGGATAGACTGCGCCAGTTACCTTCGTAGCTAGCTAAACGGCTCCATTGTTGGTGAGGAAAAGAGTAATTAGCAACCCCCATCGTTGAGTGATGAAGATACGGTTACGGCTGAGAACAGGAGAGCGACGCGATGCCCCGCGAGGCGACTAGGCGAAGGCGGCCCCTCTACTATGGGTGGATCATCTTCCTCATGAGTGTGGTCACCTACTTCTTCATGTATGGCCTCCGCTACGCCATGGGCGTCTTCTTCGTCCCCCTCCAAGCCGACTTCGGCTGGACCAAGGCGATGACGACGGGGGCGGTCACGGTCTTCTTCTGGGTGTACGGCGTCTTCGGCGTCTTCGTTGGGCGATTACTGGACGCCATTGGCGTGCGGAAGGCCATCCTTGTGGGCGGGCTGCTCTTAGGCGTGGGGGGCATGCTCTCATCCTTCGTGCAGGACTTATGGCAATTATACGTGACGTGGGGCGTGATCGCGGCGACCGGGGCATCTATCCTGTACATCCTGCCCAACATGATCCTCACGAAGTTCTTCCTGAGGGATCGAGGGAAGGCAGTGGGCTGGTCGAGCATCGGGATCAGCCTAGGGCAAGCCGTCCTAGTGCCCCTGGCGGCCTGGTTCATCGCGGGGTATGGCTGGCGCGTGACCTACCTCGTGTTAGGGGGCCTCGTCACCGTCTTTGTCTGTGGTCTCGGGTACTTCATCTTCCGCGAAAGCCCCGAAGCCATGGGGCTGGAGGTAGACGGCGGCAAGCTCCCGCCGCTTGACCCAGCCGTGACGCCGACGAAGGATTGGACCGTGCGCGAGGCCGCCGCGACCCGGGTCTACAAGCTCATCAATCTCTCCTACTTTTTCACCGTGGGCGTCATCATCTCCCTTCTCACCTTCGTGGTCCCCCACATCATTGGGCTGGGGATCGATCCCTTGCTCGCCTCCTCGGCCTTCGGCATCATCGGGCTGATGAGCGCCGCGGGAAGCTTTATCTTCGGCGTTGTCTCGGATCGCATCGGCCGCAAGCGGACGATCATCGTCTGCGCCACGGGCATCGCCGCCTCCATCTTCGTCTCCACCAGCCTCCCGCCCAACATCCTCCTGCTCTACGCGTGGGCGACGATGTACGGCTTGACCTACGGCGGCCTCCCCGAGCAGTACACCGCCATCGTCGCGGACTACTTTGGAGTCAAGTATGGGCCCTCGCTCTTTGGGATCATCTTCTTCGCGGGAGCCCTCGGCGGCGGACTTCTCCCCCTCATCGGCGGCTACCTCGCGGACCTCACAGGAAACTATTACACGACCCTCCTCTTTCTCGGAGTGGGCATGTGCATGGCCATCGCAACCATGCTGCCCGTCCAGTCCCCAACGCCGCAGGACGCCTCGACGCCGGCCTCCCACGCCGACGCGCAACACCCCTCTTCAGACGCGAACGACGCCACGGATCGAAGTCCCGACGACATGCACGTGAGCCGCGAGAAGCAACAAACATAGGAAAGGCTGGCGCGCGACGCAGAGCGCCCACGCCGGCGAGGATCAGCGACCATCAACCGCCCGCCTCAACCGAACACTATTCGAGACGACCACGCAGCCACCACCAGGGTCACCGTTCACCTCGACGTGAAGGAGAGAGGTACGTGGACGGCCTCGGGGTAAGGACGGCAGAAAAAAGGAGAGGAGGGGAAACAGGGTGGATCCTCGTTGGATGACTGCTAGTTAGCTACTAGGCTATTGGTTCCACGGTTATGGCTTGCGCCGGACAGGCTTCCGCGGTTTGCTCAACGCAGTCTTGGAGGTCCGCGGGCACGACGCCCACCGATAACTCGTCCGAGAGTGATTCGCTGTACGCATCTACCACTCGATTCTTTCCGTTGTCCGCAAGAACGAAGACCTGGGGACACATGTTCGGGGCGATCCCGCAGCCAATACACAGGGCGCGGTCGACGGTGACTTTGTATCTCGCCATCATAATCCTCTCAAACCACTGTAGTACGCGTATGACTTAATCAAATTTTCGCTAGCTTCTGGAGCAGAGCGTCTCGCTAGCTAGAAGCGAGCAAGCTCCGACGCACTCAGCCTCGCTCCAATTATTATCAGGTTGGTTGATGCGTGCAGTGTAGCGAGCTAGTTAGCTGAGACAATACGCCTCGCGCCCGAGCGATCGGGCGCTTTCCTGTGGTGTGTCTTCACGCAAATTGATCGGAGTAGGGATCCCATCCAGAAGTTCTGAGGCCTTCGTTAAACCCGTTTAACGCGTCCATGTCGTCACGTGTTATGCTGAAATCAAATACCTGAGCGTTCTCTGCGAGGTGATCCCGCTGCTCGGATTTTGGGATAACGACGGCCTGCTGCTGGAGGCCCCAGCGAAGCAGGATCTGGGCGGGGGATTTCTCGTATTTGTCAGCAATGGTTACGAGTTTCGGGTCGCCGAGTTTTAATCCCCGGGTCAAAGGGCTCCACGCCTCGATCTTGATCCCCTTACCCTCACAATAACTTTGCAACGCTTTTTGATAGAGGTACGGCGTGAATTCGATCTGATTCACCGCAGGAACCACATCAGTTTCCTCGACGAGTTCCTGGATGTGGCGGGGGGTAAAGTTACTGACGCCGATAGCTCGGGCTTTGCCCTGTTCCAGAATCCGTTCCATGGCCCTCCAGGTCTCAACCCGGCGTCCAGATACGGGCCAGTGAATGAGGTAGAGATCCACGTAGTCTAATCCAAGCTTTCCAAGACTTCGATCCACCGCCTTAAGGGCGTTGTCAAAGCCGTGATCATCATTCCACAATTTTGTCGTGACAAACACGTCGTCACGGGGCAGCCCACTCCTCTCCACCGCGCTACCCACATCCCTTTCATTTCCATATGCTTTCGCCGTGTCGATGTGGCGGTAGCCCGCGTCCAGCGCCCAGAGAATCGCGTTTTGAACCCGTTCCCCCTGAGCACGGAGGGTCCCGAGGCCAAGAACGGGAATCTCAACACCGTTATTGAGCTTATACGTTGAGGCTAATGTCAGCTTCATTTGAAGAGATACGTCTCATCGTCTCAATAAAAACGTTCTGGAAAGCATTTTCACCACCCCTTTCACCTGACCAAGGGTATTCCTTCGTTGCTAGCTAGCACAACTTCGCTGAACAAGTCCTATCCTGTAATGAACGATATACTGAGCGCACTCGAAGGGTTAGCTACCATATTCCCTCTGTGTGCTGAAATTGGTATCTAGCTACGCATTAACTAACCCTCAAAAACCCAACCGGCGAAAAAGCTAGTTTCGAATTCGTCGAATAATTTTTTGTCGATAGCTAGCCCTACCGCTCGCGAGCATCTGTGACTGCTATGCCATCATTGGCAGCTCTAGCACCAATACACTAGCTCATGCACGCAACAACGATCATTTCCTCCGGAAAAAGTTCAGGATCTGAACCAAGTGAAGGAAATGCACACGGACATCCGGAAACCGATAGAAAACATGGAAAAGAAACAAGCTAGCGAGCTTCCCACGCCCAAAACCACCAGGGGGTTACCCCTAAAAAAGCGCAAAATTGCGATATTTTGTAGTGCACTGCCTCAAAGGACACTCTCAACCGCCCCACTGACGCAAACGACAGCCCAAGTCTAAAACCTTTTTTAAGCATCGTGTGGTAAGAGGAACGTACCGAACGCATCCGTGAACAATTCTATTCAGTAAACGCGTAAGGCGGAAACAATCGAAAACGCAGGGGTGAGGATCGACGGAAAACAAGGAAAAACACCTCGATGTGGTGAAGTTTACGGACGACCTGCTGCAGAAGGCGGATTGGCGCCTCGAGGAAAACAGCAACATCCCCTTCTCCTTCTCCAGCATCTTTTTCCGCGGCGCCGGCGAAGTGATCCGACGGTATACCCTAGACAAAGTGTATCCCCCCGCCGTGTCCCAGGCCCACGTCGACGGCGACTTCCACATCCATAACCTCTACATGGGCATCGTCGGCTACTGCGCGGGCTGGAGCCTACGACAGCTCCTGGCCGAGGGGATCCACGGGGACGCGGGACGGCTGGCCTGCGCCCCCCCACGCCACCTGCGCACGGCCCTACTCCAGCTCGTCAACTTCGTCGGCATTATCCAAAACGAGTGGGCCGGAGCGCAGGCGTTTAACTCCCTGGATACGCTGCTAGCTCCCTTTGTGCGGGCGGATGGGCTGACGTATAAGGAGGTGCGGCAGGCGCTCCAAGAATTCGTGTTTGGACTAAACGTGACATCTCGGTGGGGCGGGCAGACCCCCTTCTCGAACATCACCCTGGACGTCACGGTTCCGGATGATCTGAAGGACGAGGCCATTGTGCTGGGCGGCCGCCTCGGCGACGAGACCTACGCCGACTACCAAGACGAAGCCGACCTGATCAACAAGGCGTTTCTCGAGGTCATGCTCGCAGGCGACGCGGAAAAGCGGCCCTTCACCTTCCCCATTCCCACATACAACCTCACCCAAGACTTTGACTGGGACGCCGAAAACAATGCGTTGCTGTTTGCGCTCACGGGGAAGTACGGCGTCCCCTACTTCCAGAACTTCATCAAGAGCGGCCTCGATCCGCGGGAAGTCCGCGCCATGTGCTGCCGGCTCTTACTGGACGTCAAACAACTCTATCGCCGCTTCGGCGGCTACTTCGGCTTCGCCGACAAGACGGGGAGCGTGGGCGTGGTGACCATCAACCTGCCGCGCCTGGCGTTCCTCGCTAAGAACGAGACCGCGTTCTTTGAGGGCGTGGGGCGGGTCTTGGAGTTGGCGAAGGAGAGCCTGGAAATCAAACGACGGCTCATCGAGGAGAACCTGGCGAGGGGGCTGCTGCCCTACACGACGCGGTATCTGGGCACGTTGCGCTGGCACTTCTCCACCATCGGCCTCATTGGCATGCACGAGGCGTGCGTGAACCTGTTGGGCCACGGCATCGCCTCGCCGGAGGGAAAAGCCCTCGCCGTGAAGACGCTGACCTACATGAAGGATCGGCTGCTGGAGTTCCAGCAGGAGACGGGGCACCTCTACAACCTCGAGGCCACGCCGGCCGAGGGCGCCAGCTATCGCCTGGCGCGACGGGACCGGGAAAAGTACCCCGCCATCATCACCGCCGGCGCGCAGACCCCCTACTACACCAATTCCACCCACCTCCCGGTGAACTACACGGACGACATCTTCGAAGCCTTAACCCACCAAGAAGCCCTGCAGGCCCTCTACAACGGGGGCACCGTCTTCCACGGCTTCCTCGGGGAGCAAGTCAGCGACCCCACGGTGTGTCAGCGCCTGGTACGAACCATCGCGGAGCACTTCACGATCCCCTACTTCACCATCACCCCCACCTTCTCCATCTGCCCCAACCACGGCTACGTGGCAGGAGAACACTTCACCTGCCCCACGTGCGCCGAGAACACCGAGGTGTACTCCCGGGTCGTGGGCTACCTCAGGCCCGTGCAGCACTGGAACGCGGGCAAACGGGAGGAGTTCAGGCAGAGACGGGCATACCGTACAGCGACAAACCTGCCAGGGCGGCCCGATTAAGCCCGCTCCCCGCCGCCGCGTGGGTCAACCGCGTCGCCCTCGCCCGCGATCCCTGAACCGTCGAAGACATGATCCATCCGTTGCCATCGTCGCTTCCACTCGGTCCGACGGCGGTGCAGCGACTCGCCGACGGTGAGGCCGCTGGGCAGCCGTTGGCCCGTCAGTCTCGCGAGGACCTCGGGGCCCACCAGAGCGCCCTGTTTGGTCAACCGCGCCTGCAACACGGCGACGTCTAGGCGGCGAGGACGGGTCTTTGTCGCCACGCAGAGGGCGGCCGCCGTCCCCGCGGCCTCCCCATACGACATGACGGACGTCAGGCTCTTCAGATGATTGTACGCGCCCAAGGCGGGCCCCGAGCTGGCCTGTCCTGGCTCAACGGAGAGGCATTTGCTGGCGATCAACAGGTTGTCCACGGTCTGCGGCACCAAACACCCGTAGGGCACGCCGAGGAAGTAGGGGACGGCGTACGCCACCGCGTCCTGGAACGCCCTTGCCTCTAAAAAGTCGACACCAGTATAGACGTACTCGCCGAGAATGTGCCGGGTCTCCCGCACCCCGATGGAGACGCCACTGGCGTCCACCCGAGCGTTCGCAAACCCGGGCACGTAGGTTCTCAGGAAGGCCAGCTCGGAGCGCCACTGCTTCCGCACCTCCACCTCGGCGCGGGTTAAGGCATCAACGTCCAAGCCATCCACGTCTTCAACGGTGCCCCCCCACAGCAACGCCCCATCCGCATACCATAAATGCGCCAGCTCGGGCCGCGGATGCCCCCAGTAGGGGATCATGTCCCGCGTGCGGGGCGTGTAGTAGGGGAGCTCCCCCTTCGCCTTCGCCGTCGTGATGGCCGCGTCAAAGCCGGGGTCTTGCGCCGAATACGCCGAGACCTGACGCCAATCCACGTGACTCAGCCGGACCAGCTGGGTCAACGCAAAGCCTTGGTGATCCGGCCCCATCCCCTGCAGGAACGGGGCGCCCGCCGCGGCCGCGACGTCCCCGTCGCCGGTTCCGTCGCAGACGATCTGCCCCCGGATCACCTGCCGCCCCGCCTTGTTTTCCACGACGACCCCCTTCACCACGTTCCCGTCAGCCACCACGCCCGTCACATAGCTGTGCAGGAGGAGGCGAACCCCCGCCGCCTCACAGAGCTGGAAGAGCACCTGCATCGCCGTTTCCGGATCATAGGGCACCGTACAGGCGGCGCCCGATCCGTGGTGAAAGATGGGGTAGTTCACGGGTTCATCGGGGTGCGTGACGGCCGCGCCCCGCTCAAAGAGCGTGTCAAAGATCTCCTTTCCGATGCCCGCCCACGGCCGCACCGTGGAGACACACATGTTTCCGTGGGTGAAGAGGCCGCCAAGAAAACCGTACCGTTCCACGAGAAGCACGTCCACGTCGTTCCTGGCCGCTGCTATGGCGGCGCAGACCCCGCCGGTTCCACCGCCCGCGACGATCACATCCGCCTCTCGATCAGCTCCTCGACCCATCACAAGAGATCCCCCCTACAACGTTATGGATACCTACCGGGCGGATGTCCTTATAACCCTATGGCAGCCGACACGGGAGCGGGTTCGACGCACCGTCCGTTGTTAAGCCGGAACTCCGTCGTGGTGCTCCTCGTGGGTGACGTGGATGCCCTTCTTCGCGAGTTCCGCCATGACCGCGTGGAAGACGCCGCCAGCCATCCCGAGTCGTTCGGGAGGAACCACCCCCTTCGCCGTGATCGCGCCGTTGACGAGAAGCTGGATGACGATGGAGGCCGTGTACGCCGTGGTTCGCGCCATGGCCGAGACCCCCGCCGCCGCATCATAATGGTCCAAGAGACGGTAGGTGTGGCGCGTCGGTTCGCCCTGCTGGGCGCCCGCCACCTCGATGCGCATGGCCACGACGTCTGGGACGGTGGGCAGGCTTAACCGCTGCTCCAGCAAGACGGCGGTCAGGTCGCGGGGGACCACGGTCTCTGCCCCCACCGTCACGGGCACCGCACTGAAGAAGCCCAAGCTCATTAACAGCTTGATCTGATCGACGTGACCCGGGTAGCGGAGCGTCTTCTCCCACAGGTTATTGACGCCCGGCACCGTGTGGTGGAGGGTGCGAACCCCATCGGTGTAAAAGGCTTCAAGCCGCCCCACGCCCGGGAACACCACGGTTTCTACGCCGTCCAACGCGTGTACAGTAACACGTCTGCCGTCCTGGACGATGGACACCTCACGCACGTACTCCTCCACCAGATCCTCCACGCACCACGTGACCTTGTAGCCCAGCGGGGGAATGGGCGTCTGGGGGAGGCCGCCGACCAAGATGTAGACGTCATGGACCGCATCAAGCAACGACACTGCCTGGCCGACGAGGAAGTTACTCAAGCCCGGCGCCACGCCGCAGTCCGGGACCACGCAGACCCCCGCCTGTACCGCGGCCTCATCCAGGGTTAAAGGGTTCTGGGGCATGTACGACAGATCCACCATGTCCACCCCCGCGTGGATGGCCGCGGCCATCGCCCCATAGCCAGCGCAGCCCGGGGTCAGCCCGACGGCCAGATCGAAGTCAGCCAAGGCGGCTGTGAGGGCCCGGCGATCGGCGACGTCTAACGCCATGGCGTGGACGTTGTCCGCGCCGATTATGGACGCGATGGCTTCCGCTCGGTCGCGTTGGCTATCGGAGATGGTGACCTCCGCCCAAGGCAAGGCAGTAGCGACGTCCTGGGCGATGACGGAGCCGATGTGGCCGCATCCCAAGGTCAGGATTCGCAAGCTGTTCGTCCTCCCAACGTATTCTGCACGCTTCCATCTGTTACGGTGTGTGTTACCAGCATGAGGGTCAGGGGCCTCCGAGTTCGTCGGATAAGCGAGCGACTAAGACTTCCCGCTGCGCCTTGGCCTTCAGGTCTCTGAGGATGACGCCACCTCGCTCCAACTCCTTGGGCCCCACAATCACCACGTAGCGGTACTGCTTTTTGGCCGCATAGGAGAGGGCGGCGCCCACGTTACGCCCCGTCACTTCGTTGTGGGCAACGACGCCGTGTTCTCGCAGGTCAGCGGCCAGTTCTAAGGCCGTGGACAACAAGGCCTCGCTGACGGAAATCACGAGAGTCTTCGTCACGTGGGTCAAGGTCTCGGGGAACAGCCCCTTCTGGCCCAGGGCGAGGACGAGGCGATCGATGCCCGGCGCGCACCCCACCGCGGGCAAGGGCTCGCCACCGAAGAGTTCGACGAGGCCATCGTATCGCCCGCCGCCGCCGAGGGCAATGCCCAGCTCGGGCACATAGACCTCAAAGATCATGCCGGTGTAGTATTCTAATCCGCGGGCAAAGCCCAGGTCGAGGAAGAACGGCGTCTTCACGCCAAAGGATCGGGCGAGGCCGAGGATGTTCTCCAACGCGTCCAGCGCCGCCAAGGCGCCCGCCCGTTCGCGTAGGAGGCTGCGGCCCTTGGCCAGGATCGTCGTCCAGTCGACGCCTCGCAGCCCGAAGAGGCCGTCAATCGTCTCGTGACAGGCCGCGGACACCCGCAGGGCGCGCAGAAGATCCTGCGCCTTCGCGGTTTCCCGCTTATCCAGATGATCCAGTAACGCGTTTTGATCTGCGTCGTCCACGCCCTCCTCGGTCAAGAGCTCCCGGAGCACGGCGACGTGGCCTACCTTGATGAAGAACTCGGTGAATCCCAGCCGCCGCATTAACTCGTTGTTGACGGCGATGACCTCCGCGTCCGCCACGGGGTGGCTGGAGCCGAAAAGCTCGAAGCCCGCCTGCCAGAACTCGCGGTAGCGTCCCTTCTGCGGGTTGTCGTAGCGGAAGCAGTTGGCGATGTAGCCAAGCCTCAGGGGTTTGACGGTGGTTCTGAGCTTGTTGGCGACGACCCGCGCGATGGACGGGGTGATTTCGGGTCGGAGCGCGACTTTGCGCCCGCCCAGGTCGTCGAAGGCGTACATGCGGTGGCGGATCTCGTCCCCCGCCTTGGCGCTGATCAGGTCAAAGGACTCCAGGACCGGCGTCTCGATCTCCTCATAGCCATAGGACGTGAAGCAGTCGCGAACCTTGGCTTCCACGAACCGGCGTTGCGCCAAGTCCTCGGGAAGGAAGTCCCGCATGCCTCGGACGGGCCGATACGTCGTCACCTCAGACGCCTCCGACAATGAAGGCCAGGAGGCCGATGCCCATCCACGCAAGAACCATGCTCTTCACCGTTTTCGCGTTTTCCCGGGACGGATCCCGGAACAAGGAGAGGGAGGACCAGATAAAGCCCCCGCCTGACACGATCACGGGGGGCAGATACCACCACGAGACAAGGCTACCCAGCCAAACCATCAGGCTGATGAAGACGGCGAGAAGAAAGAAGAAGACGCTGACCGCGGCCGCGGTCCGCGAACCATGGGTGATAGCGATGGTGCGGATCTGCCGCGTCTGATCCCCCTCCACGTCGACGATCCCCTTGGTGACCTCGCGCCCCGTGTTGGAGACGAAGGCCATCAACGCGAAGGCAGCGATGAGAGTAAACTCCTGGGTAGAAATCTCGAACCCTCGATACAGGAGGCCGCCGTAGAGGAAGGGGATGGCCACACACGCGCTGACCATGAGGTTGCCCACCAACCCCCGTTCCTTCCCCTTCGTGTTATACGAGAGGGATACGGCGAGGGAAATCGTCGCCAGTACCAGACAGGGGAGATTCGTCAGAAAGGCTGAGGCCAGTCCGACGAGGATCAGGAGGGCGGCGTAGGCTAAGGCGTCCCGCGGAGAGACGTGCCCCTGTGGGAGTGGGCGGCTGGGCTCGTTGATGGCGTCCACGTCGCGGTCCCAATAGTCATTCGTCACCATGGAAGCCCCCGTGAGGGTGAAGGCGGTTACAGCGCCGAGGAGGAGGGGCGGGAGGGGAAACACGCTTTTTTGAAGGGTGACCGCGCCGATTAGGACAGCCAGGGCCATCATCATGCTGTTGACGGGTCGGAGCAGGCGTGTATAGGCCGTGAACTTGATATTACCCACTTTTCCTCCTTCTGTTCTGGAATGGAATAAGGAAATAATAAAGATATGGGTGGGGGATCGAAAAGGCGCCCCGCCGCGGTGAGGCTGAAGAACGGGGCAACACGCATGCAAATGACGGTGAGGTCTCCCTCCGGCCAGCTTGTTCCGAGAGGTGTTACAGCGCGAAGGCGCCCAGGGAGTAGTATACGATTTCGCCCCGTCGATCCATGACGGCGACGATGACCTTCTTTTTCATGTTGAGCGCGATGAAGAGAACTTCCTGGATGGCGTGGACAGGGATAGGGGTGCCCTCACAGATGGCGTAGACGAGGTACTTCGCCGCCTTCTCGCCGTAGGTTCCCCGCGCGTAGAGGCGGAAGTCGATTCCCAGGCCCACGCCGTCTCTCACGACATAGCCCCGTTTCCGCAGGTCCCGGTAGATGAGGTACTTGGTCCACACGTCAGGATCGAGGGCCCGGACCTTACCCAAGAGGACAGGGAAGGCCAGGGCTTCCCCCGTCGCGCCATCCTGAACTTTGAGGCGGTGCTCGGCGAGGAGGTAGAGGGCTTCCCACGGTGAGAGAACGGCGCCCTCGCCATCGTCACGGGGCGTGCCATAGCCGCCCTGTAAGAAGGGGGCTGCGTCGTCCTGACTCGGAAGCAGCACTCTGCCCGCTTCCAGGATCCCATTGACTTCCATCAGCTCCATGACGCATCACCCTACTCCACGATACGGAAGGCTTTCTTCCTTAGTAAAACAGGGCTGTTATTAAGGTTAAAGCTCGGGGCGACGTGGTCTCTATGTTGGATCCGCTGACGCCGGACTAGGTGGTCCTCGAAGCGCGTTGTTTCGAGGTCGCTTTGAGGTGCATGTCCCGGAGCTTCTGCAGGCCAGTGCAGAGAATTTTGATGCTGTCCAGGTACTGCTCTACCACGACGAACTCGTCGGGTGTGTGGTCGAGGTGGGAGTCGCCAGGCCCATAGGTGACGACGGGAATCGGCCGCATCGACCCGAAGTAATTCATGTCACCGCTGCCCGTTCTCCGGACCAAAACCCCTTGCTGCTTCCTCACCTTTCGGATGGCGTAGGCGAGGGAGCGGACGAGGAGCGAGTTCTTGTCCGCTTCGTAGGGCGGACACGAATCTACCACCTCCAGACCCACGGCGACCCCTGGGTTTTCGGCCTGATACGCCGTGACGATCTTGTTAGCTTGGTCTACCACAGCGTCCACGGTGAGTGGCGGCGGGATTCGCACGTTGATGTGGATCGCCGCGGTGGAGGGGATGGTGGAGAAGTCGTCGCCGCCCTCGATCTTCGTGACCGTGGAGGTCACGGCGTAGAATCGGCTCCCAGCCGTTTCCTGGGCGAAGGCGACGGCTTTCAGCCGCTCATAGAGGGTGAAGACCTCTTCGATGGCGTTCTGATAGAGCCAGGGAGCCGATGCGTGCCCCGTCTTGGTTTGGCACTCAAGCTTCAGGTGGAGGCTGCCCTTGTAGGCAATGGTGATGTTTTCGACGCCACTGGGCTCGCCGAAGACCGCGTAGTCGGCGGTCACCCCCTGGGCGACGAGGTGTTTCACGCCCCGCCCCACACCCTCCTCCTCAACCGCCCCAACGACGATGACCTTGCCGGAGAAGCCGGCCTGTAAGAGCTTCGACGCGGCCATAACCATGGCGGCGAGGGGCGACTTGGCGTCCACGGCCCCCCGACCGAAGAGCTTGCCGTCCGCACGGATGATGGGGAGCACGCCGGGAACCGTGTCCATGTGGCCGCAGAGAAGAATCGTGGGCGGCCCGGAGCCGAATTCGCCGATGGCGTTGCCGACGTCGTCCCTCCACGCGTGGAGCCCCCGCTGCGTCATCTCATCGACGAGAAAACGGGAGAGCGCTGCCTCGTCGCCGGTGGGACTATAGATCTGGAGCATGGTGTGGAGGAGGTCAACCGCGTTGTCGCTCACGTTCATCCGCTCCAATCACCGCGTCCAGAACCGCAACCACGTGGTCGAGCTGTTCCCGTGAGATCACCAGCGGCGGCAGGAAGCGGAGGACGTTTCGCCCCGCGTCCAGAATGAGGACGCCCTGCTCTAAGGCGCCGAGGATGAGGGAGTACACGTCGAAGCGGAACTCCATGCCGATCATTAAGCCCATTCCCCGCACTTCCCGCACCATACTGTACTTCTGCTGAAGCCCCTCCAACGCCTTCATGAAGTAGGCGCCCAGACGCGCGGCCCGTTCAGGAAGCTGCTCCTCCAAGATCACGTCCACCGCGGCGGCGGCCGCGGCGCAGGCCAAGGGGTTCCCGCCGAAGGTGCTGGAGTGGGTGCCAAGGGTCAGGGCGGCCATGACGTCCTCCCGTGCAACCGTGACGCCCATGGGCACGCCGCCCCCCACGGCCTTGGCAAGACACATGACGTCGGGGACCACGTCGAAGTGCTCGCAGGCAAAGAGCTTCCCGGTTCGAGCGAAGCCGGTTTGAACCTCGTCGCTGATGAGGAGCACATCCTTCTCGTCACAGATCTCCCGCAGTTCTTGCAGGAAGCCGGCGGGTGGCACCCGTACGCCGCCCTCCCCTTGAATGGGCTCGACCAAGACCGCGGCGGTCTCACGGGTGATCGCCGCCCGCACGCGCTCGGCTTTTCCGTAGGGGACGTGCGTGAAGCCGGGGACGAGGGGCTCAAAAGGCGTGCGATACTTCTTGTTCCACGTCGCGGAGAGGCTGCCAAAGGTCTTCCCGTGGTAGCCTCCCATGAAGGCAAGTATCTTAGTCTTTCCCGTGTGCTTCCGCGCCAGCTTGATCGCGGCCTCCACGGCCTCGGTGCCACTGTTGGCGAGGAAGGCCCGGCTCAATTCCGTGGGGGTGATGTCCACGATCTTCTGCAGAAACGTGGAGCGGGCGTCGTTGTAGAGGCTGCTGTGGCACGCGATGAGGCGGGAGGCCTGCCGCTGAATGGCTTCGACCACCCGGGGATGACAGTGGCCGACGACGCAGACGCCGTAGGCGCCCATGCAGTCGAGGTACTCGCGGCCCGCCGCGTCCCAGACGGTTGCGGCCCGACCCTTCACGACGACGACGGGTCGCTTGGAGTAGGTGTGGGCCATACACCGCTCTTCCACGTCGATGATGTCCTTCTCATTCACTTCTGATCACGGTTCCTGATTTATGTGCGATCGCGGAGGAAATAGGCGTTTCGACGAGGCCTGATCCGATGATGACCTCGCCCACGCCCCGATCCAAGGCCTCGAGGGCGGCATAGACCTTGGTGATCATCCCCGGCCCGATTTTCGGAAGCAGAGTCCGGGCCTCCTGAGCACTGAGCTGGGGCACCACGGCTCCATCGATGAGGAGGCCCTCCACATCGGTCAGGAGGACGAGTTTATCCGCCTTTAAAAAGCCCGCGATGTAGGCGGCGGTGCGATCCCCGTCCACGTTCAAGGGCTCGAAGGCCTCGCTGGAGGCCACAGGCGCCACCACGGGGACGAAGCCGTTCTCCAAGAGGAGGCGGAGAAGCCCCGTGTTCACCGCGTGGATCGTGCCCGTGTAGCCACCGTCGATCACCCGCCGACGCCCCCGCTCGTCTCGGATGATGAGGCGCTTCTTCCGCTGGGCCTGGATAAGGTGTCCGTCCAGCCCCGAGAGGCCCACCGCGGGGATCCCCTGGCGTTCGAGGGCGGCGACGATCTGGGCGCTCAGCTTCCCCACCATGACCATGGTGTAGATCGCCGCGGTCTCCTGATCGGTGTAGCGGCTTCGAAACCCCTGGGGGGACACCACGAAGGTTTGGGGCTTACCCAGTCGGGTCGCGATATCTGTGACTTCGACGCCACCGCCGTGGACGAAGACCAGCGTGTGGCTGGCAAGGATGGCGGCGACGTCGAGGATGATCGCTGGGGGGACGCCGCCGTCTAGCACGTTTCCGCCGGTCTTAGCCACAATCAACATCGTACATCACATGGGATGGAATCCGGGGGCTTCGAGGCCCGTTCGCTCGTCCACGCCGAGGAGGAGGTTCAGGCATTGGACGCCTTGGCCGGACGCGCCCTTCATCATGTTATCGATGGCGGAGATGATGACCAGGTGATTGAAGTGGGCGTCCACCTCGAAGCCGATGTCACAGTAATTGGAGCCGATGAGGATGTTGGGGTTCGGCAGGCGGTAGGGCCCTTTGACGTCCCGGACGAGGCGGATGAAGGGCTCATCCGTGTAGAAGGGGCGATAGATCCGCCAGACCTGGGGAACCGTCAGCGGCGTCTTGGGAAAGACGTGGATGGTGGCTGCAAGGCCCCGAACCATGTTGACGGCGTGGGCCGTGAAGGCGACCATGATCTCCTCGTCTGCGAGCTGAGTTAGCTCCTGCTCGATCTCGGCGACGTGGCGATGGCGGGCAACGTTGTAAGCCCGTGCACCGCCAAAGCGTTCGGGGTGGTGCGAAACGGGGGTGGGCTTGGCACCGCCGCCGGACGACCCGATGTTCACATCCACCACGATCCGCTTTTCCTCGATCAGCTTCGCCTTGACGAGGGGCGCGAGGCCCAGGATGGCGGCGGTGGGCATACATCCAGGACAGGCCACGAGGCGGGCGGCCCGTATCGCGTCTCGGTGAAGCTCGGGGAGGCCGTACACCGCCTCGGCTAACAGCTCGGGGTGGCGGTGCGTCCAGCCGTACCATTCATCGTAGTCGGAGGGGTCGTGCAATCGGTGGTCGGCACTCATGTCAATAACCCGCAATCCCGCGTCGAGGAGGCGGGGCACCAGGTTTACGGCTGCGCCGTGGGGCGTCGCCGCAAAGACCACGTCGCACGCGTCGGCAAGCTGCCCGACGTCGGGGGGGATAAACTTCAGGCGGGTGCGGTGTCTTAGATTGGGGTGGAGGCGGTAGACGTATTCGCCTGCTCGAAGCCGCGAGGTCACCGCGGTGATCTCCACCGCTGGATGCTGGAGGAGGAGGCGGAGAAGCTCGCCGCCCACGTAGCCGGTGCCGCCGATGATGCCGATCTTCATCAGTCCTTCTTCACCTTTCTTTACGCTGCACTCTGGAGGAGGGATAACCCCGCTGGGGCTAATATTCTTTTATTTTTTGGTAGTAGCTCCAGCCTTCCACGCTTTGCGCGCACTCGATCAGGGGGATCGCCACGTTAATGCCCGCGATGATCCGCGTCTGCTCCCAGAACTCGGGGCAGGAATTCGTTTCGTGGAAGAGGACGCTCTCTTTGCACCGATTCATGCTTTCACGGATCACCCGTCGAACGTTGTCGTAGGCGTCGGTGTCCATGTAGGTTTGATAGGCGGCCTCCAGCGTCCGGCTCCAGGCAGGAAAGTTGCGGTTCTTCAGCTTGTCCTGCTTCACGGCTTGAACCGCGTTAAAGGTGGGCACCAGCTTCTCCAATTCGGCCTTCACGTATTCGTCGTCGACGGCCCGGTCTTGGTCGATGTTAAACATAGCGTCCATGGCGAGCACCCAGGCCTCGCCGTCACCGCCAACGGCCTTGGCGCCTTGAATCGCGGCGGCCTTCACTTCGAGGGGGAGGGTCACGCCGAAGACCATGTTTCCCAAATAGGTGTTCGTTCGAAAGTCCTTGAAGCCGGCTCGCGCGAGCGCCTTGGGATAACAGTAGGGCGGTTTGCCCCGAACCTTGGAGACGATGATTCGCAAATCATAGAACCACTTTTCGACGAACTCTTGCGCGACGAAGCCCAGAGGATTGATGATGGAAGGGGCGGTGGCAGCGATCATTTGGGTCAAGAACTCGCGGTTCGTGGCGAGGCGCACATCCTTTCCGTGGGTGCCGCCATCTGGTTTTATCACGACGTTACCGTGCCCGAGGTTCATCTGAATCAAGTCCGCGATGTCCTCTTCGTTGCGGATTTCCGTGCCGGTGACCGTGGTATCCGAAGAGTCACAGGGAATGTAGACGGTCTGGGGAATTCGGATTTTTCGCCTCCAGAACTCGACCAGGGTTCGGAACTTGCTGAAACACACGTATTCCACGGCCAGGGGGTTAATCACGTATTTGCCGAGGGCCTCGAAGAGGCTGGCGGCGTACATTCGTCGGTTCTTGCTCTGAGTCCGGTTCAGCACGGCGTTCACGCCTTCAATCCGACGTAACAGGTCGCGTCCCTTACTCTTGAAGCTGTACCCATCATTACCGATGGAAACCGCTATCTTACGGAAGGGGATGTAGACTAAGTCGACGCCCAGTTCCTCCGCCGTCATCCGGATTCCTAGCTCGTCGGCTTCCGCGTATTCATAGAGAATTGCTATGCTCAAGGTGCTCATGCCCTTCCATTACGAGGTGCCGTTCAGGCGATGTTCAGGAGGCTTTTAAAATAGATGGAAAGGACTATATAGTTTTTGGTCAGGGTGACTAAACCGCGGCGTCGGCGGCAGGAACGCGTCGCGTCAAGACGGCTCCGACAATCGAAGCCGACGAGCCCGCGCCCCCTCCGCTCAAGACGGCGCCTCATCGCCTCCGCCTGCAATCGCGAACCAGCCAGACGGCGTAAACCCCCGAGTTAAGAAGCTAGAAGACGGGGAGAAACCTTTATGGCAGTGACGGAAGCCCTGGAAGGCCGCGAAGACAAAGCGATGCGGCCCCCCCGAAGAGACCGCCCCGCGTGAGGAAGCAAAACTCTTAAAAATGGCTGTGAAGCTTGAAACAAGGGTTTAGGTATGGGGAAGGTGAGAACGCATGGTCAATGTGTTATGTCCTGACTGCGAAGCAGAGATCGAGGTACCGAGCGACGCGATGATCGGAGAAATCGTGAGCTGCCCTGATTGCGGCCTGGATCTCGAGGTCGTTGAGATCGAAGGGGACGACGTCAAGCTTGACAGGATATCCATCGAAAAGGAAGATTGGGGCGAGTGACCCCGCTGTTGTCGCGAGGTTAGAACCCATCGCGAAGGAACTGGAGGCGCGAAGGGCCCGGGGGAAGGTGCCGGAAGGCAAAAGATTATTATTTCCTTGTCCGTTCTGATTCTTGACGAGAAGGGTTGGGTATGCGGGATAAAATCGTGTTAGCCTACTCAGGGGGATTAGACACGTCCGTCTCGGTGAAGTGGATTCAAGAGAAGTACGACGTGGACGTCATTACCTTGACCGTGGACGTGGGCCAGAAGGACGACTTGAGGGCCGTTGCGGAGAAGGCCAACGCCATCGGCGCCCTGAAGCACTACTCCATGGATGCGAGACGGGAGTTCGCGGAACACTACGTGTTTCGGGGAATCAAGGCCAACGCCCTGTACCAAGGCAAGTACCCCCTCAGCACGGCCTTAGCACGCCCGTTAATCGCCTCGAAGCTGGTCGAAGTCGCCCGACAGGAGGGGGCGGTGGGAGTGGCCCACGGCTGCACTGGGAAGGGCAACGACCAGATACGCTTCGACTTGACCATAACGGCGTTAGCGCCCGACTTAAAGATCATTGCCCCGATTCGGGAGTGGAAGATGTCGCGGGACGAGGAGATCGCGTACGCCAAGAGGAAGGGAATCCCCTTACCCGCCGAGATGAAGAAGATCTACAGCATCGACCAAAACCTGTGGGGGCGATCCGTGGAGTGCGGCGTTCTTGAGGACCCCAGTGTAGAGCCGCCGGAAGACGCCTTTGACTGGACGGTGCCGCCCGAACAGGCGCCCGAGAAGCCTGAATACGTCTCCATCACGTTTGAGGACGGCGTGCCCACCGCAGTGAACGAGCAGGAATTAGACGCGGTTGCGATGATCGCCGAACTGAACGCCCTCGCAGGCAGCCATGGCGTGGGAAGGATCGACCACATGGAAGACCGGATGATCGGAATCAAGTCCCGAGAGGTCTACGAAGGCCCCGCGGCAACCGTCATCATTGAGGCACATCAGGACTTGGAGAAGGCGGTTCTGACGCGACATGAACTCGGGTTCAAGAAGCGTGTGGACGACGAATGGGCCTTTCTGGTCTACGGCGGGCTGTGGATGGACCCGCTGAAGGACGCGTTGGACGCGTTCATCGATACCACTCAGGAACGGGTCTGCGGCGTGGTGACCATGAAGCTGTACAAAGGGGGGATGCGCGTGGTGGGACGCTCGTCGCCCATGACCCTCTACGACGTGAACCTCGCCACCTATGAGGGCGTCACCACCTTCGACCAGACGCTGGCAAAAGGCTTCATCGAACTGTGGGGGCTACAGACCAAAGCCGCCAACATTGTGAAACGAGCCCCAAGGCACAGTAAGACCGCCGTCAACAACGCGACGTGAGCGAGCTAGCCCATCAATTCCCGGTTCGGCGTGTCCGGAAGACGCCCGCCGTGCTGCCGGCAGCGCAACTCAGGGAAAAGGTGGCTACAGAGTTTTAAGAGAGCACGCAGCAATTAGAGAGGAGGAGGAAAGAGAAGCCCCTTTGTCAGACTTACTTCGCGGCGGACGCCTCGCCGCAACGAGAAAGGACGTGACCGCGTTTACGTCGTCCATCGCCCACGACGGTGTGCTGTTTCGACCCGTTGTGAAGATTAATCAGGCCCACGTCGTCATGCTGATGGAGCAGGAGATCATTACCCAAGCAGAGGGCCGCCGTCTGCTACAGGCCTTGCAGGGAATTCACCAGCTCGCGGCGAGGCCCGGCCTCGAAGACGTCCACATGTACGTTGAGGAAGAGGTGGTGAAGGCGACCAACGACCGGGTGGGGGGGAACCTCCACATCGCGAAAAGCCGGAACGATCAAGTCTCCACTGCCATCCGAATGAAGCTGCGAAGGGACCTCACGCACCTCGTCGCCACCATCATAACCCTCCAAGACGCCCTCCTCGACACAGCCAGCCACCACCTCAACACCGTCTTCCCAGGATACACCCACCTCCGACCCGCCCAGCCCATAACCCTCGCCCACTACCTCGTCGCCTGCGTCGACGTATTAGAGCGAGACGTACAGCGGATGAAGGAGGCGTATCCACGGGTCAATCAGTGTCCCATGGGCGCCTGCGCCCTCGCCACCACCAGCTTTCCCATCAGCCGGGAACGGGTGGCTGAGCTCCTCGGCTTCGACGGCCTCCTCGAAAACTCGGTTGACGCCGTAGGCTCCCGGGACTTCCTTTTAGAGGTCTTGGCGACAGTAACGATTTTCGCCACGGACATAAGCCGGATGGTGGCGGACTTGATCGTGTGGAACTCCCTTGAGTTCGGCTTACTTGAGCTGCCCGACGCCTTTTCCGCGACAAGCAGCATCATGCCCCAGAAGAAGAACCCCGACGTCTTGGAAGTCGTCAGAGCGCGAATGAGCCGCATCCAAGGCCGCTTCGCCAGCGTCGCCGCGAGCTTAACGTCCCTCCCCTCCACCTATAACATGGACTTACAAGAAATCACGCCCCCCCTGTGGGCGGCCCTCCACGAAGCGGAGGCCTCCACGAAGATCCTCGCGGAACTCTATCCCGAGCTCCGGGTCAGCGGACGCCCCCTCGAAAAGGCGGGCTACGCCTTCACGACCGCGACCGAGCTGGCCAACACGCTCACGCGAAAGTACGGCGTGCCCTTCAGAGCCGCCCACAAAGCGGTGGGCGCCGTAATCAAGGCGCTCGTAGAACACGACGGCGCCAGCCGCGACATTTCGACAGGGCTCCTGGAAGCCGCCGTGAAGGAGAACGCCGATCTCGCCCTCCAGATTCAGCAGCAGGACATCGAAGACGCCCTGAACCCCACCCGCTTCGTCGCCGCCCACCACGTAAGGGGCGGTCCAGCCCCCCGCGAGGTGACGCGGATGCTGAAGACGCGTCGACGCCGCCTCCGGTCTTCGAGGCAGTGGGTTGACCGCAAGAGCGCGGCCCAGTCGGACGCGGAAGAGCGGTTGGACCGCGAAAGTACAGCCCACGAAGCGGTATAAAGTATGAATACAACTCTGAAAAGAAGGAGGCGGCTGCACACTTTTGCGTCGAGGAAGGCTTGTTCAAGACGGAGGGAGCCGCCTCCGCGAGGAGCTACAAGGAGGTTAGAGGATCGGCAATGAGTTCCGGAGACATCGCGGTGATAACCTCGTCGGGTAGAGCCTACTACAAGCTCGTGGCGGAACTAAAACGGAGGAAAAGAGGCTTTCTAAGCCTGACCCCAACCGACCCCATCCCCGTCAGTGTACGGGCAGTCATCACCACCGAACGCGATAAAGACCAGATCACTCACCCCCGCGTCTTCGTCTACGATGCCGAGGACGACGCGGCGCAGGTCGTGGAGAGAGTGATCCAACGCGTTACGGGACGGGCGGGATATGCGAAACTGGTGATCGGCGTGGACCCCGGAAAGCGGTGGGGCGTGGCGGTGCTGGGGGACGGCGCCGAAGTAACCACGACGGTGCTCTCCCACGTGGAGGACGTGGTCAGCACCATCCGCACGGCGGCGACGCGGTTTGACGCCGACGAGACGATTGTGAAAATCGGGAATGGGGCCCCCATCTATCAGTCAGCCGTCATCGAACACCTCGACGAAGCCCTCCCGCGGGCCGTCAGGATGGAGTCCGTCGAGGAGCAGGGCACCACGCGGTCCTCCGTCCTGCACCCCGCTCACAAGAGACGGCGTAAGGACGCGGATGCCGCCATTCACATCGCCCGAAGGCCGGGGAGACCTATCAGCCGGAGGCGGAGAAATGCGTAAAGACGTCCCCGACGGCACGACCCTCATCGTCAGCGGGCCAGCGTCCGCCACCACGGTCGAGGGCAAAGCGACCGTGTTAGGCATGGCGTTAACCGTTGGGCGAAAGCTGGTCGTTCGACGGGGAAAGGCGCTGCCCTTTGAAGCTGACGGCAGCACCAGCCTCGATATCGTTTTAGGCGCAGACGCACACATCGAGGAGGTGAAAGGCAGCACCATTCCGGTCTCCTGGCGGAGCGCCGTGGCTGACGTCCTCGCCCACCCAACGCCCTGCACGGTCATGGTGTTGGGCGACGTGGACACGGGAAAAACGAGCTTCAGCACCTTCCTCCTCAATACGGCCCTCCACCACGAGGTGCAGCCCGCACTCATCGACGTCGATTTAGGCCAATCCGATATCGGGCCGCCCACGTCCATCGGGTTTTGCCCGATTTCGAAGCCCCTTGCCGACCTGTTCTCCGAAAAACCCGCCGCCATCTTCTTTACGGGTCACACCAGCGCCAAAGGCATCACCCAACGCGTGGAATTGGGCCTGGAAACAATGCTTACACGCGTCGCCGAGGAAAAAGGTGGCATGACGGTGATCAACACCGATGGCTGGATTAGCGGAGAGGGCGCGCACGCGTATAAACGGGGGCTCATTCGAACCGCGCATGCCGACATCCTCGTGGGAATTCAAAGGCGTGATGAGTTGGAGGCCATTCTCAGCCCCATGGAGCAGGCGGGCGTCACGGCCCTGCGGCTATCCCCGTCGCCAGCGGTTAACAAGCGAGGGCGAGAAGAGCGCCAGGCACTGCGTGAGCAGAGTTACAAGAAGTATTTGGGGGACCCGACCGCGAGAAGCCTCCAGATGAATTGGGTGGCGCTAGAGTACACGCCCTTAGGCCAAGGTACCCGAGTAGACAGGCCACGGGTCACCGCCCTCCAACGCGCTCTCCGAACCAACATCGTGTACAGCGAAGAGAGTGAAGAAGCAGTCTTCATCGTCATCGAGAAGACGGGAAGCGTTGAGGACGCCGCCGTGTCAGCCGCGGAAACCCTGCTTCACAAAGACGTGTACGTCGTGAAGGAGGGCGAGGAAAACGGCTTACTCGTGAGCGTACTCAACGCCGAGAGAGAGTTCTTGGGTTTAGGCATCCTCTCCAAACTCGACTACGTAAACCACGCCATGAAGATCGATACCGCCTGTGAGGACACGATCAGCATCGTCCAATTCGGCCGAGTCAAAATCAGCGAGACCGGAGCCGAACTGGGCGTCGCAACCGCCTTCGCACCCAAGCAGAAGGACGCCGC
>Ga0209427_10001766_pt1 | contig 25113 bp, 25 predicted proteins | sample DeeMarSWOR136_30_FD_187465 | JGI IMG/M metagenome (GOLD analysis project Ga0209427, IMG submission 187465) | Marine sediment microbial communities from White Oak River estuary, North Carolina - WOR-1-36_30 (SPAdes) (version 2) | ecosystem: Environmental > Aquatic > Marine > Intertidal zone >...
GGAGCTCACGATCTCGACTCCGAGCTCGCTGAGGGCCTCCACCAGCTCCCCGAGGTCGCTCTTGTCGTAGACGCTTATCAGGGCTCTCTTCATCATCTGTTTTCACCCCTCCTACTTGGCCTCTGTCTTAATTCTCTTGCCTTCTGACCCTCTATAATCGAGGTAGACGGGGCTGCTCCAGACCATGGTGCCATCGCTCTGCATCACCCTCACCCAGTAGGGATTCACTCCCAGCCTGGGCTTTTCGTCGACGAAGCTGAACTCTAGATCCCTGGGCAGCTCCCCGGCGCTGATGGCCGAGACCTTGACCCTCTGGTTGACGCCGCCGGCCTCCATGACAAGTGGCTTGTAGCCCACCTCGGCGGGCTTGAAGCTGAAGGTAGCGGGTCCCGTCTGGAAGGTGATCACGGCGTCCTCTGGCGCCTCCAGCCTGAGGAGTACTCCGTCGGGGTCTCCGCCTGTGGTGGAGGTCCACTCCAGCCTCTGGTCGTCAACCCTCCTCACCCCCTGCCTGTGGTCGTCGAAGGCGAACTCCTCGAAGGAGGCGATGCGCCCCCTGTCGATGGAGAGGCCCCCGGCCCAGTCGACCCTCTTGGGACGGCTCTTCACCCTGGCGCCGCTCCACTCGACCTTGATGAGCCTTGCCTCACCCGGCCTCGCCTCGGCGAAGGGGTGCCTGTGCAGCGTCTCCGTGCCTCGCTTGACCTCGACCTCGTGGAGGGGCGCCGTCCCGTGGATCTCCACGGAGGTCCTGGGCTTCCCGTCCCCTGCATACTCCTCCCCCATCATGTGGCCGTCGACATCCACCCTGAGGATCAATCTGTCACCCGTGGTGGCGTAGCACCTCCTGCTCCAGAGGGCCTCCCAGAGGGCCTCCCGGGTGAGCTCCCTCGCGTAGACCCCCGTGTAGCCGCCTCGGGTGGTGAACATCTCCGCCGTGAGGGTGAGGCCCGGCCTGCAGGTGTGGTCGTCGCTGTTGGCAACGAAGCCGACCCTGAGCCCCCTCTCCAGCGCCTCCTCGAGGAACCACTCGAAGGTGCCGTGGTGGCTGTGTACCTCCACGAGGGGGACCCGCTCGGCGTCGTGGAAGTCGAGGTTCGCGTGACGGCCCCCGACGTGGGCGACCGCCATCACGTCTCCCCGGCCCCTGAAGGTTCTCCAGAGCTCTGAGACGGGGTACCTGTCCGTGTCCTCGTCGGACCTGTCCTCTATGAGCCAGTGGTTGCTCCTGTGGAGGGGGCCGTCGTCCCCGAGGAAGTAGATGTTGTGGTCGCCACCGGCCGGTGTGAGGCCCGACCACTCGTAGCCGAGGAAGGTGACGAACCTGCCGGGGTCGTTGTACTCCCTCACCCTCTTCTTGACCTCCTCCCAGAGCCCCCTTGTCACCTGGAAGTCGTTGCCCTGCCAGGCGCCGAAGTCCATCCCGGCGACGTCCCGGACGAAGCTGAAGTACTCCTCCAGGGAGCCCGTGCCCACGGTCTGCTTCGTCTGGCCGTGGAAGTCGCCCCAGAAGAGGCGGAGCTCCTGTTTCTCCTCTCGCACAATGATCGGGTTGGAGACCGCCTCCCTGCAGCCGACCTTCGCCTTGATGACTTGGAGCCCCGGAGTGCTCAATTTGACGCCCTCCATCCTCCTTGCGCCGTGGTCCGCCTCCGTGAACGTGCATCCCCGTGGCAGCTGCGCGCCGGGATCAGAGGATCCGAGTGAGACCTCGCCCTCGTAGCCGTCTGACCGGTTCCCCCAGACGTCAAGGGCCCGCACGACGATCGTGAAGGGCTCCCCCGCCACCGCCTCTGAGGGCGCCGCCACCTGGATGGTCTTGGCTGGGCCCCCGACTATGCTGATGGTGGGTGAGTCCTCGATCTCCTCGAAGCGGCCTGTCCCGAAGCAGTCGGCCAGCACCTTGAAGATGTGCTCCTCCTCTCTGAAGGTCTGGATCCTGAAGCCCGGTCCACCGGCCCTTCTGTCGCCCATGACGACCTCGATGGTGTCCCCCTCGCCCAGGGAGCCGTCGTGCACGTCCACCTGGAGGGCGCCCCTCCAAGGGCGTATGTGGCCCCGGGAGTCCCACTTGGAGTTGAGCCTGACGGCCGCCGATGTAGCGACGGTAGTGTAGCCTGAGCCGGCGGGGTCGTCGAGCTGGAGGGGCTCCGAGTCGCTCACGCTCCTCCTCGCTATCCTGATGGAGCCACCGTCGTCTATCCCCAGCCTGCCCACGTGGTAGGTGAGCCTCAGAGAGACCAGGGAGCCGGTGTGCACGTCCCCAGCTGGCTCGATCTCCGCCCAGCCCAGCCATGACCTGTCCATGCGAATCCCCTTGAGTTGTCCCCAGAGCTATTGAAAGATTCGCTCGGCGCAGTATAGGTCCCACAGCTAGCGATCCCGGGTAGGCTTTAATCCTCCATCTCTCGTGTCGCGAGGAGGGCTTCAGAAACATTATCTGAAAACCCGGCGCCAGTCTTCACCGGAAGGAATCAGGACCCCATGGCTCCGGCGGACATGATCACCCCCATGGTCGGCGAGCTAGGCATAGCCGGGCTGGGGGGCTTCTGCGTGGGCTACGCGATCAAGAAGGTGACGAGGATCGTCGCCGCCCTGGCCGTCGTCTTCTTCATGGGGATCCAGTACCTGTCCTACATCGAGGTTGTCGAGATAAACCAGACCGCGCTCCAGGACTGGGTGAACTCAGCCCTCACAGGGGCCTCAACACTCCAGGAGCCCTTCTTGCAGCTGTTATCTCAGGCCTCGCTGGGAGCAGGCTTCGCCGCAGGCCTGGTCCTTGGCCTGAAGAAAGGTTAGTAAGTGCGATTCCAGTCAGCCTGCTGGGATGGCTGAGGTCCCCTCCGCTTCACTCTTCCGGTACTCGGCGTAGGAGTAATAGGTCAGGTAGATTCCTGCGGCGAGCACCGGCGCGACGGTGAGCAGGAGGGCGAGCCATCCCCGGGCCAGCGTGCCCAGCAGCGCCGCTACTCCGCAGGCCTTGAACATCCTCCCTCCCAGCCTGTGGGTCCTCTCCCAGACCTCCTCGCTGCTCATAGTCCAGGGCGTCCTGACCCCCACGAACCAGTTGTACCTGGCGCTTCCCATCATGGCGCCGATGCCGTAGAACAGGACTCCGAGGGCGGGAGCCAGCATACGCATCATGTCGAGCCTCCAGCCCAGGTTCCATGCCAGGGTCAGCCCGTGGAGGTAGGCCATGAACGCCGTGAACCCCGCGACGAACCACTCGTAGCTGCCTTGGAACTCCCTTATCCCCCCCGCCGGGTCCAGCCTGGGGAGGGCCAGCATGAAGGGCAGCATCAGCCCCGACATTATGGGGACCATGAACAGCCCGATGAACCTCGAGCCGTAGCCGTCGGCCTCCCCGGAGAGGCCCCAGTGGATCGCCACCTCCTCCGGCATCCGGGGATAGAGATAGAATCCCACCGCGAACTGCGCCGCCACGAGGGCGACGGCGATCCACACAGATACACGCATCTGCGCTCGGATCGTCTTCTCCCGGAGGAAGAAAAACGTGTCGAACGTCGAGTGGCCAAAAAAGGAGGTGAAAAGATGGTTCTAGGGCGCTCAGGGCTTCCTCGTGGGCCCCGGCAGCATGATGTCGTGGGGGCCTATCTCCTGGGAGCCCCTCTCGGTCACTAGGGCGAGCCTCGCCTTCTCCCACATCTCTGGGATGGTGCGGGCGCCCACGTACCCCATCGCCGCCTTGAGTCCTCCGACGAACTCTCCCACGATGTCGGCGACGGCCCCCCTGTAGGGGACCCAGCCCTCGACGCCCTCGTTTATCGTCTTGGAGGGCTGGCTGTACCTGTCCTGGGCGTAGCGCTTTTTCCTGGCCGCTGCGCTCCCCATGCCGTAGTACTCCTTGTAGTACCTGCCCTCCAGGGCGACGAGCCTCCCCGGGCTCTCACTGGTGCCCGCGAAGACGTTTCCCATCATCGTGCAGTGGGCTCCCACGGCAAGGGCGACGGCGATGTCCCCCGGGTTCCGGATGCCGCCGTCGGCTATGATCGAGACGTCTGAGCCGTACTCCTTCACCGCGTCGGCGACCTGGGAGACGGCGTACATCGTCGGCGAGCCGGCCCTGGTGACAACGCTGGTGCTGCAGATGGATCCGCTGCCGATGCCCACCCTGAGGCCCGCGACTCCCTCAAGCTTGGTTATGCAGTCCTCAGCCGCCTGGTAGGTGCCTATGTTGCCGACCACGACCTGGGCTGACACCTCGCCGAGGAGCTTCTTCGTGGCGTCGAAGCAGTTCTTGTTGTGGAAGTGGGAGACGTCTGTGACTATAACGTCGACGTACTCGTCGAGGGCCCGGGCCCTGTCGAGGTCGAAGGGGCTGAGGGCGGCGGCGCAGATGAGTCTGCCCTGGTCGTCCCTCACGGCGTCGGGGTAGGTCCCCTTCAGCGTGATGTCCCTCATCGTGATGAGACCCTTAACCCTCCCAGAGCCATCGACTATGGGGAGCTTCTCAATCCTGTGCTCGTGGAGGATCTTCTTCGCCTCCTCGAGGCTGATGTCCTCCCCGGCCGTATGAACCTCCTTTGTCATCACGTCCTCCACCCTCAGCCCCGGCTCGGCGAGGCGGAAGTCCCTCCAGGTGACTATGCCCACGATCCTGTCGCCGTTCTCGACGACGGGGAAGCCGTGGATCCTGTGCTCCTCCATGAGGCGCTGCAGGTCCTCCACTGTTTGGTCGGGGTGGACGGTGACCACGTCCCTGATGATGAGGGCCTCGGCCCGCTTCACGTTCCGGGCCATCTCCACCTCCTCCTCCGTGGAGCAGTTCCTGTGGAGGACGCCCATGCCCCCCTGCCGGGCGAGGGCGATCGCCATCTCGCTCTCCGTCACCGTGTCCATGGGGGAGGAGATGAACGGGACGTTCAGCTCTATTCCCCGTGTTGCCCTGCTCCCCACTGAGGCCTCAGAGGGCTCCAGTGTTGTCCAGCCGGGCAGAAGGATGACATCGTTGAAGGTAAGAGCGTGATCGGCGTTCTTGAATTTTTCACGAAAACCCATCACTCACACTCTCATTTTACCCCATGCTCCCTTTGTGGCTCTTATTAACATTTTCGTTTCAAAAACATGCAATATCCGGAACCCCGTGTGCGTGTTTGATTTCACTGAAGGTTCCCGGTGGTCGAAGGGTCCTCACTCCCTGATGAAGAGGGCGGGGACGAGGGAGACAGCGGTCACGGCGGCGATGTAGGTGAAGCCGTAGGCGAATCCCAGGGTCTCGACGACGTAGGCGAAGATGACGCTGGAGACGGAGCCCAGGGTGAAGCCTAGTGTGTAGTAGAACCCAAAGACCTGGTCGAGGTGCTGCCTCTCGATGGAGTCGGCTAGGATGCTCTGCATTATCACCGTCTGGGACATGAAGCCTATGAGGAAGAGGACGGCGGCGAGGATAAGCGGAGCCCTCAACAGCTGGAGGCTGTAGAAGAGGACGCCCTGGGCTGCCAGAACCCCGATGACCAGGGGCTTGCGGGCCATCCTGTCGGAGAGGTAGCCCCAGAAGAAGGGCCCCACGACGCCCCCGAAGATCATGATGGAGTAGAGGGTGCTGGAGAGCGCTGTGCTCATCCCCAGGGCGTCGATGAAGTAGAGAGGGATGAAGGCCCTTACGCCCATCCGGAAGGCCATGACCGTCCTCAGGCTGGAGATGGCCATCACGTTCCTGTTGCCCAGGGCCATCTTGAGCCCCTTCAGGGAGAAGGACCTGGTCTTCGCCTCAGAGTCGGCCTGCTCCCTCACGAAGAAGAGTGTGACCAGAGAGGCCAGCAGGGCAGGGACCGCCATCACCACAAGGGAGCGCCTCCAGCCGATGCTCATCAGCAGCCAGGCGGCGACGAGGGGGGAGAGAGTCGACGCCAGAGTGGGGGCGGCGAGATTGATGCTGAAGACCCTCCCCCTCCAGGAGGGGTGTGTGTTCGCCGTGAGGATGGAGGTCCCTATGGGGTGCTGAGGGCTGCCGAAGAGGCCCCCCGCCACCCTCAGAACCAGGAACTGGTGGAACCCACCGACGAGCGATGAGAGCATCGCCATGAGGGCGTTCAAGAGGTTCCCGAGGCCGATCAGCACCCTACCAGAGATCCAGCGGCGGAAGCCCCCCACGAACATCTGGGGGAATCCCGAGGCGAAGCTGGAGGCCGACCTCAGGAAGCCCAGTTCCACGTAGCTGAGGCCGAACTCGTCCTGTATGGCCGGGTAGAGGACAGGGAGGGCGCCGCCCGTCATGTGGTTCATAGCATGGAGGGTGATGACCATCGCCAATAGCAGGGGAGAGCCCGAGACAACCGGGTCCCGCGGCTCCACAGCACTAGCATCCCCTCTCTCGTCCATGGCCTCCAGCTCAAGTGTTCCGGTGCGTGGTTAAAATGGCCACGCAGCATCAGGTAGGGTTCCCCCTATAGTATTTTAATTCAGCGGGTCGGGGGCTCCGGATTGAGAGTCGGCCTTCGGCTAACTGTGGCTGTAGGGTTCCGGGCCCGACAGGGATAAAAAGAGTGTTAGTCCTGGGAGATGACTTCCTCGAGGTCGATGAGTGCGCTTGCGCCGTCGAAGTACCTCAGGACGTTGGCGCCCTTCTCGGTTATCTCGTACCGCTTCTTCGACCTCTTGCTCCCCGGGTTATCAACCTCTGTCAGCAGGCCCTGCTGGACGAGGGACTCCAGTATCTTCTGGGTGGGCCTCCAGGAGAGGTTGGCGGCGTACATGATCCGTGTCGGCTTGTCCACCCCGTCCCTCACCGCGGAGAGGACACTCAACACGATGTCCAGTTTTGATCTTCGAAGCGACATGTATCTACACCATTAGACTAAGCGTTGATCTCTCTTTCTGCCGCGTTCACTATTTAACTGAAATTCATCCCTGATACAGGTCTTTATTCGAGATCGAAGAGAAGTTTCTGGGTATGATCTAATCCTGCGGCACGCCTCAGGGGAGGAGTACTACGTGACAACAGGGAGTCCTACACGCCTCCAAAGGCGTTTCTCCCACGTTCTGGGCTCAACGAGCCGTATTCGGAGGGTTCATCTAGGTTTAGACTAAAAAAGGGGGTCTGTAGAGCTCCATTCTCAGGGATGTCCTCAGTGCTTGGGCTTTGGGACGGTGTGACTGAACTTGTCGCCCCTGTAGAAGGCGTTGAAGGGCTTCTCGCACTCATTGCAGTAGTGCGACTTCCCGTTGAAAACCCCGAACTTGAACTCCTTCCCAGTGGGCTTAGCATCCTTTCCGCAGAAGGGGCAGGTAACCATTTCCACCCGGCTTTAGTTTAATGGCATTGTATATATAATCTTTACAATAAGGGCAACCACGCTGCCGAGGGCGTTGCATGGGAGAAGATGAACTTTTATCCTCATTTAACTGTGGGGTAGTCTGGGGCTTTACTATGGATGAGCTGGAGAGGAGGTCCTTCCTCCTGAGGATGACGGGCAACATGCTCTCCGCGGTCCTAGAAGGGCTCGAGGAGGTCGACCCGGCGATCCGGAGGAGGGTCATGGCCAGATGCGGCGAGGCCTGCGCCCGGGAAAAGCACTACGGCCCGGCCGTCGACATCGCCTGGCGCATCTCCGGGGAGGAGGGAGACTTGGAAAGGATTCTGGACAGGGCGAACGAGGAGATCTCCTGGTGCGGGGAGTGGGTGAGGGACGGGAGCGTGATCCGGTGCACCTGCGATGACTGCGGCTGCCCTCTGGTGAGAGGCAGTGTCTTGAGGCTCACCGAGGCCCTCTGCTACTGCTCCCTGGGATGGGTGAGCACCATCTTCGAGGCCCTGCTCAGGAGGCCGGTCAGGGTGGAGCTGGAGAAGGCCCTGGGCCTCGGAGACGACGAATGCCGGTACGCAGTGTTCCTGTGACCCGCTCAAAGTCCAGCGACCCCCTGAGGAGCGCACGCTCGCAAAGGCCTGCCTTGAGAACAGGCGGCTAGAAGATTCTATTTAGGAAGACGGGGTATTCATTTCGCATCTAGTGGTGGGGAGAGCGTGGATTTCAAAGTCGATGAGAGGATTCTAGCAGCCTACCCTGAGGTGAAGATCGGCGTCCTGGTGGGCAGGGGATTGACCGTGGTCGAGGGGCACCCCGGCCTCGAGGCATACAAAGCGAGAGCGGTGGCAGAGGCCGTCGAGAGGGTAGGCTCCGAGCCAGTTACGAGGCAGCCGTTCATAGCGTCCTGGAGGGACATGTACAGGAGCTTCGGGACGAGGCCCGGGGACTACAGGCCCTCCTCCGAGGCACTTCTGAGGAGGGTGCTGAAGAGGGGGGGCATCCCGACGATAAACTCCGCCGTCGACGCCTACAACGCCCTCTCTGTGAGGCACCTAATACCCATGGGGGGCTTCGACCTCGACAGGACGCGAGGCGACATATCGCTGCGGCTCTCTGAGGGTGGAGAGGCCTTCAGGCCCCTGGGCTCCTCGGGGCCGGAGGAGACCTATGAGAGGGAGCCAGTGTACGCCGACGAGGCGAGGATACTCACCCGGAGGTGGAACTTCAGGGACTGCGACGAGACGAAGATAACCACCGAGACGAGGAGCTTGGCGATGTTCGTGGACGGCTCCAAGGAGATCCCGCGCGAGGAGGTGGAAGAGGCCCTCAGGGAGTTGAGGGAGCTCCTCGGCGAGTACTGCAGCGGGGACTATCGTCTAGGGATAGCTGATGCGAGAAGGCCCCGGATTCCGCTCCGTTGAACGACGAAGCACCACCTGTCCGCCTTCCCGTGCCCCATACTTCATCACCCGGGAGCACTTTACACGCATCAACTCTCTTCCTCATCACTTGAAGCCATGCTGCGAACGACCCGGCCTGCATGCCCGCAAAAACCCTATTACGGCTTAGGAGGAGATCTGTAGGTGTGGTTCAGTTGAGCGTTAAGGTACTCAAGCTGGATGAGGTCGAGACGATAAAAGCACTGGGAGGCACCCTGAAGAGGATGTTCAACCCCGAGACGGCGGGGACCGAGCACATGACCTTCTCAGTCGGGTATTTCGCCCCGGGGGAGGGACTCAGGTCCCACATTCACCCCGAATCCGAGGAGGTCTACTACGTGGTCCGTGGTGAGGGGGTCGTCTACATCGGGGAGGAGAGGAAGCCCCTACCCGTCGAACCGGACACGGCCATATACATCCCGTCCGACACTGTCCACGGGATCGAGAACACGGGGGAGGGGAGGCTGATCGTCTGCTTCTTCGTCGCCCCCGGGAAGGAGAAATCCGTGGTGCTTTAGAGTTCAAGGCCATGCGCGCGTGAGAAAATGTGTGAAGGATGTGAGTCGTGATATGAAGGTATTGTTCGTGGGTGGTAGGTGGGCCCGCGACGTCGAGAAGTCGGAGAGCTTGATGGAGCTGAGGGAGTACGCCGAGGTAGAGGTGACGAGGGAGACGGATCAGGCGGTCTTGGCGGAGAAGGCCGAGGATGTCGACGTGATCATAACCGGAGCACCGATCACGGCCACCGTGATAGAGGCAGCGAAGAAGCTCAAGCTCATCCAGACGACGAGCGTCGGATACGACAGGATAGACGTGGAGTCGGCTGCCGAGAAGGGTGTGGCGATCTGCAACGTGGCGGAGTCGAACGCCAACAGTGTCGCTGAGCTCGTCTTCGGGCTGGTCATCGCCGTAGCCCGGCGCATCGCCAGCCACGACCGCCTCATGAGGTCGGGGGGCTGGGGGCGCGTCGATCTGGAGTGGCAGGTCCAGATACGCCACAAGACGTTGGGGATTGTGGGCCTCGGGGCCATAGGGAGCAGGGTCGCCCAGATAGGGAGAAGCGCCTTCGAGATGAGGGTCCTGGCCCACGACCCCTACGTCACAGAGGAGAGGGCCGACCAGTTCGGAGGGAGGCTCGTGGACCTGCGTACGCTGATGAGTGAGTCGGATGTGGTCACCGTCCACGTGCCCCTTAACGAGGAGACACGACACATGATCGGCGGGGAGGAGCTGAGCCTCCTCAAGCCGTCGGCCATATTCATCAACACCTCGCGGGGGCCCGTCGTTGACGAGGAGGCGCTGATAGCGGTCCTTGAGGGCGGCAGGATCAGCGGGGCCGGGCTGGACGTCTTCGAGGTTGAGCCTCTGCCCGAGGACAGCCCCCTCAGGGCCCTGGAGAACGTGGTGCTTGTCCCGCACATCGGATCTGCCTCTGACGCCCTGAGCCACATGGTCGAGGTTGCCGTGGAGAACGTGCTGAGGCTGGCGAAGGGCCTGGAGCCCTTCAGGATAAAGACGCCCGAGGTCTACTACACGAGCCCCAGGTGGAGGAAGTAGGCCCGGCCCTGCTTCACACCGGGTTTAATTGAAAAAACTCTTCAGCTTCCTCTCCACGTCCCCGAGGCCGAGGCGCCTGAGCTCTGAGCTCTTCGGTATCCCCCGGCTGTCCCAGCCGACGTCCTCGAAGTACTTGTTACGGTCCTCCACCAGCTCCTCACTCTCCGCAACGCGCCCATTGTACGGCCCCGTGGGGAGGGGCTCGTACCACCTGGTGGGGATGTCGTCGTCCTCCACGGGCTTCCATGTGATGTCGGGACCCCCCATGAGCAGCACGGCGCGCTGTATGGCGAGTATGCGGAGTGCCATGTTGTCGTACCACTCGTCGGCGGTTATCGGCCAGCCCGTCACGGCCTGGAGGAAGTCCCAGATGTAGTCGGACTCGTGGTTGAACATGCAGTAGACTCCGCTGTCCTGCAGCATGCAGGTGAGCTCGCTGTCCCCCTTCCTCAGGTCCCTCTGGGCGGGGGAGGTGTGGTCCCCTCCCTGGACTGAGCAGGGGTAGGAGACGACCTCGACGTAGTCGAGCCTGCTCCTGATGCCGTGGGCGCCTATGCCGTGGCCCTTCGCGACTATGGCGTACTTGGTGAGGTCGACTCCCTTCATCTGCCCGAGTTTGACGGCGGCCCTGTGGGTGCCCTCGGCGAGGACGTCGCCTATCCCCTCCCTGTCCGCAATCATCCTCATCAGCCTCGTGAAGGCGGCGGTGTCCCCCCAGTTGAGCTCGAAGCCCAGGTCCTCCTTGGTCAGGATGCCCCTCTGGTAGAGCTCCCCGGCGAAGCCGAGGACGTTGCCCACCTGGATCCCGCAGAATCCGAGGTCCTCCATGACCGAGCAGATGTGGACGTTGTCCTCGGGCTGGAAGATGCCCAGGTTGGTGCCCCCGTAGGCCTGGATCTCGTAGTCCGGGTTGTCGCTGATCGCCCCCTTGTAGGGGCCCGTCCTGACGAAGGCGAGCTTGAGGCATGTGGTGGGGCAGCCGAAGTCTCCCATGTACCTCTTGATCCAGACCCTCTCCTCGAAGCGGTCGACCCCGAAGCTCTTCTCGTCGTGCCACTCCTCCTGCCAGTTCCTGACGGGCTCCGAGCTGAGGCGGGCCCCGACGTCGTAGCCGAGGGAGCCCGTCCCCCAGCGCCTCATCGAGTCGCTCTTGAACCTCTTCCTCGCGACCTCCCAGATCAGCTCCCGGGGCCTCTCCATGTCCCAGGCGTCGGGTAGTGGGCCCATTCCCTTGAAGAGGACGGCCTTCAGGTTCTTCGATCCCATCAGAGCGCCGTATCCTCCGTATCCGGCGCCGTGGGTCCACTTGGTCTGGACAGCCGTGACCCTGGACATCCTCTCTCCGGCGGGGCCGATGTGGAGGATCGACGGTTCCTTCCACTCCCTCGTGCCGGGGGATCTCTCCTCTAGCAGTCCGAGCCCCTCCTTCGTGAGGATCCTGTAGGTGTCGATCCTGTCCTTCCCCCAGACGTGGGAGGCGTCCCTGATCTCTACCCTGCTGTCGGTGACGAGGATGTAGACCGGCTTCTCGGCCCTTCCCTTCACTATCAGGCCGTCGTAGCCGGCGCAGCGCATGTCGATGGAGTGCTCCCCCGCGATGGTGGAGCCCACTATCCCGAGGGTGAGGGGGGACTTGCCCGAGATGCACATCCTCCCTCCGGCGTAGTAGCCGGTGAGGGGCCCGGCGAGGACTGTGAGTATGTTCTCTGGGCCGAGGGGGTCCACCGCCTCCCAGCGCTTGCCGAGGGCGTCCCAGAGTATCTTGGTGGCCAGCCCCCTGCCGCCGAGGTAGAGCCTGAGAGTCTCCTCGCTGAACCTCACGTCCTTGGCGTCGCCGCTGGAGAGGTCGATCTCCGAGAACTTACCCGCGTATCCCCTCATCTCAGATCAGCTCCTCCCCCCTCTCCCCGAAGAGGATCTTCACGAGCTGCTCCGTGACCTCTCCCGGCCTCCTCGCGTAGAGCTTATAGGAGTGCTCCTCGGTCCTCTCCACGACCCTGAGGACGTCCCAGTTCCCCTCCTGGCAGATCTTGACGCACTCGGGGTCGCCTCCGCAGAGGTCGCAGATGGTCGCCTTTCCGTCGCCGGGGTGGAGGAAGGGCACCCTACCCGGGCAGGCCGTGACGCACGCCCCGCAGGAGGTGCACTTCTCCCTGTCAACGATCACAGCTGAGGTCTCTTCGTCCACGGAGAGGGCCTCCACCGGGCAGGCCTCCACACAGGGGTAGTCGTGGCACTGGGTGCAGAGGTGGGGGAAGTCGACGCCGGGGACGAACATGAAGACTCTCACCCTCGAGGCCTCGGGCCATATCCTCCCCTCGTGGTGGAGGGAGCAGGCTATCTCGCACATCCTGCAGCCGCTGCAGCGCTGCAGCTCGCGCATGATCCAGATGGGTTCTTCGGCTAACAAATCGGTTCAATCATTACTTGTTGATGAACTAATAAATTCGCGCTCGCGAGCTCGGTTGGATGTCCTTGCGTGTGTGCGCGAGCACTTGCTGAGGTCCACCCCTCCATAGTGAGACGCGGGGAGGCGCCTTTACGCTTCTCCGCCCTTCGAAGTAGTATCGATCTGCGCCGAGACCTTGTTCATGCTCTCCATGACGCGCCTCTTCGACTTGGGGCTCAGCTCCATGATCACCCCCTGCCTGGTCTCCGGGGACACGTCGCCCTTCTCCACGATCTCCCTCCCCGCCCTCTTGACCGCCTTGAGGAAGCCGCTCAGCACCCTCCTCCCCTGCTCGTCGTAGAGCATCTGGCTGGCGGGAAGGAGTATCTTGATGGCGTCGGGGAAGAGTCCCCTCACCTGGTTGAAGTTGACGAGGTCGGGGAAGCCACAGACGGAGACGACGACCATCCTCTGAGGGTGTTCCCTGGGCTGCCGGTCGGGGTGGTTGGTGACGCCGTCCACGACGTACATCTCCGGCATATTCAGGGGGAGGGTCCTCTCACGCATCCTCTGGAGGTAGTGGACGATGTTGTAGTAGTATACCGGGGTGCCGTAGACCAGCACGTCTGCCTCCACCATCTTGGGCAGGATCCAGTCCATGTCGTCCCTGTGGACGCAGCGCCCCGGCGTCGCAAACCAGCAGCTGAAGCAGCCCTGGCAGCCTTCAATGTTCAGGTCGACGACGTAGTGCCTCTCCACCTCGGCCCCCGAGTCCTTCGCGGAGTCCAGGAGCAAGTCCAGGAGGGTCTCCGTCGTACCCTTCTCCTTCCTGGGGCTGGCGTTGAATGACAGTATCTTCAAACCCGCATCACATTGTAAGGTTCCGGTGATGCTGTAAAAAGATCATCGGGCTTCTATCGCGCGCCCCGGGTCATAATGGCCAGTTCTCCTGCACACTTCGCATATATTGACCGAGTGCAAGGGCGTAGGAGTCGCGCGCAGCTCCCTTGACAAGAAATTTTGTCACGAGTATACAGTCAAAAAGGGTTAAAAGCTCGCTCTGGGTGTCATTCTTGAGAATATTGAAGGACGACAAGGTTGAAAACGCGATAATCAAAACGCTGGGGCACAGCGAGAGGAGAGAGATCCTCCGCATCTTGGAGGCCTCGCCTGAGGGAGTAAAATACAGCAGCATCCTCGGCGAGACCGGGTTGACAACCAGTAAACTGAACTATCAGCTGAAGGAGATGGAGGGCTTCATCGAGAAGGACGAGGACAGATTGTATCGCCTGACACCGCTTGGGCACAAGGCCATCAGCGTGCTCAACCATATAAATGAGAACCTAGACGAGAGGGACTACGAGCTCACGACGACGCTTGAAAACCAGAGGAGGAGCTTCATCAAGAGGCACCTCAACAACCTGTTCTACGTCATCATGGCCCTCATGGGCGCTGGGCCCGTAGTGCTATCATACTTTGTCCTCACGGAGCCGAGTGGCGGCATCACAATGCCCTTGCTCGCCCTTGCCTACGCCGCGTGTGGCGTAATGATATACGGCTTGGATCGGGTCAGGAGGGGCAGCCCCAAGTATCTTCTCAGCTTCGTTGACTGGCTGGACTGGAAGTTCTTCAACGGGATGGGCTCGGGCAACTTCAGGGGGAAGAAGATGTTTATCCTGACCGTTCTAGGCTTAATCCTTGGTGCTTTGTTTGGGAAGGCTGGCCTGGGGCTGATAATCGGATTGTTCCTCGGTGCCGCCATGGAGATCTAGGGAAACAGTGTAGAAGGATACCCGATGTCAGAGCAATGTGACCACATTTTTTACCTTAATCCAAGTTTTCACCGACTCACACTCATGTGCACCATCGCGCGCGATCTGGATCGTGGGGCCAGTGTGCAATAAATTCCGGTAAACCTGAGCCTACTCTTGCGGGCACGAACTAGGTGCTGTTATTTATCCTCGGATGGATTATCTTCTGGCGATATTTTGGAGATAGCAGACGGGATACACCTGATCAAGAACCCGCACAGGAGCTACTTCGTCAGCTCCTGCCTCATCGTCGGGGACGGCCTCGCCCTGGTGGACGCTGGGAGGGAGGAGTCGCCGGAGGAGTCGATATACCCATACATCCGCGGTCTGGAGAGGGAGCCCTCCGAGATCTCCCTTGTCGTCCTCACCCACGCCCACTGGGACCACTGCGGCGGTCTCGCCCGGATAGTGGTGGACACGGGCTGCGACGTGGCCGTCCACGGTCGGGGGAGGGCCTACCTAGTGGACCCGGAACTCTCGGGGAGGGAGAGGGAGGAGAGGTTCCCGGGCGTCCCCTCGGGGGGAGTGGGTTACGAGGCCGTGGAGCCCGACATACTGCTCTCGGACGGGAGCTACCTCAATGTCGACGGCAGGCGCCTGAGGGCCGTCCACACGCCTGGGCACTCGGTCTGCTCCTGCTGCATCGTCGACGAGGCGGAGGGCATCTACGTGGCGGGGGACTCCGTCCAGGGGAGGGGGGAGGCCCGGCCCCTGATCTTCCACAGCATCGACGCCTACGAAGAATCCATGAGGCGGCTTCTCGGGGAGCCTATTCGGGCCCTGGTGAACGGCCACCCCTTCCCCCCCTACTGGAGGGCCGTCCTGAGGGGGGAGGAGATACGCACCCATATCGAGGAGAGCCTGAGGGCAGTGGAGGAGCTGAGGACGATCGTCCTAGCCACCCTGAAGGGAGCCTCCGCGCCCCTCAGCTTGACGCGCGTACACGAAGAGACCGGGGCAGCGAGCCCGCTTACCATAGGGTGCGTCCTCGAGGCGCTGGAATCTGAGGGGCTGGCCGAGCGGAAGAAGTCGGAGAACGGGGACCTGTGGCTGGTTCGATGAATGACTCCGCAAACCCTGAAACAGCAAACGTATAGCGACTTAGGAACAGGGCTCGATGAGATTCTCCTGCAGCTGTCAGCCACTCCCCTCAGCAAACGCAGCACTCTGATCTCTAATGAGTCATCATAATGCGCTCTTCTCAACTCTAAAATCGTGAATAAATATGACGACCGGTAATAGTATCGTAAACAGCGGGCGCCTGCGAATGGAGAGCTGGAAGTGAGCTCCTACGACGATGAGAGGATCATCAGCGAGCTCAGGGGCAACACCCTCAGGGCCTACTGGGCCCTCATGAACGCGAGGGACGGGGTGCTGGGCCCGAGAGAGCTGCAGAGGAGGCTGGGCTTCTCCAGCCCCGCCCTCGCCTCCTACCACCTGAACAAGCTGGCGGAGATGGGGCTCGTCGAGAAGGAGAGGGGCGACTACAGGCTGGTGAGGGAGGTCAGGGTGGGCGTCCTCAAGCAGTTCGTGAAGCTGGGCACCTTCCTGCTCCCCAGGTACGTACTCTACGCGACGCTGTTCACGACGCTCCTGGTCTACCTCCTCCTCAACCTGAGGGAGTCAACCTTCTACAGCGCCTTCGCCCTCGTCCTGGGTGGCCTCGGGACGGTGATCTCCTGGTACGAGGCCGTCAGGGTCTGGATGCAGAGGCCCTAATGCGCTGTACAAGAACTTGAACAGGGTGATTAAAAGCATTTCATTATATCCAAGGGCCCCCATGTAGGCCCAGCGAGAATCGGAGGTTGAGGTGAATGGAGAGCAAGAAGTTGATCATCGCCTTCGTCTGGACTTTCGTCCTGGCGGCCGTCGTCTTGGTGTTCCTGGAGGAGGGCGGCATGTCCTTCATTGGGTACATGGTGTTCTTCTTCGTCGCGTTGGCGTCCACCTTGGCCGTGGAGACCATGATACCTGACAAGGGGCGATCCGGAAGCGAGCTGTTGAGCGAGGTTCGGGAGCTTAGATCGAGGCTGGACGAGATTGCGAAGGGATCCGGCTGAGCCTGCGGGAGGATCGCTCAGGCAAGCGGAGGGGGGTTGAAGACAATGGCCTACGACAGGAACAGGGTGTTCCTCTTCGGGGCGGCGGGGGTGGCGATAGCCGCCCTCCTCATCCTGGCGTTCATACCGGCCAGGAAGGAGATCGGCGTGAGCCCCATCGTGGCGCTGCAGGGGATACCCGGATACGGGCTCCAGGTGGTGAAGATAGGCGAGGAGGAGTCGGGGATAGTCGACCTCAACATCGCCCTAGAGGGCTTCGAGGTCAGGCGCGCCGACGGAGTGTGGGCCGAGGTCCCAGGGGGCAGGGTCTCCCTCGACCTCCGCAGGGACCGGGAGGCGTCCTTCACCGCCGGGGCCGGAGGCCTCGACGTCGGCAGCTACGACGCCATAAGGTTCAGCGTGGTCCGAGGCCTAGAGTTCACGAACGCTACCCTGGAGAACGGCGACGTCATCGGCGTGGACGTTCCGGACCTAAAGGTCGAGATCGAAACATCGACTTTCAACGTTGTCGAGGGGACGGTGAGCCTTCTCGTAGATCTCCGCACGGGTTCGGGGACGCTATCCAACTACGTGACGCCCCTATACCACGTCGCCCTTGAGACGCTGCGGCTCGAATTCACAGTCACCCCTGCCTAATTCCAGATTCTTAGAGGCATCTCTCACGCCGTGACTGAGAGATGCCGCGAGGGATTCCGCGCAACATGGCTGGGTTAATCGATCCTCACGCCTAACTGGAGGACCGCCAGTCCCACGAAGTATATCACTGCCGTAGCCAGGAAGATCGGGTAGTATTGCCCAAGGTAGTCCGCCATGAAGGCTGAGACCAGAGAGGCGAGGGGCAGGACCACTTGCTCCGGTATCGAAGAGAGGGCGAAGCCAACTCCCCTCTGCCTTGGAGGGGAGAGCCTGGATGTTAGGGTCATGTTGGCAGGCATCCCGAGTATCCCGAAGAACCTCTGTGCGAGGTAGAAGAGCATGAAGGGCCAGAAGCCCTTGAGGAGGATGGCGAGCGTGAAGCAGGCGTACGAGGCGAAGAGCGTCCCCACCAGCCACCGCTTGTCGCCGACCCTGGATGCCAGCTCTCCGCCGAGGGGGGAAGCCACGATCCCCATGAGTGAGCTGACGCCCAGCATCAGGCCTATCTGGGAGATCGACCATCCCTGTGCGTCCGCAAGCCAGATGGTGAGGAAGAGCGAGGTGAGGCCCCCGCCAAACCTCCTAATAGTGCCGGAGAGTAGGAGGAAGATCATGTTCCTGTTGAGGAGCTTATCTACTGCCTCGCCCTCATCCCAGTAACCCCTCGCCTCCTCGCTGACAACCTCCTCCGTGGGCTTGACGAAGTAGAGAGCCACCAACCCTAGGAGGATGGGGATAACCCAGAAGCTGTAGACCTGCCTCCATTGGAAGGCGAAGACCCCCATGAGGATGGTGATAGAGAGGGGGCCGAGGGAGACCCCAGTCGTCCCCCCTGCGTGCCAAATGCCTAGGGCCCTCGACCTGTCCTTGGGGTTGGTTATCTTAGAGACGTAGCTCTGTGAGGGGGGGTGGTAGATGGTGGAGTTGAGGGTCAGCAGGGTCGATGCGAGGATGTACATCCAGGGGTCTCCCGACACGCTGCCGAGGAAGGCCCCAACCGCTGCCATAATTATGCTGAGCGCCAACAGCCTCTTCGCCCCGAACCTGTCGGAGAGGAAGCCGGTGGGGACGGAGAAGAGGAACTGGCAGAGGGAGGGTATCGCGACGATTAGGCCCATCTGCTGGTTGGTGAGGCTGAACTCGTCAACGAGAATGGGGAACAGCGTGGACCTCATGTTCCCCGCTGCGTGGACTAGGCCGTGGGTGAGGACCATGATGAGGAGGCTGGCGCTGATAAGGCTGCGACTCCGCGTTTGATCCTCCTCCATCTCGGTTCACGTGGAATACTCTTGATGAGGCCCCTCATGCAATTTATATTTTCTCAGAATCTACTGATGTCCCAATTTCAAATGAAGTAAAAAACCCCTGGCCTTTTCATTCGTATGTGCAATTAACTGAGGATGAGCCCCAATAGGATCAGGAGTAATGGAGCCCACACAACATTTAGTTTAATTTTTTTAATAGACATGATTTTAATGAAGCGCATAGAATGATATCATGTTATGTGATAGGAAAGTGTTGGTAAACCTGATGAAATAAAGACGTGTTATGTTTATCATCGGTTTTTCATTAATATTAAAGCGTGGATTGACCGCGTCGTAAATTATAAGACTTCTGCCCCCTAGTATTGAGAAGATTGAACTGGAAGCAGGCCGTCACCAGGGTCATAGGCTACCTGGCCATGATTGTGGCCGGCGTCCTCACCCAGTTCACCACCGACAACCCCATAGCCACCTTCGCCGTCACTTTCATCATCGGGTTCGCCGTCAGCAGGCTATCCGGCATGCTGGCCACCAAGACCCCGAGGAGAACGAGATATAGCACCGGGAGGACCCCCAGCCGAGCCGGCTACGGGGAGCCCCAGAGACAAAGCTACCAGAGGCGAGAGGCCTATGCCAGCCCCCCGGGCTTCGAGCCCAGGAGCTTCAAGACCAAGTACATGGGGGGCCACTCCAGACACCCCAAGGGCGGGAAGGTCACCCTCAACCTCCTGGGCGACTGCATTGAGGTGCCGGAGCTCAGGCTCACCATCCCCTACCACGCCATCAGGGACGTGGAGGCAATAGCCCAGAAGGAGCTCAAGAACCTCGCGTTCGAGGCCACGGAGTTGATGGGCATCCTCCTCCTCGTCGCCATCAACTCCGCCCTCTACGCCTGGAGCACAAGGCGAAAGCGCTACGTCAAGATCACCTACGTCGACGGGAGGGGCACAACCCAGACCCCCACCTTCAACGTCGGCAAGGTGGACGAGGTCCAGCCCCTCATCTATAGGATGATGACCCACGCCGGGCCCGCGGCCCAGACCATCCCTACTAGCACCCCACCAGCCCTAGTCCAGACCGCTCCCAGCCAGCCCTCCGCCGGCCCCGTCCTCATACCGGCTCGGCAGTACGCGCCGCCGGCGGCACGCACGGTGGAGCCCTCGCCCGCGTTCAGAGAACCTGAGGTGGCCGGGCAGGCCCCTCCGCCTCAGGAGAGTGTCCGAGGAGCTCCGCCCCTGGAGCCCAAGAGCTACAGGAGCTCGGAGCTTATGGCAGCCTACAGGAGCATGAGGGAACAGTACGAGATGGAGCTAGTCACGGAGGAGAGGTACGCCAGTTACGTCCAGGAGCTCAGGTTCACCGACGACTCGGGCAACCCCTGGATAATCGGGAGGGAGTCCGGAGCCTGGTACACCCACGACGGCGTCAGCTGGAGGCCCAGAGAGCCACCAGAACTCCTCATCAAGACGGGTTAGAGCTCTCCCTCTATTCTCCCCAAGGCCCTCCACAGGAGATAGGAGGGGAGGCCCAGCCACCCAATCCTCCAGCGCACGGAGCCCAGCACGTCGCCCATCTCCACGGGCTCCCCGTCAGCGAGCTCCACAGCATCCCCCTTAGTGAGCAGGATGTTCTTTCCTCCAGACTCGTCGACGCCCACTACTCTGTGCACCACCACCCTGCCGTGCCTCCTCGACCTGTAGACGATGACGTCGCCCACTTCGGGCCCCCTCGACCTGTAGCCCTCGACCACCAGCAGATCACCGGGCCTCAGCGAAGGCTCCATGCTCCCGCTCATGACCACGACGAGGGGTGTCGGCGTCCTCAGAAGAAGGGGGACAGCGAAGCTGGATACGCCTAGAGCGCCCAGAACTAGGAGGGAGGTGAGAAGCAGTTGCTCCTGCATCTTCGGCTCACGCGCTCACTGCGGGGCTTCCTTCTTGGCCCTCGGCGGCCTCATGGTTATCTCCAGCTTGGCGCCCCGCTCTCCCTCGAAGGACTTCTCGTACTTGCTGCCCATCCTGTACCAGGAGGTGAAGAACCAGGGGGAGGAGACGCCTCCGTCCTCGGCGACCTTCCCCGGCGTGGGCTCCACCTTCTCTAGCGTGCCCTTCCAGTAGCCCTCCTCCAGCTCCCCCTTCACAGACTCGCATCCCGAGAGGCTGCTCACCTCGACCTCCCAGCCCTCGGGGAACTTGCCCAGCTCCACCTTGAAGTCGTCCTTGACCCCGCCGCAGTTCTCCACCCAGACAACCAGCTTCCACTCCTGGCCTCCCTCTTCCCCCTCCTCTGCCTTGACAACGATCTTCTCGTTCCTCCAGGAGCCGTCGTCGTTCTTCTTCTCCTCGTCCCCCCTAACGTCCACGTGTTCCAGGTTGTCGTAGAAGGTCTGTATCATGGCGGCCGCCCTCTCCGTGATCACGGGGAACCTATCCTCGGCGATGGCGGCCAGGTAGCCCTCCTTGAGCCTGTACCTCCGCCTGTGGAGGAGCCCCCAGCGGTCCTTGTACCTCTGGGCAGGGAAGGTGAAGTGCCTCATCCAGGGGTACTTGCTGTAGGACTCGCCCTCGAGCCTGTTGTCGAGGGGGATCTGGAGCGCGTCGGAGACGATTATGGGTATCCACCTGTCCACGAAGTCCTTCAGGTCCCTCGTGCTCACTACGCCGCCGATGGACCTGACCGCCTCCATCTCCCTCTCGATCTCCTCCTCGGTGATCCCCAACTCCTGCCAGGCGTCCAGGATCAGTCCCCTGCCCACCATCTCCCTCGTCCGGCTCTCCGACTCCCCCAGGGCAGCAGCGTCGTACGTCTTGGGGCAGGTCCTGTTGCCGGGGATCGTGTCGTCGCTCCACCACATCCGCACAGTGTCCCTCGCCAGCTGCACCAGGTATCCCTGGGCGTCGTCGCTCTTCAGAAAGGACATGGCGTTCTCGTACTCAGCCTCAGACAGGGGGGCGTCGACCCCCGCCACCTTCTTCGGGCTCCACAGCCGGTCCCAGGAGGGGGGCTGGGCAGGCTCGGGGTCGAAGAGCCTCCTTGTCTCGAACTCGCTGAGGGGGGAGCAGTGGGGGAAGTATTTCCAGATCTCCCCCGAGGCCGAGACCATGAAGTACTGGGGGTAGTACCTGCTCCTGGGCCCGGTGTGGTCGTCCGTTCTTGTGAAGGGCATCGTGTAGTTGGCGTCCACTGGCTTCGTCACGCCGTCGCACCACTGCTCGTAGCTGTCCCAGTAGAGGTGGTCGTTGATCTCCGGGAAGTTCAGTCCCATCAGGTACCCCAGGTGGTTGTCGTTCCTCGTGTGGGCTGGTACCCCCATGTCCTCTAGGAGATGGACGGCCCTACCCAGGAAGGACCAAGCATCCCTGATGCTCCCGTGGCGGTAGGCCTTCTTGGCGATCTCGTAGTGCATCTGAGCCCTCTCCGGAGCGGACTTGGGGTTCCTAGCGAAGAGGCCGTGGGCCATCTTCCCCCCTGTGATGTTCAGCCCCTTCCAGATGCCTATGGTATCATCCTCCCCCTCCCAGTCCGTCAGACCCCCGCCCGTAGCGGGATTGAAGTAGTGGTTCTGAACTATGGCCTTGTCGACGTCACCGCCGTCCCCGAAGTAGTCCTCCGCGATGGCCCCCCAGACGATGCCCTGATCACCGACCCTCTCCTTGTAGTATGTGGCCCAGGAGTCCATCACCTCCCCGGCCTCCTTGACGGTGCTCTTCTTCCTCGCGGTTTCCAGGTCCTTGGGCCCCAGGAACTCGTTGATCTCCTTCCAGCAGCTGTACGTCACGCCCCCGGTGCTCAGCCTCTCGATGGACTTCACGGTGAGCCCCCAGTGCGTGAGATCGTAGTAGGCATAGGCGGGCCTGACCATGAGCCCTATGGTCAACATGGCGAAGGCGACGAGCATGACGCAAGAGACGATGGCTGACACCTCCCACGCCAGAATCGCGACAGAGAACAGTAACAGATCAACGGCTAACAACCCTAGGGAGAGCACACTGAGCCCCCCTCTATCCCTCATTCCCCTTCACTATCCCATAAAACGTCGATGGACCCAACCCCGTCCCCTACCTCACCTCCTTAGTTGTAAAGAATGGCTCAAATATCCGTTTGCTCACTCCTGCCATCCTCACTACTATATCTATTCTTTTTAAGTAATGGTCACAATCCTAGAAGTCTTGGCAGCCAATTAACCACACCCGGGAAAACAGTGATGATGGCTAGCATGACCAGTGTACACACCAAAAAAGGGATACTGCCCAGAAAGATATCAGAAATAGTAGTTTCGGGCCCGGAGATTCCTTTGACGACAAATAGATTGAGTCCAAGAGGTGGCGTGACCACGGCTATTTCAATCACAAGTGTCAGGAAAACCCCAAACCATATTGGGTCAAATCCCATGCCTATGACAATTGGGGAAACAAAAGGAAGCGTCATCAGCATAAGCGAGATGCCGTCGAAAAAACATCCCAGTATAAGATATAGGATATAGATGGATATTAATACAACGCCAGAAGACACTGGAAGGCCACCAACCCATTCGATAAGGTGCCGAGGCAGACCTAGTGTAGAGACGGCTGATGCCAGTATCATTGCTCCCAGAATGATAAAGAACAGCATGGCTGTGATTCTGGTGGTATCTCTTAATGAATCCCATATGGATTTCCAGGTAAGATTGCCCATGGTGCGGCCTACGATGACTGAAGCAAATGCCCCGATGCCTGCAGCCTCAGCTGGCGTTGCCAATCCAGCGTATATGGGACCAACACATGCGATCATGAGAACGACCAGTGGCCACAAACCCAACAAGGGTCGTACTGTGTTTTTGAAGGGAAGCGCCTTTTCTTCTGCGGGAGCTATTTGTGGTGTCATGATCCCCTGGATGACAAGATACATCATGAAAAGCACGGTCATCATAATTCCAGGAACCGTACCAGCTGCAAACAAAGCCGCCACTGAGACATGGGCAACTGCTCCATAGAGAATGAACTGACCGCTTGGGGGTATCATAAACCCTAGGGTTCCGGCTACGCAGACAGAGCCAAGCACCAACCGTTTGTCATACCGTCTTCGCTCCAACTCGGGAATGGCGACGCTGCCCACTGCGGCAGCGCAGGCAGCGCTGGAGCCAAAGACGGCGGCAAACATTGCACTCAATACGATGTTCGAATGCAATAGCTTCCCAGGTAAGCGCGCCAGCAGGGGTGAAACGCTGTCGTACATCTTCCTGGAGATACCACTATGCAGTATGATTTCTCCCATGAAGAGGAAGGCAGGTATGGCTGCAAGCTCATAAATATTGAGGGATGACCAGAGGACACTTGCCAGCAGAGGAACCCCGCCGCCCCAAACCTCCATAATGACAATACCCGCTACGCCAAGGGCAATTGCAATCCATACCCCGGAAAACAACAGACTAAACAAAATAGCGAGCATGGTCGCCCAAATCATCGTACGAACCTTCCAATTTTTAATCCGGTGCTACCTATCGCGTGGTAAACTATTTTAACCCTCTCGTTGTTTGAAAAAACGACTATTGTCATGCTAGACTAGTACAGAACCTCGCCTTCTTTCTCCTTTGCCTTCTCTACCTTGCGAGTCCCTAACGCGACACCTACTCTCTCTGTGACTAAGATGACAAATGCAACCAACAAGCAAAATAAGCCCAACGCCACCAGCATCTGCCACGGGGCGATTGGCCAACGGGTGATCATACTGAAAGACCCTATACGGAGACTGTCCAGGACTAACTGGATGACCGCATATAACAGAAAGCTAGCATAGGCGGTGCCAAGCAGGCTTACCAGAATCCATAATACGTTTTGCACTCTTCCAGGAAGCCTCTCAAAAAGGATGGTCATTCTAACATGCCCACCCTCTATCAAGACATGACCGAATGCAGCATAAACCATGACTATCAAGAGATTTATGACTGCCTCATCACCCCAATAAAGGGGGGTTCGTATAATGTACCTAAGGACAACATTGGTGAAAATGATACCTAAGATCCCAATGAGACAAAGATTCGCCGCAAATGCTGCTGCGCCGACTATGCCTTTGGCTACAACTAATAACCATTCGCTCATGCTACGGCTTGGCATACCTGGTCTGCCTCAACTGACACGTATTTATCCCTCCGGACTCAAAGCCAAGATAGAGATACTAAAAACCTATAGTTGGGTAACACATATCAAGGCTTCAGAGCAATCCGTAACAAACAACTTTTTCTGTCTCAATTCTCAGCTCTGGATGTACCAATGAATAGGCTTACTTTTCAACAATCGGTTTGATGATCTTCCATGCCTCTAACGTGCGTGGAGTAGCCGTTTTTATATAATCATTATGCACTTGCCAGCATACTTTCTTAAGTTTGGCCAGGTCTGCAGCTGATAAATCAGTATATTTCATCCCCTTCGCGTCTAATACTCTCCGGTAGTGGTGACTTATGCCCGGGTTTATTGCCATGGCCTTGCTACGCTGATGGACCCCTTCAAAAACAGTGTTCACTATCTCTTTAATGTCATCCGGCAATGGGTCCCAGGCTTTACGACTCACCACGATATCCAGGGCTCCGGCCTCTGTCGTCCCAAGAGTTGTGGCATATTTGAGTACTTCGTACCATTTGCTGGTATAGCTTGAGCGCGATGACGATGATACCCCGTCTACCACTCCTGTTTTCAGACCCATGTAGACATCTGGC
>Ga0209427_10001770_pt1 | contig 25095 bp, 19 predicted proteins | sample DeeMarSWOR136_30_FD_187465 | JGI IMG/M metagenome (GOLD analysis project Ga0209427, IMG submission 187465) | Marine sediment microbial communities from White Oak River estuary, North Carolina - WOR-1-36_30 (SPAdes) (version 2) | ecosystem: Environmental > Aquatic > Marine > Intertidal zone >...
ACTCTGTCTACGTTGTTGATAACTTATCCACGAATCCTATACCTCTATCGAAGTTACTTCAGGAACTGGGTAAGCATCCTAATCTCTATTATGAAATATGCTCAGTAGAAGAGTTCCTTGATAGAAACTCTAACAACGGGTTTGCTGATGAGATTTACCACCTTGCATCAGTAGTTGGGCCTGCTGGTGTGCTGTCTCATGCTGGGCAGATTGTAAAGTCGATTATCAGTGATACTTACTCAATAATGGATCTGGCTATCAGAGATGGTGCTAGGTTGTTGGATGTTTCCACAAGTGAGGTATATGGAGGTGGCAAGGAAGGATACTGTTCAGAATCTCTCCCCAAGATCATTCCTGCAAAGATCACGGTTCGATTAGAATATGCTATTGGAAAGCTCGCCAGCGAGGTGGCAATGATAAACATGACCAAAGTGACGGATCTGAATGCGCGTATCATTCGTCCCTTTAATATTGCAGGACCAAGGCAATCCGGGCAGGGAGGGTTCGTTCTACCTCGGTTTATCGCTCAAGCGCTGAAAGAGCAACCGATAACTGTTTTTGGTGATGGCGGTCAAGTCCGAGCCTTTACTCACGTTAGGGATATAGTCAATGGTCTGGTAGAAGCTATGGAGCATGGCCAAAGCGGAGAAGTATATAACCTGGGTAATCCTGACAACAGGATGACCATACTAGAACTGGCAGACCTGGTACTTGAGGTTACAGGGAGTGCTAGCCCCAAAATCTTTGTAGATCCTAAAACTATTTACGGACCTTTATATGAAGAAGCTAATGACAAATTCCCCGACGCGACTAAGGCTATGAATCATCTCGATTGGCGACCCAAATTCAGCAAAGAGGAGATTGTTCAAGACACGTTCGAATATATGAAATCACTGGATAAGGGTCTTCTTGATATATTAGCAGGGAAGCGAGTAAGCGAAGGCAGGAGATATTATAGTGCCGCTGCCGAATGGATCGGACGAGATCATGCTCCTTCAAGTATGGACGCTGATACATAATTAGGAATAATGCGGTATTCCTGTGTATGTTTGAATATGCTAAATGTAATCTATGTCGCAGTGATGATTATGTAGTTCTCTATCCTTGCTCGATTACAGATGAGCCGCTCAGACCCGAAGAGATCACGGTTGCTTATGATAGAAAAGAATACTGTCGAATTGTTCGCTGCAAGAAATGTGGGCTTGTGTATGCCAACCCAAGGGATAGCCTGGAGGGACTGCGTGATGCATATAGGCGACTTGGGGAGGAGGAATATCTAGAAGAGTCCGAAAGTCGGTCTATTACCTTCAGTAAGGATCTACATTTTATAGAACGGTATTGTAAGGGCGGCAATCTTTTGGATGTTGGTTGCTCGGTAGGCTTGTTTTTGAGATTAGCCAAAGAGAATCATTGGAACACTTATGGAGTTGAGATATCCGAGATCAACTCCCGATATGCACGAGACATTCTCGGACTGGATGTTACTACGGGAACGATTCATGACGCGAATTATGGGGATGACTTCTTCGATGTCATCACGTTATGGGACGTTATCGAGCATGTTCCTGATCCAATGAGTGTGCTGATGAAGCTGAACCGTATTCAGAAACCAGGTGGGTATTTGTTCCTCAGCACACCTGATGTGGGAAGCTTTCTGTCACGTATTCTTGGCTCGCGATGGATGTGGTTGATCAGAACCCATATATTCTATTTTTCCAGAAAAACCATCAGGCAGATGCTTGAGAAGGCTGGCTATCAGGTAGTGTATATTTCATCATATTCACGGATCTTCAGGTTTGAATACATAGTGGATCGAATAAAGCCACACAGCGCCCGGCTACATTCTGTTATGAGTTTTCTGATGGATCTATTCCGCGTTGGGGGATTTCGCCTTCGTGTGAACTTCCTTGATTTTATGGCTGTAGTAGCCCAGAAAATATGAAGAAGAACCATAAACATGAAAACAGTTGCGTTGATACCAGCTTATAATGCTTCTAAGACTATTACAGGAATAGTGGACAGGATACCACGGGAATTCATCGATGAGATCATCGTGGTTGATGATGGAAGCATTGATGATACCTATGAACGGTTGAAAGAATTAGAGGATATAACACTTATCAAACATGAAGAGAATCTAGGATATGGAGCAGCACAGCTCAGCTTATATAAGGCAGCGCTGACAGTCAATGCAGACTACACGGTTATTTTACACGCCGATGGAGGGCATTACCCTGAGGAGATCCCCGTTATGTTGGCTCCACTAATGGGCCAGGAACCTGCAGACGTGGTTGTCGGCAGTAGGACAAGAGGCATAATGAATGGTGCCAAGCCGCTTATGCGTTCCAAATTGCTCGGCGCTGCTTTCCGAGGTTCCATGCCTGCTTATAAATTCATTGCCAATATAATCTTAACTGCGTTCCAAAACACCTGTTATGGTACCAGGTATCGCTCATTTCATAGTGGCTTCCGTGCGTGTAGACGGGATGCTCTATTGAAAATCGACCTTGAGAAACTCACAAGCTGGTACCTATTTGATACGCAGTTTTTACTGGAAGTCCACAATAACGGATTGAGGATCGTTGAAGTGCCGGTTGGCACCTTCTATGATGAAGATGCTGGATCTAGTGCACCTGTTCTAAGATATGGCGTTCGGATTGTGTTATTTTCGTTGAAATATACATTCAGACGAGTGTTTTCGTGGAAATATAGGTTTGGACGAAGCAAAAGTGATGTTCCGGAATCATCTGTATAGGGGTATAATCTGTATCTTAGCTTCAGCTCTGTCTCTGGGCTGGTTCATTCAGAGTGTGCAAAGCTCAGATTCATGGATCGGTCTTACAGGATTTATATGCCTTTCTTTGATTTTGCTGTGCTCTTTCTGGATGATGTATTCCTATTTTATCTCAAGGATTACGGATTCTGATTTCATCGAAGTTTTGTCAAGGGACGCGGTAACTTACTCATCATTGATACTTTTGAGCCTTTTTCCGCTCGCTAGTATATTGAAGGGGGATGTGCTTAGGGCAACGCTTCATGGACGCTTTTTGATGCAAGCTTTCCTGATTACCTTTTGCTTCGCACTGGTCATCTTTCTGAAAATTCTCTTTCTCGACATCAGAAAAATCAACGCAGTTTTGCATAATGGGGGTTCCAACACGCAGCGGTTGTTGGATTTGCTGAAATCACCATTAATCTTAGCTATCATCATGGTTGTTTTTACAGTTTACTCTACTTACCTGCTTTCCATTGAATATTCAGCTTTTTCAGAATATTCTCATTACTACCATAATATAGTCTGGCTTCTAACTCGTGGCTCATTCACTCATACATTAAGTGATCTGGATATACCGACAAGCGTGTTTGGGACCCATGTAAATCCAATTCTGTTTCTGCTTGTTCCATTTTATGCGCTTTTTCAAGATGTCCATACGCTTTTCCTCCTGCAGAGCTTTCTTATTTCCCTGGGCGCTGTGCCTGTCTACATGCTGGCCAAAAAAGTACTGAATAGCGATTTCGCAGGCATTACCTTCTCGGTTGCTTATCTTCTGCACCCTGTTCTTGGCATTAGCCACTCATGGGGGATTACGGTTGATACAATTTCTGTGCCTTTAGTATTATTCGCTCTGTATTTTCTATTCACAGAACAGACAAGGAAGTTCTTCCTTTTCACATTACTTTTCTTGATGTGTAAAGAGGTACTGGCGGCGATAGTTTTTGCTTTGGGCTTGTATATTCTTTTGGTTATGAGGAAAAGAACGCAGGGCATTCTGGTTTCGTTAATGGGAATCCTTTGGTTTCTGATCGCGGCGGAAGTAAAGACTGTGGCGATGAATGGCGTGAATATGGCAAGCGCATACCAGGAAGCGTTGCAATACTTCATTGTTCATCCGATTTCACTATTGAAGAATCATCTAGCGCCTAAGAAGATAATGGCTCTTACTCTGTTGTTCTCTCCAATGGGGTATTTATGTTTGGCTCGTCCGTTATTATTGGGCGTAAGCTTCCCTTTGATATTCATACTATTCCTGCGGGAAAACTCCGCGAGTCCGTGGATCTTCTACTATGCACCAGTTTTGCCTTTTGTGCTTACCTCTGCAATACTGGGGGTTCAAGGGCTTGTGAAAGGTAAGTGGCTTAATACCAAAATCGGAGAACGTCACTTAGTTACTGCCGTCTCTTTTTACCTGTTATTTTCCAGCATTATCAGCTTTTACTATTTGAATCCGATCAGGCTATTAAGCATCCGTAGCCCTTCCCGATTCAAGGTAGCGGAACATAACCTAACTATCAGGGAAATGTTCCAGTTAGTCCCACAGGATGCTTCTGTCTCAGTTAGTCAGGAACTAGCAAGCCATTTTGCGAAAAGGAAGGTTATTTATCACTTTTTTGCAGAGCCACATGGTCGCGCTGTTTCCGAGGAGAAGAGAGAGCTTTTTGATGTTCCTGTCTACAGATACCCGGAAGTAAGGGATGCTGAGTATGTAGTCTTAGACGTAAACCTTCAATCTCTGGAGAGCGGAGCGAGCAACCGGAATCTACAGAAGATGCTCTGCAATGAAGATTACGGGATGATAGCTTACAGAGAAGGCTTTATGATTTTCAAGAAAGGCGCATCTAAGACTTTGCTGGATTGGGTTCTGGTCGGGAATCCTGATATTGAGAATGGAAATGAGATCATATTTGGTGGTGGGCTCAAACTCTTAGGCTACAACACTGACAAACGAGTATTGAAGCAGACTGCAACGCTGCATCTGACTTACTTTTGGGAATGCTTAGGAGATACACAGGAGCGTTTTGAGATCGCAACCTCATTTACTCACAAGGGCGAAAAGGCATTTGAATGGGTGCATGAACCGGTTTATGGTTTACTTCCAACGACATCATGGAGAAAAGGCTGGCTTGTAAGGGATGAAGTTGCCATGAAAGTTCCTGAAAATGCGATAACCGGGGTATCGTATGACGTGAAAGTGGAATTGCACAAACTATCCCAAGCCGAACCATTGGAGAATGTAGCTTTTATGCCCAGTCTGCAAAATTGCATGAGTCCATAGTGTAATAAAGGTGTAATATCGTTTTCAGTTTGAAATGGTATTCATCATGATGATTCGTAGCCGCCGTAGAGACACGGCATGCCGTGTCTCTACAATATCAACGCGCTGGAAAATGAGTCTCATTCCGAACTAAAACGGGTATAATAAATGACGCAACTGATCTATGCAAAATTGCTTTCAACAACAGATAAAAGAGCGGCTTCTCTCCTTGTGTTGATTCTTTTTATAGGAATTTCCCTGAGATTTCATAATATCTCCGAAAGGGGGTTTATTCTCTGGGATGAAGCAACTTACATGAAATACGCTAAATTCGGCGTCAGCACTGTTAAGAACCTTCCTTTGGTTATAAAACAGTTCCTGAGCGATAAGCTGGATAGGGATATGCTTAAAGCGAATCTGGAGGGCTCTATTCCCGTGGAGACGCCTAAACCGGGGCATGTATTCTTGTTAGCTATCGCCTCACTGCTGACCAATTCGAGGGATTACTCCGGTTCGGTTGTTTCAGCTATTTTAGGCGTGGCTTCCATATTTCTGGTCTACATTGCTGGCAAGACATTCTACGATCACAAAACAGGTTTGATCTCTGCTTCCGTTTTGGCAGTTTCTCCATATCACATCATGTATTCCCGTTCCGCGATGGCTGAAATTGATGCGAGCTTTTTCTTTCTTCTAGGAGTATTCCTTTATTACTTGAGTTACAGGGAAGGCAGGAACTTATATCTGGTGTTATCTGGTCTGTGTGCTGGATTCTCCGTCACTTGCAACTACAGATGGATTTATCTAATTCTGATATTCTTCCTATTCGAAGGTTACTTATATTCTTCCTATAGTGAGAAGAACCTGTTCTGGAAAACTAGACGAGCTATTCTGTTAATCTCTTCACTGTCGGTATTTCCTTTGCTCTTTCAATTTGTATATTTGTTTTTCCTGAAGCTCAAATCTTTACCATTTCCATCTTACTTCGGGACGATCCTGAATTCCTATGTAGGACAGTCGTCTAAAGGGCCTTTTCTGTATCCTCACGCGCTATTCTTTAAACTCATTCTGTGGCTGGAGGGACCCATAATCCTGGCTCTTTTGCTATCTGGGGTTCTTTATCTCTTAAGAAGACACAAAGCTCAAGATTTGCTGATCGTTTTGCCTTTTCTGATTCCGTTTACTCTCTTCAGTCTGAAAACACGCGGTGACAAAGCGGTTGCCATCTCGCTCACTTTGCCGTTCATAGCTTTGATCGCAGGAAGTGTAATAGCCAGAATCCCTGATAGTTTATCAAGATTCAAAAGAATGAGAAGTAGCAAATTTCTAATTTTGGTTCCTGTTTTCATGACGCTCCTCGTTCTTTTGAGCAACGGTCATGCTTCTTGGGAACTGATTAAAATCAAATCCGGGTACAGGGAAGCTATGACCTGGTTGAAGAATCGCAATGGTGAAAAGCATTTTACCACCGCTTATTCTATATCCAGCTACTATGTTGGGGTGAAAGGAAATACTCGGGAAGCTCCTGCTGACATGGAAGAGATTAGAAGATTGTACCTGAAGGAAGGCTATAGATACCTGTTGTTGGATTGGCATAAGTTCTATCATAGCCCGAGCACTTCCCCAATTGGGTTTTATAAGTTCGCTGAAGAGAGATTCAGACCAGTTTTTAGCGTTCCCAATAAGATAGCAACATATTTGCCATACAACATAGATGATTTCCATTATCGGCATGGTAACTCAGACTATAATTATCAGATGGTGAAGGAACCCGGTTTCAGCTACATCAGGATTTATGATCTACGAGAATTGCTCAATTAGGCGGCTATCCATATGTCTAAGATTATTTTTGTATGGCCCCCCATGTTCAGTGAAGAAAGATACGGTGTTATAGGCAGCGCTGGAAGTTATATGCCACCTCTGGGTATTGGTATTCTGGCTTCAGTTGCTCGAAATCACGGTTATGACACCAGAATTTTGGATTGTGAAGCTCGGCAGTTGGATCATGAGCAATCAGCAAAAGAGATCCTGAATTTCAATCCAGACTATGTTGGCATTTCATCAACTACTCTGGGGATCTTCAGCGCTGCTAAATTGGCAAGGAAACTGAGGGGAGAGCAAAAGGACTCAAAGATCATAATAGGAGGTCCACATATCACCGCAATTCCACAGGAGACTATGAATTTATTCCCTGATTTTGACATAGCCGTTATTGGGGAGGGCGAGAGGACAATTATCGAACTTCTCTATGCCTTAGAAAATGGGTCCAACTTAGAGAAGGTTGATGGTATAGTTTTCAGGGAAAACGGAAGTTTGTATCAAACTAATAGAAGAGCTTTGATGCAGAGCTTGGATGATGAAGTACCGTTTCCGGCGTGGGATCTATTTCCTAACCTGACCACAGCATACCGGCCGCCTGTTTTCAGCTTTAACCGACTTCCCGCAATGTCAATCATAACGTCAAGGGGATGTCCCATGGAGTGCACTTTCTGTGACAGGTCTGTATTTGGTAAGGTGTGCAGGGCCCATAGCCCGGAATATGTTTTCAATATGATTGAATTCTTAAAAGATTCCTATGGTATCAAGGACATAATGATATATGATGATACATTCGTTGCCTTCAGGAAGTTGCTGATCGGTCTATGTGAGAGATTAATGGAATCGAAGATGGATATAAGATGGAGTTGTAATGGTAGGGTTGATATGGTAAACCCCAGGATTCTTGAACTCATGCGGCAAGCTGGATGTTGGCAGATCGCTTACGGAATCGAAAGTGGTTACCAAGGAATGCTGGACCTTATGGGAAAGAGAACGGATCTGAATACAATCGAGAGAGCCATAAAATGGACGAAAGAAGCAAAGATAAAGTCTAAAGGCTATTTTATGCTTGGGTTCCCTTCGGAAAACAAAGAAACAATAGAGAAAACAATAGAGTTCATGCTGAAACTGGACTTAGATGATGTGCATATAAGTCTTTTCACTCCCTTTCCAAATACTGAAGCCTACTATCTTGCCAGAGATTCTGGAATGTTAGATGACGATTGGAGCAAAATGAGTCAGTGGAATCCTGTTTTCGTACCCGGCGAACTTGAGAACGGCGATCTGGAAAGGTATCTAACGCTCGCTGTAAGAAAATTCTATCTGAGAAAGCGAATCGCGCTTTCCTACGCTTCTATGATCAGGCGTCCAGAGCACGTAAAAAACATCCTCAGGGGACTCCACGCTTTCACGAAATTGATGCTGCACAACAAACAGAGGGGGAAGCGAGTTAATGGACGAGGATATTGAGGTCTCCGTCGTTATGCCTTGTTTGAACGAGGAGGAAACAATAGGGACCTGCATTAGAAAGGCTTTCCAGACTCTTGCAGAGCATAACATTAGAGGCGAAGTTGTTGTTGGGGACAACGGCTCAACCGACAGCTCAATTCAGATTGCAGAATCTCTCGGCGCTAGAGTGGTTCATCAACCTATCAAAGGTTACGGCAGCGCTCTTATGACGGCCATCAAAAGTGCAAAAGGGAAATATATTGTTATGGGTGATTCTGATGATAGCTATGATTTCTCAGACCTCCATAGGTTCGTCGAACCCTTGAGGGAAGGGAAAAATATGGTGATGGGGACGAGATTAAAAGGGAAGATTGTGCATGGGGCTATGCCCTGGCTCAACAGGTATATTGGCAACCCCTTTTTGTCGGGGTTTCTGAACCTACTATTCAGAACAGGGATTTCCGATGCTCATTGTGGAATGAGGTCTTTTACCAGAGAAGCATACGAAAAGATGAAGCTGCAAACGACAGGGATGGAGTTCGCTTCTGAAATGATCATTAAAGCATCGAAAGCCCGACTGGAGGTCGCTGAAATACCCATCACATTGTATCCAGATGGTAGGTCGAGAAAGCCTCATTTGAGGCCTTTTAGAGACGGGTGGAGACATCTAAGATTTATGTTGTTGTATAGTCCAACCTATCTATTTCTAATCCCCGGATTTACTATGTTTTTGCCGGGACTTTCCTTACTAATCACTCTTCTGTTTGGGCCTGTGCATATAGGAAAGATGCTTTTCAATGTTCACTTTATGTTTTTCGCCAGCTTACTGACGTTGACTGGATTCCAGATAATCAGTTTGGGATTTTATGCTAAAACTTACGCTCTCATTCAACGCCTGGAGGAAGACAGATTGATACTGTTCTTGACAAAGCATTTCACTTTGGAGAGAGGTTTGGTTGTGTCTCTCATATTCTTTCTATTAGGATTGATTCCTAATATCTATATCCTCTATATTTCCATAAAGACGAGTTTTGGTCCCATAGACCAGATTAAACCTGCGTTGTTCGGATTAACTTTCATTGTAATTGGCATTCAGGGGATATTTTCTTCGTTCTATTTTGGTGTCTTGGGGATAGGCAAAAAGAGGTCTCATTAATCATGATCGAAACGATCAGAACGTATCAAGAAAGATTCTCAAGCTCCCCCTTTGGTAAAGGATCTCCAAGTTCCACGCTTTGCAAAGGATCCCCAAGTTACCCCCTTTGTAAAGGGGGGTTAGGGGGGATTTTGAGGCTCTGCAAAGCTCATGCGCTTCTGCAAAAGTTCAAAAACATTCCTGATACATACTGCAATCGCCAAAACGTTTTTCTTTTATCAATTTTCGTTCTAGCACTATTGTTACGCCTGGGGTTCATATTCCTCTATCCGCTCACCGAAGTCAGAGACGACGCACTGGGTTATGACTCGATAGCCAAAAACATAATTTCTGGCAAAGGATTTGCCTATGGGGGTGAAGATTTTCCTACAATACGGAGGGGGCCGATTTATCCGTATTTCTTGGCCTCGATATATCTCGTGTTTGGTCACAATTATGATATAGTCCGAGTTTTCCAGGCAACACTAGATTCTGTAACCGCCATTATCCTTTTCCTTATTGGGGTAAGCATCTTTGGAAGGAAAGTCGCGTATACAGCTTCTCTAATTTACGCTTTATATTTCCCGGCCATTGCAAATACTTCCGTATTGTATATGGAATCACTCCTTACTTTTCTTTTAGCTGTTACTGTTCTCTTGCTTGTAAAGGTCTTACGAGGAAAGGAATTGAAATGGCCAATATGTCTAGGGTTCATGTTAGGCATTACAACTCTGTGCCGCCCCATTACGATTCTGTTCCCTGTATTTATCTTTATTGTCCTCTTGCTGAAAGATGGAAATCTAAATAAAGTCAACGTTATCAAGGGAACTCTTGCTACTCTCACCATGATTCTTGTTGTCTCCTCCTGGACGATTAGAAATTATGTATTGTTCAAAAGATTTGTTCCTGTTGCCTTTGGCGGTGGACAAGCATTTTGGACGGGAAATTATGTCCCAAATGATGGTATATGGATAGGCTGGGATGATCCCGCTATATTGGAAATTGGGGAAACGGCGCTGCAAAGGACTTCTGATCCCAAGATGACGCTAATTGAAATGGATAGAATATTTCTGAGGAAGGCAATTCAGAATATTCTGGATAGTCCGCTGGCTTCTTCAATGCTTTTTTTGAAGAAATTGCTCAGATTATACAAATTCCCGTCTCACGGTGGTTTTAGCTATGGAGCCATCAGACGAGGCTGGTGGACTACCAGAACGAAGGAAGCTGTCAGAGCAATCTATACACTCATTCTTCTAGCGGGTGCCTACGGAATGTACGGAGCGAAAAATCAATGGAAAGACGCCTTGCCGTTGTTCGCGGTAATAATCTATTTCACCTTGCTACATACAGTAACATTTGCTGTTCCTCGATACCATTTTCCCATAATCCCATATATTATTATTTTCACAGGAAACGGCGCTTGCTATATGGCTCACAAGCTTACCCACAGATTTGCTCCCGGCAGATTACCAAGTACGGCAAGTGCTGAATCCGATTTCTATTAAGTAAGGGTGAGGGTGATCCGATGAAAACTACTTTGATTTTCCCCGGAATTAGCAGGTTAGGTTTTAATAGCTTTGCTCGTGGGAATTATGCTTCGACTTGGGTTAGTCATGGCCTTTGCTCAATCAGCGCATATGCAAAAAGTAAGGGATTTGAGGTCGACTTGATTGATCTAAGGAAATGTTCCGGTTGGAAAGATTTCAGGAGCGAAGTAGAAAGAAGGAATCCTGACGTCATTGGAATTTCTATAATGAGTTGTGATTGGGACATAGCATGCAAATGTGCCGAATTCATTAAGAAAATCAGTAATAGTATGCAAATTGTTGCGGGAGGTATTCATCCAACCGTAGCACTGGACGAAGTTGCGGATAATAAGAATATAGATTATGTTATTACTGGCGAAGGTGAGGTGAGTTTTACAGACTTACTAGGAAAACTGGAAGAAAATGTACCAAGCGAAAGGATTATACAGGGAATAAGACCTCATCTGGATAGTCTTCCTTTTAGTGATTATGAGTTGTTTGATTTTGAACAGGCACTCAAATATCCTTTTCGGGGCAAATATCTGAAAGCTTTTGATACTCCGTTCGTTACCATTATTGTTGCTCGTGGCTGTCCATATAAATGTCGTTTTTGTCAGCCAGCGGAGAGGTTATTATTCGGTGAAAAAGTGAGAATGAGAAGCGTGGATAATGTCATTCAAGAACTAAGAATTCTCCGCGAAAAGTATCGATTCAGAAGTCTAATGATACACGATGATTGCTTCACTGCTTATAAAAATTGGTGCCTAGAGTTTTGTGCTAAATATAAGCAAAATGGCTTTGACCAACCCTTTATCGCTCAAAGTAGAGCTGACATCATATGTAGAAATGAAGCGTTGGTCGCAAAGCTAGCGGATGTTGGGCTGAAAAGTGTCATAATAGGATTCGAAAGTGGAAGTCAACGTGTTCTGGATTTTCTTAATAAAGGTGTAAAGGTAGAACAGAACTTTGAAGCGTCTAGAATTTGCAGGAAATATGGTATATCAGTCGTCGGCAATTTCATGCTTGGCATCCCAACTGAAACAAATGAAGAAGCACAGCAAACTGTAGATATGATAAAGAGATTAGATGTAGAATCTCCAGGTATAACATACTATACTCCGTATCCTGGTTCTGATCTCTATCATTATGTTAAGGACAATTCGCTCTCTCTTATTAAGAAATCGGTGCAATATCATAGGGGGAGAAAGGATGCTAAAATCAGGGGAGTGGACTACTCTTTTCTGAACAAGCTTGTCTATGAAGTATTCGAGGAACCATCGAGATTCTACAAGATTTTGTATCGTCCCACAGTAAACCGCGTTTTCAAATCACGCATAGTACAGTCTATCTTGGAGGGGGCAAAGGTTTTCGTTGTTTGGAGATTCATCAAGAAAAGCTTCCGCTTGAATTTGCGGCGGGGATACAGATTAAGGTAGCCATATGGATCAGCCAATTACTATTCTGGGTGCGGGACTGACCGGTCTAAGCGCGGCGTTTCATCTACAACGTCTACAAGCAGAATATCTTATACTGGAGAAAGAGAGTCGAGTTGGGGGATTATGCCGGTCTGAAACTATAGATGGATTTACCTTTGATTATTCTATACATATCTTATACAGCAGCAACAGCTACGTTGCAGATCTAATAAAGTCGGTTTTGATTGAAGGGAATCTTACTCCTCAACCCAGGCAATCATGGATTTACTCAAAGGGAGTGTATACCGAATACCCCTTCCAGGCACATACCTTCGGCCTGCCTAGACATGTCGTAAAGGAGTGTGTGTTGGGGTTAATATACGCCAAATACGAGAGACGTCCGATGCAAAAGCCTAGGAATTTCGCTGAATGGATTCACCAAACGTTTGGGGCAGGAATCGCCAAACATTTCATGGTTCCCTATAATGCAAAATTGTGGTCAATTGATCCAGCGTTGATGAACTACGATTGGATTGCTGACAGGGTGCCGGTACCTGATCTGCAGGAGGTAATAGATGGAGCTCTAGGTCCACCGCGGAAAAAATACGGGCCAAATGCAGAATTCTGGTATCCCAAAAGGGGCGGAATTGAAAGTCTGGCAAGAGGCTTTTTGTCCCATATAAGGAACTTAGAACTGAACGCTAAGGTGACCAAGATTTTCCTCAAGAGGCAAGAGATACAGGTTAATAATAGAGCAAGCTTGAAATACACGAATCTGATCTCCACTCTTCCGCTTCCGCACATCATTCAGTTAATTGATACTGTTCCATCGGAAATAAGATATGCCGCAGCAAGTCTGCAATCTAATACTGTGTACACCGTTAATCTGGGCATCGATCGCGAGAATATATCCAGTTCCCATTGGATTTATTTCCCTGAGCCGGAATACGTCTTCCATCGTGTATCATTCCCGATGAATTTTGCCTCATCGATGGCACCACCCGGGAAGAGTTCAATCACTGCTGAGATTTCTCGTTCTCGGCATGAAGAAGAGAGCCTTGATGCTTTGATTGATGATGTTAAAAGCGGTTTGGCAAAAGCAGGGATTCTAAATCCCGATGACTGTGTTTTGCTCAGCAATGTTCTGACTATACAACCCGCTTACGTGATTTATGACCTGGAACATCACAAGAATGTGAAGTTGATTCTGGATTTCCTAGAGTCTAATAATATCCTCTCTTGCGGCAGATTTGGCGAGTGGGAATATTTAAACATGGATCATTCCATATTAAGCGGAAAAAGGGCAGCCGAGAAACTGCTAAAGCTTATTCCAGTTAGTAATAGTGCACTCCGATGTAGAGACACGGCATGCCGTGTCTCTACGGGGTCACCGGCAGGTCAGAAACATTATGAGCCGAAGGTATTTTCTAAAACTTGCCTAAGGGGAACTGATGTCAATCGAACATAGATTACCACTGGTTTCTGTGAATATCCTGACTTGGAACAGAAGAGATATTGTAATCGAAAATATCCATGCATTGAAGCAGCAAACCTACCCAAATGTCGAAATAATCGTGGTCGATAACGCTTCTGCGGACGGCACTTCCGAGGAGATCAGAAGGGTATTTCCGGAAATATTCGTGATCACGATGAAAAGAAATGTTGGCATTGCTGGCTGGAATCACGGCTTTAGAAAAGCAAAAGGGAAATACGTTGTCGTCCTGGATGACGACGCTTTTCTGGAAAAGGACGCCATCGAAAAAATGGTTCAACAGTTCGAAAAGGACCGTAACTTGGGTGCCATAGGAACAAAACAGATAGATGTTAGTACGATGCAAATGTTTAATTGGGGTTCTTTCAGCGAAGAGGACAATAAAAACACGGAAGGAGTGCCACACTTTACTTTTAACGGACAGGGAGCAGCCATAAGAACGGAACTTTTTGGTGACATAGGATATTTCGATGAAGATATCTTCATCTATTTCCACGAGGTAGATTTCGCAATCAGGGTGCTAAACGCTGGATATAAAGTAAAATACTTTCCTAACATTGTTGTCTATCACGACATTCCAATCTCCAGGCAACTGGGAGTGGTAAGATATTATTATGGAATGAGGAACAAATATCTCTTCCTTTGGAAGTACTTTCCCATTTGGTTTGCTATTCTGTTAATGGCCAAGGTGCCACTCAAAAGACGGATGTGGAGAAGAGCTTTTCAAAGAAGAGCTCTTCTATTGCACATCAAGGCTTACCTGTGCGGTATATCAAAGATTCCTAGGCAACTCTCTAAGCGAGTTGCGATTAAAAGGGAAATCATCAGAATCTATGGCACACGTTTTGTCTTTGGGGATCCTCTGAGGAAGCTGTTGTAGCAAGCGTTAAAAGCAGTCATATGAAAACTGTCAAAGACATCCTTATACTCATCTCTAGTAGGTTTTCGGTTCACGCTGTTGGTATCATAAGCCAAGTGATAATCGCGGCTAAATTTGGCGCATCTTACGCCATGGATGCATACTTAGTTGCTATGGGAATACCGCAGTTTTCAAACAGAGTTCTGGTGGGCGGGCTACAGAAAATGTTCATCCCGGTTTTCTTTTCTGAAAGACAGCTCTCTAACGACAGTGCTCAACAGTTCGTTAATAAGATCATAACTCTTTTTTCACTGATTCTGCTTTTCATTGCTATTCTAAGCTTCTTTTTCTCCTCCGTTCTGATTTCCGCTGTAGCTCCTGGGCTCGATAGACAGACTTCCATGCTGGGCAGCAATATTCTAAAGACCATAGCGTCAATGATATTTTTCTTGGGATTGCAGGGACTGATCACAAGTCTGCATCATTGCTATGGGAAATTTGCTCTGCCTGCCATCGTACCAATGTTCGGTTCGGCCATAATTATTCTCAGTCTTATGATCTTTGCTGATAAAATAGGCATATATGCTTTGGCAATAGGAAATACATTGAGTGGACTCTTTGTGGTGCTAATATTGCTGAGAAAAATCAGGCATCGCGTAAAAATCGACCTGAAAGTTCTTCACCGTTCTGTAGCGAAGGGGCTCAAGTTATTATGGCCGCTTCTTTTAGCTTCTTCTTTCTACAAATCAACAATGGTAATAGACCGAATGATAGCCTCTTTTCTACCAACTAGCAGTATTTCTTATTTGGAATACGCCAACAAGCTAAATAAGATGGTACTGATTATCAGTAGTGCCATCAGTACTGTGTTCTTCCCAAAGATATCGCAAATAGCATATCATGATGACTATAAAGAATTCAAAGAATTGCTTCTAACATACTTCGTGTTGGTTGCAATGGTAGTTATCCCCATAGCTGTTTTTCTCTTTGTTTCTGGGCAATTACTGATCCAAATTCTGTTTGAGAGGGGCCGATTTGATCAAAATGCTAGTATATGTACATTTAGGGCTCTAAGATTTTACACAGGCTACCTGATAGGAGTGGCTTTGGGAGGAATCACGGCAAATGCCCTCTATAGCCTGCAAAAAAGTAAAGCAGCAGCAGCAATAGGCATCTTTGGTGCAAGTACGAATATCATACTGGATATTGTTCTTGTCAGACGTCTTTCTTACAGCGGCATAGCGCTGGCCTCCTCTTGTGCAGTTGTTCCCAATGTATTTCTACATTTGAGTGTTCTTAGACGAAGGATCGGCTGTTTGAGAGGGAAGGAACTGTTAACTTCGCTTTTGAAGATTATTGCGTGTTCTATCATAATGGGCTTAGTGCTCTTCGCACTGCCGCGTTTTCATGTGATAGATATAAGAATATTGGATCGGATTCTCAACCTCGGATTCTCAGTAGCTGTTGCAGCCATAGCCTATATTTCTTTGTTATATCTTATGCGAGTCAGCGAGTTCAAGAGCTTAGTTGCACGTCGTGGAAGAATTGCACTAGGGCAAGAATAGCATGTCCACGTCCTTTAGCAGCAAGATTGCTGTCTGAAAAAGAGATTGCACCGATAATTGGTCTTCCGATATGTCGGTAGTTCTGAAATGATATGCTTAATAATCCTAGAATATTAATGCTGATCAATCAATTCTACCCCAAAGCTGGCGGTGCCGAACGGCAGGCCCAAAAATTGGCGCGACAGTTAATTGAAAAGGGATTGAGCCTATTCCTCGTAACGTGTCATTTGCAGAAAGATTGGGAAAGATTCGGGTACGTTGACAATATCCCCGTATATCGCATCTGGCGAATCCGACCGATTAGAAAAATCGATAGAGTATTGAAACATATAAAGTTGCTGACTCATGAATTTTCCCTGCTGTTATTTCTGTCCAAAAAGAAGCGGGAATATGACATCATCCACATTCATCAGATGCAGCACTATGCTTTCTTCGGAGTTTTGGCTGGTAGGTTGTTCAAGAAGAAAACGATAGTTAAATTAAGCAGCAGCGGTGAAAATAGCGATCTGATAATGATTAGAAAGCTCTATTTGCTTGGTAGACTATGGTTAAAATACATCAGAAGAAATGTTGATAAAGTCGTTTGCATTTCTGACCTGATAAGAAAAGAGCTTCTCGCGGAAGGATTTGAAGAAAGCAAATTGGTGAGAATTCCAAACGGTGTCGAAGTCATACCGATAGACAAACTTGATGAACATACGGTCAGAAGGAGGAAAGCGGGATTGGGATTACCAGATACAAGGATAGTCATCTATGTTGGAAGCCTTAGATACATAAAGGGTCCTGATGTGCTTTTTTCATCTTGGCGGGAGTTCGTTGAAAGGACTACCGATTACCACCTGGTAATACTGGGTGATGGAGAATTGCGTGAGAAACTGCATAAGATGGCCCAAAATGATGGTATTGAGAGAAGTGTAACCTTCAAGGGCGTTGTGGAAAATGTGAATGATTATCTTTCCGTCGCTGATATATTCGTCCTACCTTCGAGGGCTGAGGGGATGTCCAATGCGCTTTTGGAAGCCATGTCCGCCGGCTTGCCTGTCGTGGCTTCGGATGTCGGTGGTAATAGGGAAATCATTGAAAATAGCGATAATGGCTTCTTGTTTAAGTCGGGCGATAGTAAGCAACTAACACAGATATTACTGAGACTGACTCAGGATGAAAAACTCAGACAAATGATGGGAATGAAGGCAAGACAGACTGTAGAGAAAGATTATGACATTGAGGTTGTTGGGGGGAAATACACTCAATTGTATAGGGAACTTCTGGGGAATGGAGCCCATCCATAAGCTCGGCATAAATCCAGCAATAGCAAAAGCACTCAGTAGAGGAATTATATATCCCGCGATGGTTGTATACCTGGGCTATGGCTTGATATTAATGGCAAAGGACCCCGGTGGACTGTCTTTTTTCATTCTGGCAGCGGTTTCACTTGCGTTGGTTATTAGGATAGAACTCCTTATATATGTTTTTCTGACTTGGTCATTGACCGCAAACTACTGGATCAGTAACCTCGAACTACCCTGGGGGGTATCTTATCTAGATGAATTCCTCACGATGTTAGCACTTGGATATTTGCTGGCTTTTGCTGCCTCAAAACGCAGGAAATTCAAAAGGACGCCCTTTGGTAAGTGTCTATTTGGATATGTAGGCATAGTGACTGTGTCTGGCATACTACATAGAGTTCCTCCAAAGGTTTTTGTTGAGTTTTTGCTCGGCTTTACTAAACCGATAATCTGGTTTTATTTCCTTATTAACCTTGATCTAGATGCAGGTTTTTACAGAAGACTAGTAAAATTCATCATCGTATTCTGTTTGATCCAAGCACTTCTGAATACCATGTGGATGTTAGGGATTAACCCGCTACCTAATCGCGAATTCCCTTCACCGGTGGCTGTTATAGAGGATCTAGGTAGATATGATGACTATGCTACTGGGCTTTCCGGGAGTTCGCGCGATATTGCATATCTTACCAGCACATGCCTGATAATTGTTATTGGTTATTATGCTTATCAACGCCAGAAGAGGCATCTCCTGCTAATGTCAGTTCTTCTTTATAGCTTAGCTTTAACTGAGGTGAAAATGATTTACATATTGCTTCCATTTTCAGTCCTGTGCACCATACTTGCGGCAACTCCCCGAACAGCCATGAGAATGGCTGGAATATTGTACTTATGTATCTTTACCGTTCTTCTGATCTTTCTTGCTAACGCGTTTCACGAACGAACCATAAAGGGACTCCAGGCAAAAGAACATTACGTTCTGGGACTAAAAGCAAAGGAGGCTGGATATAGAAATATATTATCATTTATCAAGAATGACCCCATTTTCGTGTTCGTCGGACACGGTCCAGGTATGTATGGAAGCTCCGCTGCCATGAGGAATGAAACACCGCTGGCGCGAAAGTATATAATCCCCAGCTTTTCTACCAGGGTTTCATTTGCCAATGCAACTTCGGGACTCATTGCTATTGCCGGGGACGCTGGCCCTATAGCTCTCTTTCTTTATTTGGTCATATTACTACTGCTGTATAGATTCGCGCTGAGAGGTCTAAAGAGGACACAGAACACCGACCTGAAGATATACTCCTTCACAGTAGCCACCGGCATAGTTCTTATGATCATTCTTGCTTCAATACGGCTCGGGGCCGGTGGTTTTGGTAATCCATTTCTTGACTATATTATCTGGCTCACAGCAGCGGCGGCATATTCTGGATTTCATAGGAGCGAAGATGAATGAGAATATGACTCATTAGCCCAATGGCGGACACATTCTGAGAAAGTAGGGACATGGCTAGTGCCAGAAAAATCTGTTACATAATTGATTCACTCTCCAACGGCGGCGCTGAGAGACAGCTTTATGAGACTGTAAGGCTGATTGATAGGGAAGAATTTCAACCCATGGTAGTTAGTTTGTCAGATACTGGGAATTACTGGAGCCATGAGATAAGAAAGCTTGGGGTTAAGGTCGTTGAGTTCTCCAGGACTTCGGATGTGAAGTTTGCTCGCCTTATGCGGATTATTGATATTTTGAAAGCCGTAAAACCGGATATCGTTCATACGTATCTATTCCTAGCAAACGCCTATGGTAGAACGGCAGCGACAATTACGCGCACGCCGGTAGTTATCGCTGCAGAAAGGAGTCTGGGTGTTTATAAATCAAAACGTCAGATTCTCATTGACAAAACTCTCTCCTATTTCTCTGACAGGATTGTTTCAAATTCTCCAAAGACAACAGAGTTTCTGCAGGAAAGGCAGCGCATAAATCCCGAAAAGTTGCTGACTATCCACAATGGAGTAAATGTCGATCTGTATAACAGGAATTATAGGCAATGCGATCTGAGATCGCTGCGGGATAGTTTGGGCATTGGAGCGTATGACAAGGTTGTTGCTACAGTGGGAAGACTGTGTATTGAGAAAAACCATAAACTGTTTCTAGATATGGCGGCACTTCTGGCAAAGAGCCGTCAGGGGACAAAATTCCTGGTTGTAGGAGGCGGCGTATTAAAGGATGATCTATTAGCATATGCAAAAAAGCTTGGCGTTGACGAGAGCGCTGTTTTTACCGGGGAAAGAAGCGATGTGCCTCGAATCTTGAAGTTACTGGACGTTTTTGTGTTAACCTCTGACTATGAAGGGATGCCCAATGCGGTTATGGAGGCTATGGCTTCTTCCCTTCCATGCGTTGTCACTGATGTAGGTGGCAATTCCGAGTTGGTCATTGATGGGGAAACAGGCTTTGTGGTAGAGCCGAACAATCCACAGGAGATTGCGGAGAAGGTATTATACTTACTGAATAATCAACCTATTGCAAGGGAAATGGGATTAAGAGGATACCGGAGAGTCAAGGAACATTTCTCTCTGGATGCAATGATTTCTCAAACACAAAATCTTTACAAATCCCTCCTGGAACCGTGAACCGTGATCCGTGAACCGATCACGGATTACGGATCACCGATCACGGATCAAGAGATGAAAAACATAGGCTTCTGAGCAAAGAGTGTGAAAGCTAGCTCAGAACCATCTTTTTCGCATGTCAATCAAATCAGCATAAATGCACGCCCGCAAAACGATTGCACCGTCTGTGCATACAGAACCACAATCCATTACGAAATGCTATACAGAGCGCGATTGGATTTTGTGAATTCGTAGAGACACGGCATGCCGTGTCTCTATAGAAGCGTGTCGCCATCAGATCCACAAATCGGAATTGCGCCTGGTGTAAATCACACATTCCGTTCATGGGCCAGAGTTGGACAGCATAGGGCTGGGAGGTTACCCAATGCCTCGCTATGGCAAGCTGCAGGTTTACAGACCTCGGTTGGCTCAAAAAGGAGTTGTGGCCAGAATATACGGTAGAATTTTTGGAACCACGAACCTCTTCAGCCTGGGTTGTTTTCCGCTTTTCAAAAGGGCTATAAGGAATCTGGAATTGGGTGTCGTGCTGGAGGGAGGCTGTGGACAGGGCGACACTGCATTCTACTTAGCGGAGGCATATCCGTCAATACAAATTGATGCCTGGGACTATGGTGAGGGTAAGTACAAATCCAATATTGATATTTGCAGGAGCCTTCAGAAGCTTACCGGGATCAACAACCTTAATTTCGTCAGGGCAAATCTGCTTGATCTAGATGCAATTAACCAATACGACTTCATCTATTCCATCCATGTGTTAGAACACATAGAGGACAATCAAAGGGTAGTGTCGAACTTTTACAGTGCTCTAAAGAACGGTGGACATTTGTATATCCAAATGCCAGGAGAATCAGGATTCAGAATGAAACCTTTACAGAAGTATCTGAAAAATCGCTACCAATGGGAGAAAAGGGAACATATAAGTCTGTGTTCACTGCGTGAGCTTACGTATAAACTTCGCAAAGCTGGCTTTGATATAGTATTCGCCAGAGCTGAAACAGGGATTTTGTTTTCCTTAGCCTGGCAGACGCGAGAGGCTTTGGTCGAGAATAGCAAGTTAGTCTTGGGCGCTTTCCTGCTTCCTTTTCTGAAAGCACTGGTTCTCCTTGATAGGTTTCTGAAAGATAGGATTCCGTCAGCTTATGGATCGGTGGCGAGATTTTTCATTTCCGATTTTGATCTCTTTGAAGATAACATAGAAGCACTAGCCAGAAAGCCAGTTTCCAGTTAGAAAGGGCTTTTGAACGTGAATATTCTAATCCTGAGTCAAAGCGTAAAAGATTTCCAGAATTTCAAGCGGTCATGCAATTATGCCAGGCATCTTGTCAAAAAGGGAAATGATGTAACAATTATAACAGCGGCACCCAAATATCGTTTCAAGGCAGAAAGAGAAATCCGGGACGGCGTAAAAATCATAGTGAACCCAGACATTGGGTCCTGGAGGCTGCGGCGCGGTTCATTAGGACCCATTGATACTGCTCAGAGGCTCTTCCAGACACTCTTTGATAGTTGCGACATTATACACGGAGACGGACACCGCCCCGCTACCTTCATGCCTTCCTACCTGGGCAAGGTTCTGAAGAATAAGCCCTACATATCCGAATGGATGGATTGGTTCGGGTATGAAGAGATAGGAAGTAAGAGGACGTTCTTGGAGAAAGTTCTTCTTGGAAGATACGACGATTATTTTCAGATGAAAGTACGTTGTTTGGCGGATGGAGTTATAACGATAAGCGATTTCTTGGCGGAAGAAACTGTTAGGTTGGGGATAGAGGGTGATAAGGTCTTAAAACTTGCCAGCGGAGCTGAGATAGACAGTATATATCCATTAACCAAAGGCGATGCTCGTAAAGACTTTGGATTGGGAGAATCTTCCAAAATCATTGGACTTGTCGGGTTTGAAAGAAGAGCTGATACCGAAGACACTGAGTTTGTCTTGAAAGCCCTATCCCTTCTTAAAAGAGAGTTTGAGGATGTGATCTTGCTCTCCGCTAGCAAAGAGAATATCCCACAAGAGATGATACCCTACGATGTAAAGAAGAACGTCGTCGAAGCCGGGTATCATACATCTTCCTATATTAAGTATTTGGCTTGCATAGATGTTTTCGTTCTTCCTTTTAAGAATACTAAGAGGAACCGTGCGAAATGGCCCAACAAAATGGGCGATTTCATGGCCGCGGGGCGGCCAACTGTCAGTAATCCAACAGGAGAAATTAAGGCTCTGTTTGAAAGAGAAAATGTAGGACTGCTTGCTGAAGAAGATGAGGCCGATTTCGCTGAGAAAATAGGATTTCTATTGAGAGATGGTTCCGCAAGGGAAGAGATCGGTGTTAATGCCAGAAAGGTAGCGGAAGAGCAATATTCATGGGATGCAATAACTGACAAGCTCATCGACTTCTACTCAAAGTTTGTATAGGGAATTTTTATGAGGGCTTACAATATCCTATTTGTACTCACTGAGTTATTTGTTGGCGGCGCACAAAGGCAGCTTTACAGAATCATAGCCAACCTGGACAGAGAGAAATTCAACCCAGTAATATGCTGCCTCAAAAAGGAAGGAATTCTGGCAGAGGACTTCAGAAGACTTGGAATCAGAGTGACAGCCATAAATAGCAGGAATAAACGCGATCTCAGAGTTATCCCCAGATTACTAAATATACTGAGAAAGGAGGAAATTCACATTATCTACACAATTGGTGCCGGGGATTCCATGTTCTGGGGAAGGTTGTGCGGCGTTACCCTCAATACTCCTGTAAGGATCTCTTCTGTGCATCGCATCGGTTATCCCCTTCATGAAAAGACTATAGAGTTTCTGAATAAACTGCTAGTTCCATTCACTGACAGAATTATCGCCGTTGCTGAAGCTCAGAGAAAATACCTGGTAGAAAAGGAAGGCATAAGCGAGGATAAACTGGAGGTAATCTACAATACTATTGATATAGATAGATATAGAATTGACTCACAGAGCAAGTTGGATAAAGGATTACTTGGCATTCCAGAAGATGACAAAATAGTGGGGATTATCGCTTCGCTGAGACCGGACAAGAGGCATGATATATTCATAAATGCTGCGGCTGATGTATTGGATGTATTTCCGCATACGAGCTTCCTGATTGTGGGGGATGGCTCTGAAAAAGCTAATATAGAGAGTCTTATTGATAGATATGACATAGGAGCAAAAGTCCACATGGTTGGAAATAGAGATGACATTCCTGAAATCCTTTCCTTACTAGATATTTCAGTTCTGTCATCGGAACATGAAGTGTTTCCTAATACCATCTTAGAATCCTTTGCCATGGGCAAACCAGTGGTTGCTACAGCGGTGGGCGGCGTCCCTGAGATCGTCTATGATGGGTATAACGGCTTCTTGGTTCCACCGTATGATCACATTGCTTTATCAAATGCTATAAAGAGGATCTTGCATTCACCCACTCTGGGGCAAAGGATGGGCGAAGAGGGACGCAGGATTGTGGCTGAGCGGTTCAATATTGAGAGTCTAATAAAAAAACGAGAAGCTCTGTTCAGTTCGCTGATTGAGAATTCAAATAGGAGGAGGTAAAGATTGTATTATAACGGCGGCAAGATGAAAACTCTCGTAACAGGTGGGTTGGGATTCATAGGATGTAACGTTGTAAGAAGATTGATTCAGGACGATGATCCCGTCATTGTTTTTGATAACCTCTCCAGAAATGGCTCTCAGGCAAACCTCGATTGGCTAAAAAAGCAGGGAGATTTCGCGTTTGCTAACGGCGACGTTCGTAATCGCAATGACCTGAAGCAGGTATTCTCAGAAAATGGGGATATTGAGGTGGTTATCCATCTGGCAGCGCAGGTTGCGGTAACCACCTCGGTAGTAGATCCCAGAGAAGATTTTGAAACGAATGCTCTCGGTACGTTTAACATTCTGGAAGCCATCAGGGGAAGCAAAACCGATACAATTCTCTTAAACGCGTCAACCAACAAAGTATATGGTAAGATGGACGATGTCAAAATTACACAGAGAAATGGTAGATACGAATACGAGTCAATAGACGGCATCGCCGAACATAGGAGTCTGGATTTCCATTCTCCCTATGGTTGCTCAAAAGGTGCGGCAGACCAATATGTATGTGACTATGCTAGGATATACGGGATCAGAACGCTAAATCTCAGACAATCTTGTATCTATGGATTCCGCCAGTTCGGTGTTGAAGACCAAGGCTGGGTCGCTTGGTTTACCATAGCTTCCGTGCTCAATAAGAAAATCACTATCTACGGCGATGGAAAACAGGTTAGGGATGTCCTTTTTATCGACGACCTGGTGGATTGTTATCTTAGTGCTATCGAAAATATCCATATCACAAGCGGCAAAACATATAACATAGGCGGCGGGCCCAATAACAGAATGTCGCTGTTTGAGTTACTTGCTTTGCTTGAGGAGTATTCGGGAAAGAAAATTGATTACTCTTTTGATGATTGGCGTCCGGGCGACCAATTGGTTTTCGTTTGTGACATATCCAAAGCTGAAAGAGATTTTGACTGGAAGCCGAAAATAGGGGTGCGAGAGGGTGTCAGGAAACTCTATGATTGGGTGGAGAATAATAAAGAACTCTTTGATAAGGAGTAGCACAATGAAAGTATTGGTCACAGGTGGAGCGGGATTCATCGGTTCCTTCATCGTTGATGAATTGGTGGATAGAGGCTATGTGCTCCAAAGAGGTCAAATCATTATGGAGGGCAAAGGCAATGAGTTACTGGAGTCGGATCTGATTCGCAAGGCATATTTAGGTTTGTAATGAAATCAAAACAACAACTGCGCCGCTTTATTGCCGAACAACGCTTGCCGGATAAATTTGCCGGCCTGCCTTTAAAGGACATTCGAGTCATGGATATGGCGACGGTTATGGCCGCCC
>Ga0209427_10001772_pt1 | contig 25086 bp, 20 predicted proteins | sample DeeMarSWOR136_30_FD_187465 | JGI IMG/M metagenome (GOLD analysis project Ga0209427, IMG submission 187465) | Marine sediment microbial communities from White Oak River estuary, North Carolina - WOR-1-36_30 (SPAdes) (version 2) | ecosystem: Environmental > Aquatic > Marine > Intertidal zone >...
TGAATGTTCTTATTCTTTTCAACCTCTTTTATAGTTTCATTTAGTAATATTGAAGCATCTTCTTGAGTAGGATATAGCATATTTAAGAATCTTAAATTTCCACCTAAATATTTCTCTTTTTCTATAAGATATACCTTAAATCCTTGATTAGCTATATTTAACGCTGCTGTCATACCAGAAATACCTCCTCCAATAATCAAAGCAGTTTGCGTAATTTTTAGAGTCTTCTCTTTTTGTGGTTTTAATGTTTTTTGCTCATCAATTTCCGTCATAATTTATCTCCCATTAAAATTATATTTAGAATTAATATTGAATACAACTAACTTACTTATTACTATTTTTTGATAAGGATTTAATGTTATTAACTTTTTTTATTGAGGATTATTCATGTTGCATTCCTTAAAATAGTGAGTTTCATTTTGTTCTTTAATTAAAAAGCCAATGTATTTATAAAGAGTTATTACTTTAATATTTCAATTAAGGAAGTATAATTTCAATCGCTTTATTTCTAATCTTACTTTTTCAATAAGATTTTTAATCAGATGACCATCTCTTTACATTTTATGCTATTAATCAAACAATAATGTTGGAATTAACTATGAAATTTATTTTTTTAATTTCTCATTTCAATTGTATCATATTTTATTATATTAAGAAGTTATTACTCTATATGCTTCTTTAATAGCAGAGCAACCACCACAGCGAACACAACCCGCCTTATTTTTTAAAGGATTCACACCATAATCTTTCATTAATTTGGCTGTTCTAATGTAAGTATTAATTAAAATGATATAATTCGTTAGAGGTAATTTGTTTCTTCCTGGAATAGATCTAACAGGTGTGATAAAGGGAATAACTCCAATTGATATAACTTTTTCAAGGTCTTTTACAAGTTCATCAGGAGATTCTCCAAAACCCGTTAATATATAAGTTTCTACTTGGTTATTCCCAAAAACTTCAAGTGCATGTATCCAATTACTCTCAAACAAAGAATAAGGAATGTGTGATTTGCCTGGCGTAACAATTTTTCGAATATTTTCATCCAACATTTCAATATGTATCCCTATTGTATCGGCTCCCGCTTCCTTTAACTTATTTAAATATGTTAAATCCTTTAAGGGTTCAATTTGGACATGAAGAGGAAGATTTGGATATTCTTTTTTTATTCCTTTTAAAAATTCAATATAACGTTTTGCTCCCTTACTAATTTCCTCTTCTGTTCCGCTAGTTAATGTCATATGATTGCATCTGCCCTCTTTTTTTGCAGTAGCAATAACCTCAACCATTTGATGATAATTTTTTTCGATTATCGTATCCCCTGATTGGAGACTTAGTTCAATCCCACAGAATTTACATGCTTCTCCGCATGCCCAATACATACATTCCTGGTATATTGTACTGGCTAAACAATCTACACCATGAACTAAGGCTATCTTTTTCATTTCAATACCATCTGTAGTTTTATATTTGGGATTATAAAATTGAGGATTATTAACTAACTTTAATTTACAGAAACTATTCTTATTTTTTTCATCATATACTTTAAAATATTCACCTTCTCTCTCTTTAAGGACTAAGTTAGTCCTAGTAGGATCATTCCAAAGGGCAGCATTTACCAAAATATTATTATCAAATAAAAAGTAGCGCCCCCCTAAAGGTCCAGCGCCTCCTTTCCTACCATAATTTATTTCAATCCCTTGTTGTTTATAATGCTTTAATAATTTTTCATCGAGATATAATCCCTTACAAAGTAATTCTGTTTTTTTTTCAAAAGTAGTCCGAATATCCATCATAATCTTAGAATTAATTAGATTCTTTCAAATTTCCTAATTTAATAAAATTTTTTAATTATTCTGCATGGAACTAATTTAATAACAATATTTAATTTTATTTCTTATTAATTGTAATATCTATTTAGTAAGATTATTATTGATATACTAAAGGAAATAGGTGAATTCGAAAAAATGGCTCATCGTAGACCTTGGCGTTGTTACTCTGGTTGGACTCGGAGGCCATATCAGCATAAACGTAGTTCAAACCATAGAAGAGAGTACGCTCGTGGAGGATCTCAATCCAAGATCGTTAGGTACTGGGGTGGGAATAAGGATATTCCATGGGAAGAGTGGGAAATAGTCGTAGGATTGAAAGTAGATAAGCAAGTGCAAGTTTCTTCGAATGCTCTTGAGGCAATCCGTATAACTGTAAACAGTCCACTCCAAAAAATGGTAGGTAGATCAAACTATAGATTTAGAGTCCGATCAAAACCATTTCAAAAATTTAGAGAAAACCGTATGTTAGCTTTTGCCGGAGCAGATCGAGTGCAGTCAGGAATGAGGAACTCTTTTGGGAGGTCGACTGGTGTTTGTGCTCGTGTTAAGGCGGGTTCAATCTTATGCGAAGTAGGAATACAATTAAAGAATCTTCCGATCGTAAGAGAAAGATTAAGAATTGCTGGAATGAAGTTATCCTGTTCTTCACAAATTGTTATAATTAAATATAAAACAGAGCAACTTGCGAAAAAATCAGGATTACCCTTATATGACGATAAAAGGCGACGAGAGATTCCTTTATATGAACTTGCTACAGCCTAATTAATTTTTTATTATTAAAGGCTTAATCTTTAACATTTTTATATAACTGATGGACATTATCCTCTTTTTAAAAATTAATTTTAAGATTAAATAAAAAACTCATTTAAACCTTTTTTTTAAACTAAAGAGTATAAATATCAATGATACCAATAAGATGAATATGAAGCTAAGAATTGGATTAATAGGAGCAGGAGGATTTGGGCTTATTCATTTAACAGGTTATAGCATCAACTCTAACTGTCAATTAATTTCTGTTTCCTCACGAACAATAGAACATGCTAAAGAGGCAGCAGAAAAATTTAATATTCCTCATTTTTATGGAGGTGTTGATAGCTGGAAAAAGATGTTAGAAAAAGAAGATCTAGATATAGTTAGTATTTGTACTCCAAATTATTTACATGCTCCGATGATTATTAAAGCACTTAAAAAGAATCTCCATATTTTATGTGAAAAACCTATTTGCATTTCAAGAGATGAATTAATTGAGGTTAAAAACACCTTAGCAAATAAAAACATAATTTTTTTTACATCTTTTCAAAAACGTTATAATCCTCAGTTTAAATTAATCAAAAAAATTCTTGATCATAAAGTATTAGGAGATATTACTCTTGTGAGATATTTTTTTAGTCATTATGGTCCTTATAAATCATGGAATGCTCTTTCAGAAGAAAAGTGGTTTTTTGATGCTGAAAAAGCAGGAGGGGGAGTTTTATTAGATTTGGGCGTACATTGTATAGATATTCTTCGATTTTTAATTGATGATTATAAAGAAGTAGAAGGTATTAATTACAATACTTCCTGTATTGATATGATTCATGAAGATAACTGTAATGTAATTTTTAGATTTCAAAATAATACTCTCGGTGTTATTAGCGTTTCTTGGTGTAACCAACCTTCAGAAATAATAGAAATCTTTGGAACAAAAGGATCAATTAAGATTGACCTCCATTCTCCGAAAAAGATAGATATATGTCCTTTAAAATTAAAAATTGTTCCTTCAATAAAAAAAATTTTAAATTATAAACCACCTCATAATGCGGCTCAAAATCGTCTTATTGATCATTTCGTAAATTGCATACTTAATAGTAAACAAGAAAGTCCTGATTTTGAAGATGGTAAAAGAGCCGTTGAATTTGTATTAGATGCTTATTCTTTTAAAGAAAAGTAGTCAATAATTACTAAATTTAACCATCAAATTTTTAATTATTATGTTTCTCTAATATAATTATACTTTAAAATTTCTATAGATAAGCCTTGAAAAACCTAGAACCATTCTTCAATCCAAAAAGTGTTTTAATAGTTGGCGTATCAAGAAAAGCTCTATCCTTTAGTTATACTGTTTTGAAGAATCTATTGGAAATTTTTTATCAAGGTAAACTTTATATTTTAAACCCTAATGCAAATGATATTCTTGGAGTTAACTCTTTTCATTCATTTGACGATTTACCTGAAATACCTGAATTAGCGGTAATCGTATTAGGTAAAGATATTTTAGAAATCGTTGAAAAGTTAGGGAAAATTGGAATAAAACATATAGCAATTCAAACAGAATTAAAGCCAGGTACAAGGATTAACGAGTTGACTTTTAAGTTACATAACTTATGTGAAAAGTATGATATAACTTATTTAGGTCCTTCGATGTTGGGGGTTATTAATTTTATTGATAATTTTACTACTTCTATTATACCTGTCAGACAGCATATAATGCGTGAAAATAAGAATGTGAAAGAGGGTATAAGTTTCATAGCACAATCCGGAGGTCTTGCTGGAGCATTAGGATGGTGGACTCCATCACAACGGTTACCAATCTCTAAAGTAATACATCTGGGTAAAGGATATCATATAAATGAAGCTGATATCCTTGAATTTTTCTTAAAAGATAATACTACAAAAGTTATTTCATTATTTCTAAGAGAAATTAATGAAGAATTAATTGGAGCTGTGAAGAAAGTGACACCTTTCAAGCCTGTTTTAATGTTCTATGTTGGAAAAGATCAATTATCAGAAAAGGAACTTATCAAAGCGGGAGCAATTCCAGTAGAAAACTATATAGAACTTTTTGAGATTGCAAAAGTATTTCTATGGTGTCCTGAACCAAAAGGGATTAATCTAGGAATAATAGGTCCAAGTTCTGGAGCTATCCATTTGATAGTAAAAGAAATGAGGAAGCAACATCTATCCATTGCAAGACCAAATGAACAATCGCGGGAGATTATTCTTGATAAGGTAGGAGGTTCAACTTGTGAGTTTGGAAATCCTGTAGATTATTGGCCACCCGAGAGATTTGTTGGAACAAAAATTTGTGGAATCTATAATACCTCTTCTCAAACTTTATTAAGAGATAATGCTGTCGATGGTTTGATATTAGCTCTGGAATTCTTTTATGAAATAGAATTTGATTTTTTTATCTATCAACAAGTAAAACAACAATATCCTAACAAACCTATAATAGCGATTTTGATACAAGCCGAACATGAAGGTGCTAAAAGAGTAATTAAAGCTGCTTCTGAGTTAAATATACCTGTCTTTGAAAATGAAGTTGAACGTGCTGTTCGAGGATATAGATTACTTTACAATTATTATTCAAAAATTAAAAAAAGGAAATAAAATTTAACTTATAAAAATATTTCTTTTAGTTCTTCAGGAATCTCTGTGTCTTCATCCATTAAAGAAAGAGCATATATTTTTTCTCCACAATCACATTTCATCCCTTCAAATAAGTAATACTTGAACTTATTTTTCCAATTACAGATTTGAGTGTTAATTATCTCGGCAATCTCACCGCAAACACAATAAATTGCCATATCCTTAGAATAATTTGGGATAATCTCTTTAAAATCCTTTGTGCCTGGATTAAAATCGGAGTCATTTAGCATCTTATTAATCTTATCAGCAAGGTTAACCTTTAAACTGGGAACAAAACTTTCAATTATTCCTTCTTTACCCTTCATTTCAGTTAAAACTATAAAGTTTTGTTCTTCTTTCTCCTTTCTCTTAACTTCTGGAATCTGAGGTTGCTCTAGCTGTTGAAGGCTTTCCGGGATCTGGAATGGTTCCATTCCTTCAGGATATTGAAATGTGAAGTAATATTGAGTTAAACCCTTTAATGCTCTTTGATTTAATAAATTCAAATTCTCATAATCCCTGCTATAAAGAGCAAATTTAATGAGTTGAAGAGGTACTTCTAACTCTAAAAGTTTAGTTCTAATATTGTTTAAAGTTTCACCAGTGAAACTTTTAATTAGCATAATATCCTCTCGATTTTGAGTATATATCTCATTTCTGCTTTCTTCTTTGAACCGAAACCACTTCCTAAGAACGATCCCTCTAAGAATTTGAGGCAACATACAAAATAAACACAAAAGGGGGAAAAGAAAGAAAATATCTAAATTAGGAATTAACGCTAATCCAAAAACTGCAACAAACATCGGAACCGTAACATACAACGTTAATCTTCTTAACCGCTTGTCTGCTGACGTTTTTATACCTTTACTAATAGCTAATTCTTCCGTTTTATTCTTTAATTTACCAAGTGTTTCTAATATCTTTTTATTTTCAAAACTCATTTTCAAAAGTTTGTCTTCTTCTCCACCTTTATCTAAACCATTAGTTTTATCAACAATTTTCTTAATATATTGTTCCATATTTCGATCCTTAAATATAAAATCAAGAGTTTCTTCAGAAAAGTAATCTAAGAATCGTGCAATGAATAATTTTTCTTCTACATCTTGTATATCTTCTGGATTCATACCTAGAGCTTCTTGGATTAATTGGCTTTGACTTTTTCTAACCTGTCGCGCTCTTCTAGATCGTTTTTCTGGTTTCTCAGAAGAATCTTGTGTTTCGTCTCTACTTTTTTCGTTTTCGGTCATAATTTTTTCATAATTTTAATGCGATTATTAATTTGATAATAATTAAGAAAAGATAATTAACTTTTTGAAAAAAAAAATTAAACGAAACTTGAAAAATGAGTTTATTTAATATCTTCAGATGATGTCCCCCAATAAAACATTTACTACTTACACTCTTTCTTTCAATAAAGTATTAATGAAATATCATCAAATTACTAATTATGAGCAAAAGAATTACTTTAAAAACAGAAATTACCCTGCAAGGTTTAAAATTCCCTGAAGGATTACGATGGCATGATAATAAACTGTGGTTTTCTGATATGGAAGATCATAAAGTAATGACTCTTGATTTAAAGGGAAATACTCAAGTTGTTATCGAAAGACCAAATCGAGTATCAGGGTTAGGATGGCTCCCAGATGGTCGATTGCTAGTAGTTGCAATGGAAGATCGACAAATATTGAGACTTGATCCTGATGGTGTAAAAATTCATGCTGATTTAAATGAGCTAGCAACTTTCGACTTAAATGATATGGTGGTGGATAAAAATGGTCGAGCTTATGTAGGTAATTTTGGTTTTGATTATTTTGGTGCAGAGAAGCCAGAATTCGTACCTGCTGAGATTATTCTGGTCGAACCAAATGGAAATTTAAAAGTAGTGGCCGATAATATGGCATTCCCCAATGGAACTGTAATAACTCCCGATGGAAAAATCCTAATTGTTAGTGAAACTTTTGCTGCTCGTCTTACTGCATTTGATATAAATGAGGATGGTACGCTATCAAACCGTCGTGTATGGGCAAATCTTAAATCTATCCCTCCAGATGGGATCTCTTTAGATAATGAGGGAGGAATCTGGGTTCCAGCACCAGGTAGAAAGAGATTAGTGAGAGTTTTGGAAGGTGGTACAATTACACATATCGTTAAAGTCGAAAATGATGCATATTCTTGTATGCTGGGTGGTCCAGATAGACACACTCTTTATATTGGGACATCTTCTCATGAGCGGATAAATGGTCGTATTGAATTCGTTGATGTTGAATTTAAAGGAGTGGGTTTACCATAAATCCTTTTTTTAGAACTGACTAACATCTTTTCAAATTCCTAGTACTTTGCAAAAGGAATACTTTTCCTTATCTTTTATCTTTAGATAAGTTGAGGTCTATCTTTTTTAATGAATATATTTTATTTTCAAATCCATTAACTCAAAATTAAGGTATAAAGCATTGTATATCCCATTATAATCAGGAAATGAATCGTTGCGAAAATTGAACCGTTTTTTAATAAACGCTTATAATCCAAATTCGCTACTTTATATTTTTTTGCCAAAGAAAGGGTGAGAAGATCACATGCTGAACCTTGTGGCAAAAAGTTTCCTGCCATATTAACACCACTTATGAAAGCAATGATAATCGGGTTAGGAAAGAACCCTTCCCCTACAAGTGCAGAAATAATTGGGAGAAGGATGATGGTAACAGGTGTACCCGCAAGAAATGCAGAAAGAAGGGAAGAAACGCTTAAGGTTATTAATACGGCGAGATAAATGTTATTTCTCGATAAATTCACCAGACTTGTAGAGATCAAATCTGAAAAGCCAAATACTGATAAAGAATTTGAAAGAATAAACAAGATTGCAAATGCTATGATAAGTTTCCACTCAATTTCACCTTTAATATCCGAGAATTTAGAATCCTTATAATGAATAATTAGAAGAATAGCTGCAGATATGATAACGACAAGGGCAGGTTCGAATCCTAAGAACATAAAACCGAATGTGCCTAATAAAATAATTATTGTCATTAAAAAGTATTTTCTATTTTGAATCACAATTCCCGGGTCGAGAATTTCCAATAGAATCTTCTTATTTCTTTCCGTTGGTTTTTCTTCTTTTTTCAAAATAAACCGATCCATCAAAAAAATAGTGGATACTAATGTGATTAAAAACAATATACCCATGTTGGCAAGATACTCCCCAAAACCCCACCCAAATTCCTGACCGATTATCAAATTTTTTAAACTCGAAACAGGCGTGAGTATTGCACCGATGTTTATAGTAATCGTCATCCCCATCATATATGTCCCCGCACGAATCTCTAAAATCCGACATGTTCTGAAGATTAATGGAATCAATATCAATGAGAGGGTTAAATCCTCGATAAAGCCAACAATTATACCTGTAAACAGACATATCATGTAAAAAAATGCACGGTTATTACCTTTCGTGATATGGATCAATTTAATCGCAATATACTCTAAAACTCGGTTATAGGTTGCAAAATAAATGATTATCTGCATACCAAATATAAAGATTAAGGTATTAAAATTGATAAATCCAAGAATTTCTTGCTCTTTAATACCAAAAGCGAACATTGAAAATACCGCTACAGTTCCTATTATTAATACAATAGGGAAATAATCGAACTTATCTTGAGAAAAAAAAGCCATCAAAATCGCAAATAAAACTAAGATCCATACTATTGCGGGTACGTTCATTAAATAAAAAAAAATGGTTTCTATTTTAAAAAGGCTTCCTTAATTTCTATTTGGCTAAATTATCGCTTTTTATAATTTAAGAAATTAATAATCTAGTTAAATTAAATTATTAAGATAAAAAAATGTGTATGAACTGTTTAATAAAGAATTAAATAAATATAATGCTTAAAAAGAAAGATTAAAAATTTATTTTAAACTAAAAGAAAGTTAGGCTACATTTACAACTTGTTTTACTTCAGGTACAAATTGCTTTATGGCTCTTTCTACTCCAAAAGTTAAAGTCTGTTGAGCATGCATGCATCCTGCACAGTGCCCCATTAGTCTGACTTTTACGGTTCCATCATCTTCAACACCAATAAATTCTATGTCACCGCCATCCATCTGTAATTGAGGCCTAATTTTCTCAATAACTTGTTTTACTTTTTCTATGTCCATTTCAATTCTCCATTTAAAATTATTTATTCTTATTAATATAAATAAAATCTCTTATTTAAAGCGTTTCTTAATAAAATATGGAATATTGATTCAATAAAGTTAATTTATTCGTATTTTTTTAAAAAAACACTAATAACTTAAAAACGAATGAATTATTTTTCTACATGGATTTTTAGAGATATTATGTAAATATATTACAAAAAATTGCGATCTTTACATGAAAAGTCAAGAATTTATCAAAAAACTAAATGATGTTCAAGAGTTAATGCTTCAAGAAAAATACAAAGAAGCAATCCTTTTACTTGGATCTTTAAAAGAAATTGAAAAGCAAGGGGATTTTGATTATAATCTTACCCATAGGTTATATCAATTAGATTCTAATTCCCATTCGCTTTATAATCAGCAGGTCATTCTGAAAGTAATTTTAACTATTTCGCAAAAAACTGATTCGATTACATTTGCTGAGTTAAATAATCTAATAAAAAAACAAGAAAACTTAGATATTGATATTTCAATTTTGAGAAGAGAAATTGAAATCTTAGTACTTAGATCCTTATTGTCATGTAAAATTGAGGAAAACAAAATTTATTTCTGAGTTTTAATAAATCTCAAAAAAATATCGACTTTTTTAAACTTTCTTTAAGAATCACTAAAAAATACTCTATTTTAGTATAATGATTATAGATCAATTAGCAAACACGATACAGTTAAAGATAGTTTATTATGGTCCTGCGTTATCAGGGAAAACTACCTCATTAAAGGCGTTATTTAATCATTTTGGTAAAAAAGATCAAGTTCAAAGTATTGAAAGCACATTAAAGCGTACATTATTCTTTGATTATGGTGCGATTTCATTTCAAAATCAAGATTGGATGCTTAAGATTCATATCTATTCTACTACAGGTCAAGATTTTTATATAGTTACTCGACCAATTACTCTTAGAGCAATTGACGGAATAATTTTTGTAGCAGATTCACAGAAAATTGCGTATGAACGTGATTTAATCTCCTGGAACGAATTATGTACTTATTTTGAAGATTCTATCATAAACCTACCAAAAGTTGTGGCTTTTAATAAGCAAGATTTGATGGATAAATTTGATCCTTCCCAATTTTTACAGGAGATTGATTATTTTAGCTTTAAAAACATCGACATTAAAAAAACCATCGCACTTAACGGAGAGGGAATTTTAGACTCTTTTGAAGAAATTCTAAGCCTTATATTCAAAAATCTCTATAAGGGTCAGTTGATTTCTGTATTTCACTAATCTTTAATTTATAATTCATTCTTTTTTTTAATCTATTTTTAATGAAAAATATAAATTGAAATGAGTCTATTTTTAATTAGATAAAAAAACCATGACTAAATTTCAGTAAATGGATATCGAGTTGGATAAGACTAGTGAATAAGAATTTTACTCCGGAAAAAATTTGTAGTGATTTCTTAAATAATAAATTAAAAGAAGAAGTAGCTATAGATCTTTTATTGTCACTAATTGAAAATAGTGAAGCTTTTAATATTAGGGCAAAATCAATAGAAGCTATTAGTAAATTAAATTTATATAATTATCGGATATTCAAATTTATCGAAAACTGTCTAGTTTCTGACGAAAATGCTTTAGTACGAAGTGCTTCTGTAAAAACCTTAGCTAAAAATTTCCCTAAACATTATTTACTCCCGTTAAATTGGGCTATTCAACATGATAATTCCGTTATAGTATTAAAAACGATTTATGATGTAATTAGAAACGCACAAGATCCTCTTACACAACAACTGAAGCTCAATCTAAATAATCGACTCACTAAAGCATATGATGTGAAATGTGAAGCAATATTATTTTTAAATTTAGAAGTTGTTTACGCGGAGTTTTCTGAAAATCCTAATTTAAAAATTGTCAGTTCTTGGCATAAAACAATGCAAATGTTAAGCCTTTTTCATGACTTTATCGGATTAATTCCAAGGATACACTATTTAAAAGGAGGCGGAGAGGAATTAGCAACCTTACCTGATTCTATAAATAATATAGATTTTTTTAGGTCTTTTTTTCTAAGCAGGCAAAATAAAAGAAGCGTAATAGCATTTCGCGAACGGGTAAAACTGTCTCTTTAAATTCTAACTTTCCGCTATTTAAACTTTTAATGTTATAGGATTTATACTATCTGCGTTATGAAATGTGGGGATTATCCACATATACATACAATATTTTAGATTTTTATAAAATGGTCTAGCAAAATTACTATGTCCTAAATTACCGGGAAAGAATAATCCATCTCCATCTTGTAAATCCATACACACAGATTGACCTTTTTCATTTATTAAATACTGAGTTATTGCATAATTTTGATCATCAATACACATAATATAAACTTCTGGATAATCAGGATGAATATGGGAATAAATTTCTTTGATTCCTCCGTCATCTTCTTCTAAATTGACGCTAGTTATAACTCCTTGTTTCAATGATTGATTTGGGATATTAGTAAAGCCTGACATGAAATATCCATTTTTAATAGCAGTCCATACAGTACGAAAAGTAGCCATTTTATTTTCAGAACTCGGTTCTCCTCTTGGCAAAAATTTATCCAAATTAAACTGTTGAATTTCAAAATCTGCTTCTATGTTATCAACGCCTGAGTATGACACTAAACATAAAATTTGCGGGCTATTGTCCCCCGTTTTCACTTTTATGATTATTTTTTTATCAGGTGGAATAAAAAAGAAATCAAATCGATTAAAAGTAAAATCTTTTTCATTATAAATTATTTTATTGTTCCCTGATAATAAGCAGCCATTAAGAACTTCATCTTTTTTGGTTTTTATTATTAGATCTGCATCAAATTCAAAATATTTTAGAGTAGAGTTAAAAATCTTTTTTTCGACTGTTTTATTAATCGGATTTTGAAAAAAATATGATAACATCTCCGATTTAGTTAATACCATTTTATACTTAACTCTTTTTATTTAATTAATTCAAAAAATTAGGGATTTCAGTTAAAATTAAAAAAAATCAGAAGCTACGGCAGTTTGAATTCTAATACTCTTTTGACTATTATCTTCTAATAAGGTGATTAATGCAGATATATTTTGTTTCGTTTCATATATAATATCCTTTTCTTCTCCTTTATTCCAACTTTTAAAACCCATTAAATTGGGTGCAGTTTCAAAAAGACCTTCTTGTAAACCAGAAACTTTTACAGTTACTCCCTCGAGTTTCTCTTTCGAAATATTTTTAATTTTCACCTTATATTTTTCCATATCTGAGTCAATTGATTCAATCTTATATATCTTTTGAAATTTTGAAGTTACACCATCAAATAATGAGGGCGCAGCGGAAGCTCCCCCCGAAAATAAATCAATCCCTTCTTTTTCTTCAGGTATGGATTTTGAGACGATGGTTATGGGTAACTCGAATCTAATTGGTTCTCGACCAAATTCTGGTTTTTTAGTCCCAATGATTAATAAAGACCATTTTGTATAATCACCATATTTAAAACCCCAAAACTCTTTTTCTGTGGGTTCCCAAAGATAATTATGACTCGGTTCAGCTATATCTGGAATTTTTAATAATAGAAATCCTTTATCAATATTAGTTGTCTTAACATCCCCCGCAATAGCAGGTGGTAATTCTTCAACTTTACGACATGTTTGGCCATAAGCATCACAATAACAGATTAAATTTGCAGTTTGTAACAATCTCACTTCAATTTGTTTAAGCTCTTCAGAAGTAAAACTAATTTTAATTGTTTCTCCAGGTTTAAAAATATCTTTAGTAAGCAAAATGTTTAGCCCTGAAATTGAAAATGAAATCGGATTTGGTTTCTTCGCTTGTATCCCTAAATCTTTTGTTTTTATTTCTATATTCTGGCTTCTATTTATTAATAAATCTTCGTCAGGGTTCGTTGGATGAGGTTGTCTTAAGATCAATTTAATTTCATATTCTAAATTTCTGTTTTTAATAGTAGGAACAACATTACTTTTTATTAGAAGGGATCTTTCTCTAATATATCTACCAGCTTCAAAAAATCCCTTTGAAAATAATTCTTCCTTAGCGATTTGAAGTTCTTTTACACAAGGTGGATGCGTAATTAATCTAATTCCAGCCCATAATATAGAAGAATCCTCATCAAAATCAAACTTGGTTCTCACTTTAAGTTTATCCCCAATGAAAACGGAACCATTATTCAAATCGCTAAGCTCTAATTTCATAATTTTATTAAGCTCGATTGGATAAATGAACTTTACTATATTAATATAAATTAAAGAGTTTTATTAATATTTTTTACTAATCCTAAATTTTTGAAGTTTCAGTCATTCAATTTATAAATTTGTTAATTTTTACTTAATCTACACAAATTTAAATCTTTTATATCTTAATTTTTACATTATTTTGCTTAAAAAGAGTGAAAATTAGTAAGTAGAAAAATATAATTTAGATTAATCTTTAGACTTAGTAATATTCTTTACATTTTATGGATAGATGATGACTGAGAAACAATTAAACAATAAAATAAAAGCAATTCTATTTGATTTGGATGGAACATTAATAGATGTAAATTTAAAACTATTTATCCCTGGTTACTTAAATCTTTTGGCGAACAGTGTAGCTCACCTAATATCTCCAAAAAGATTTATTCCCAAGATCATTAAAGCTTCCGAAGCGGTGAATCAAAATGATGGAAGAGAAACAAACGATGACGTTTTTGCTAAGAATTTTTTTCCAATAGAAGGCTACCATCGGGATGATATTCAACCGCTATTTGATAAATTTTATGAAACGGAATTTGTTAAATTACGTCAATATACCACAATAAAAACTGAAGCTCATCCCGTTATGCAAACTGTTTTTAAGAAAGGGTTTGATGTGGTGATTGCTACCACCCCGGTGCTTCCTTTAACTGCTATAGAGCAAAGACTTAATTGGGCAGGAGTAGGAGATTTTAATTACAAACTAATAACTCATATTGAGAATATGAGAGCAAATAAACCAAATCTACTATATTATGAACAAATTATTGAATTCTTGGGGTATTCTCCTGAGAATTGTTTAATGGTTGGAGACGAAGATAAAGATATGGTTGCAGCTAACTTAGGGTGTTATACTTTCTTAGTGCATAGTTCAAATACGGATGTAACTTCTGAAACTCCAGTACCCACTTATCAAGGAGCATTAAATTACTTAAATAGTATAATATGAACTATTTCTAATTTGAAATAATTTTATAAAGATTAAATTTCCCTTTCTTTGTTCTCCAATAGAAATTTGTTTTTATTGTAAAATATTTTTAGAATTTTATTTTTGAGATTTGGCCTCATGAGAAAACCGATCTCATTCATTGTGATTACTTAAAAATGAAAAAAAATTTTAAGTCCTTCTTTTTTTAATTATAACAATGGTAATTATTGTAATTGCAGCAATTCCTACAGAACTTCCAATAATGATTTTCCACCAAGAGTTATCTTGTGGCATTGTTGGTGCTACGACTGCTATTTTAAAAAAGCTTGAGCAATACCGTCCATGAGTATCATATGCTCGCACTTCTAACCAGTATACACCCTCCTCAAGAAAAATTGTATTTGTAATCACACCAGTAATAGCATCTATAGCAAAAATGGTTGTGTCATTGAGCCACCAGTGATCGATGCCAGAGGCATCAGAAGCATTTAAATCATAATATAATTCATCTCCTAGTTTAATATTCTGATCAATGGGTAATTCAATCCATCTTGGATCTGTTGTATCTTGTACAGTGATTTTGATGTTAGCTGAACAATTCTGATTGGAAGGATCGCAAGCTCGAGCTTCTAACCAGTATATACCTATAGGAACCTGACCAATATTCATAATCATGCCAGTAAGATCATCGATGTCAAAATAAGTTGAGTCATTTAACCACCAATGGTCAATGCCAGAAGCATCGGAAGCATTCAAATCGTAGTTAAAAGCTTCGCCATATTCAAGAGGTTGATCTGTTGGTATTTCATCCCATGTTGGAGCTATAGTGTCCTCTACGGTAATTTTAATGGTAGCTGAACAATTATGATTGGAAGGATCATAAGCTGCGATTTCTAACCAATAGACACCGATAGGGACGAGACCATTGTTAGTAATTACACCATTTCCATTTATTTCGAAATTCAAGGTATTATTCAACCACCAATCATCAATGCCAGAAACATCGGAAGCATTCAAATCGTAGTTAAAAGCCTCGCCATACTCAATAAGTTGATCTATTGGTATTTCATCCCATGTTGGGGCTATAGTATCTTCTACTGTTATTCTAAATTCAGCAGAACAGTATTGAAAGTAAGGATCGTAAGCTCGAACTTCCAACCAGTATATGCCTACAGGAACCTGACTAATATTTGTAATTGCCCCAGTTGCGTCATCGATGTCAAAGTAGGTAGTATCATTGAGCCACCAATCATCAATACCGGAGGCATCAGAAGCATTTAAATCATAAATAAAAATAGTACCCGCCTCCATGTTCTTGTTTGATGGAACTTGAATCCAAATTGGTGTATCTATATCCTGAACGATAATTCTTATAGTTATTTTACGTTGATTATCACAAGTATCGTTAACACGTACTTCTAAAGAATACGTCCTCACATTGATGATAGTTATGTTCGTAATTACACCATTACTATCAATGTTGAAATAAGTTGTATCATTTAGCTCCCAACTCCCTATTCCAGATAAATCAGTGGCATCAAGGTCATAATTTAAGCCATCACCAAAATCAATATATTGATCAGTAGGTTCAGGAGCCCACGATGGAGGAGTGGTGTCTTCAATAGTAATCTTAAAGGAACCTATGAGGGTATTACTATAAATATCTTCAACAATTACCTCTAACCAATATACTCCAGTAGGAACTAAACTTTTATTCGTGATTATACCATCTCCATCAATAGCGAAATTAGTTGTATCATTTAATTCCCAACTCCCTATACCAGACAGATCAGTGGCATTCAAATCATAATAAAAGGTATCACCAAGTTCCATGATTTTATCTGATGGAAATAATACCCAAGATGGCGATGTCGTATCTTGTACCGCAATTTTAAAATTGTCCATAAGTGTATTGCTATAAGTATCATTAATATATACTTCTAACCAGTATTCACCAATAGGAACCAAACTTTTATTCGTAATTACACCATTTCCATCTATATCGAAATACGTGGTATCGTTTAACCACCAATGGTCAATGCCAGAAGCATCGGAAGCATTTAAATCGTAGTTAAAAGCCTCACCAAACTCAAAAAGTTGATCTGTTGGCATTTCATCCCATGTTGGAGCTATAGTATCTTCTATGGCTATTTTAAAGGTTTCCGTAAGTATATTACCAAAAGTATCATTAACATTCACTTCTAACCAATAGATCCCCACATTAATAGAAGTTATATTCGTAATGACGCCATTTCCATCTATATCGAAATACGTGGTATCATTCAATCGCCATTCATCAATACCTGAAAGATCAGTGGCATTAAGGTCATAATTTAAGCCATCACCAAACTCTATGATTTTATCGGACGGAACTTGAACCCAGGATGGAGATGTCGTATCTTGTACAGTCACTTTAAAGATATCCATAAGTGTATTACCAAAAGTATCATTAACATTCACTTCTAACCAATAGATCCCCACATTAATAGAAGTTATATTCGTAATTACGCCATTTCCATCAATATCGAAATACGTGGTATCATTCAATCCCCAATCATCAATACCTGAAAGATCAGTGGCATCAAGGTCATAATTTAAGCCATCACCAAACTCGATGATTTTATCTGATGGAGCTATAACCCAGGATGGAGATATTGTGTCTTGTACAGTTATTTTAAAAGTATCCGTAAGTGTATTGCCATAAGTATCATTAACATTTACTTCTAACCAATATTCACCGATAGGAACAGGTCCACTGTTAGTGATAAGACCATTTCCATCTATATCGAAATGCGTGGTATCGTTTAACCACCATTCATCTGTACCAGAAGGATCAGAAGCATCTAAATCATAATTAAAACTACCACCAAATTCAAGAAGCTGATCAGTTGGAGCTTCGGTCCATACCGGTGGATCAAGATCATCTGGAGTACAAAGTTCATATCCCTCCGAAATCCATGCCGCAATGCCTCCAAGCATATTAAAAACTTTTGTAAAATCGTACGATTCGAGTATATCGCATGCTATTACACTTCTAACTCCACTTCCACAATACACAATAATCTCTGTGTCTTTATAAGGATCAAGTTCACTAATTCTTGCTTCAAGTTCCGTATGTGGTATGAGAATAGCATTACATATATGATAAGAATCATATTCTCCTTGAGTTCTAACATCCAATACGATTAAATCGGGATAAGAAATATCATCGTTTATCATATTATAGGCTTCTTCAACAGTGATATCGGTATAGGGATCTGCAGGTTTCAAATCGAATTTATCATTATTTTCGTCAATTTGTTGATAACTAGTATTGGTAGCTAAATTAGAGTTAACGTCTACATTCATAAAAACAACTAGAGCGAATAAAAATATGCTGAAAAGAGATAGAATTAAAACTTTTTTTCCTTTATTAAATTTCATAGAACCAACCCTTATTATATAATTAATAAACAATGTTAACATTTAAGAATTTTTACCTAGAATGTTAGAAAGAAGAATAAATTATCGATTTCTTAAGTTATTCTTCTGAAAATTGTTTAATGGTTGGAGACGAGGATAAAAATATGATAGCGTCTAATTTAGGTTGTAATATATTGTTCTTTTCCTGATCCTTATCACTCCTTTTCTCCAAAAAGTCTACCAAAAATCTTAATAATCCCGTAATTCGAGATTGGGGCTATTAAATCTTTATATTTCTCTAATTTTCTCAGAAATTGAATTACTTTTTTATCAAATTATTAACTGTAGATTGATCTCTTAAATTTAGCCACTGAAAACTAAAATATAGTTCTTAATTCTTTATTATTAAAAAAAAAAATACTGAATTAAATTCATATAAAGATGTCAAAAAAATCATTTGGTTCGGGATATTTCGGTGAATGGATTTGGGATGAGTTTAATTTACCCGCTTACCATTATACATGCGACCAAATTCACGATCCTAAAGCTATAACCCCGATGAATAAAGAGTGGCGCTCAAACACAGAACATCTTCATCAAGTTGGCAATGATCGGTTTGTGGCAGTTGTTTCAAATTATGGATATGTTCAGCTAAGACAAGATGAGGGGAGCCCAAAATACTTAAATGAATATAATCCTGAACATGGTCATTATGCAGGAGGATTTGGTTACCTTACAGATGGAAGAGATTCTCTGAGTACATATTACCCCGGAAATGGTGATTCTTTTCATAGAACATTTGGAATTGGATATTATCGTAAAAAAGTATCTAGCAAAAAATTTTGGATTGACCAAATTATATTTGCTCCCTTTGGTGACGATCCAATTTTGATATCTCAAATTAAAGTTTCAAATAATCAAGAAAAAGCTGTAGATTTACGTTGGATGGAGTATTGGGGTTGTAATATGTATCAATTTACAGCAACTGCTATGGGAGCACTATTAACGGGTAAAATTAAAAAGCATCCTAGAGATATAAGACGAGAATTTAGTGAAAAGTTTGTACATAAGTTTGAAGTGATTTATAACGGTAGAGGGATCTTAGATTCAAAAAGCTTTAAAGAATTAACTGAAGTTGATCGAAAATCTTATGGTAAACCTGTATTTGAAGATAAATTTCCTCCTAAATCCTTCTTAGTTTCATTAAATACTGAGGTTAATACGATTTATACCAATAGTAAAAAGTTCTTTGGTACAGGTGAAATTAATAAACCTGAAGCCTTAAAAGATAGTTTAAATACAGATCTTACTAGAAATGGATATGATGCGGCGCTATTTCTTGAATGCAATATACATTTAGAACCTCAGGAAAGCCAAACATTGTATTTTGCATATGGATATCTTCCTGAAGGTTTTGAGATGGATTCTCTTATTAAAAAATATAAAACTAACATAGAAGATTTGTGGCCTAAAACATGTGAAAATTGGAAAAATGAATTGATTCAGTTAGAAATTAAAGATGAACCATGGGTAAATAGGGAACTAATTTGGCATAATTATAACTTAAGAGCTGCTATGACTTACGATAACTTCTTTAAAGAACACATTCTCTCTCAGGGACATGTTTATCAATATATTATTGGATTTCAGGGCGCTGCTCGAGATCCTTTACAACATGCATTACCATTCATTTTTATTAATCCGGATATAGTAAAAAACATTTTAAAGTACACTTTGAAAACATTACGCAAAAATGGAGAAATACCATACGCGATTTGTGGAAGTGGCGAATTATTACCTGCTCCTTATAGACCTAGTGATCAAGAAATGTGGTTATTGTGGCTTGCTAGTGAATATATTTTAGCAACTCGAGATATAGAGTTTCTTGATGAAGAATTACCCACATATCCAATTCATAGAACTGATACAAGTAAATCTACTGTTTATGATTTGCTTTTAAAAAGTTATTATCGCTTTGCTAATAAAGTAGGGACAGGAAAACATGGACTTCAACGTTTATCAAATGGGGATTGGAATGATACTGTTGTTGTTGGACATATTTCTCCCGAAAAACATAAAGAAATCCAAAAACAAGCAGAAAGTGTTCTCAACGCTGCAATGGCAATATATACTCTTAAAAAATATGGTGAGATGCTAGAATATATAGGAGAAAAAGAAATAGCAGATGAAGTTTTTAAATATTCCAAGAATCAATGTCTAGCCGTCCAAAATCAATGGGTTGGTAATTGGTTCAGACGAGCATGGCTTACAGAAGAACTTGGATGGATAGGAGAAGACCAGATGTGGCTAGAACCTCAACCATGGTCAATTTTAGGAGGTGCGGTCAATAATCATCAAAGAGATATCTTAATTCAGGCGATAGATAGTTTAGTTCGTCAACCTTCAAAGATTGGTGCTAGACTTCACAGTGTAGGTCTCCAAGCGATAAGAAACATAGGAGATGGGACAAATGCAGGTATTTGGCCTTCAATTAATGGCACACTTATTATGGCTCTCTCATTAGTTAATGGAGAAATGGCATGGGATGAATGGAAAAAAAATTCTTTAGCTTATCATGCAGAAAGATTTCCAGAAATTTGGTATGGTATTTGGAGTGGACCTGATACTTATAATTCAGATTTATCTAAATTTCCAGGATGTACCGCTTTTGATCATTCTTTAACTTCAAATAAGCCTAAAATAAAAACTGAAGAATCTCCCGGTCATGTTGGAGTTTCCTGGACTGATTTTCCAGTCTTTAATCTACACCCACATGCATGGCCAATATATACAACCTCACATCTAATTGGAGTAAGATTCACTAAAAAGGGCATCGAATTTTCTCCTTGTCTACCTAAAAAAGAGTATACATTTTCTTCACCACTCTTAGGATTCTCCAAAACTGAGAAAGGCTATTCTGGCTGGTATAATCCTCAAAAAATGGGAGATTGGCAGATTTCATTAAAAATGAATGAGAGTGAGATTAACCAATTTGGAACTTTAATTATAAATGGGAGACAACAAAAAATGGATATAGAACAAAACACCATTTCCTGGATAATTAATTCTGGGTCAAATACTCGTATTAATTGGGTTTTAAATAAAATTAATGCTTAAATTTTTCCTTGAAGAATGAGGGAGGATAATTAAAAGTAAAAATAACCCAAATCGAATATTGAACTTGAAGTTAAGATAGAAAATTTATGGATATGATAATCACATCCAATTAAGAGTTAGATGTTTCTTTATTTGATAAAGACCTTAGCGTATTAGAGGGGTTTTTATTAGTTACTTCTATTTTTGATTTTACACATTCTTCACAATATTTTAACCATATTTCAGAATTTTTTTCTGATTTTCGGTTCTCCATTTTAAGCTCATCAAATGAAGTTAATATCTCTATTTAACTATCGTATTTTTTTTTTTTAAAGTTTATTAAAACAATAATTTATTTGGACTAATGTGACAAAAACTTCTGAAACGAATAAATTTAAATAAAGTTAAACTTTATTGGCTTTTTTTCATCATGATGCATTGTTTAATAAAAAAAATATCAAACTCTGTATTATAGGAATTTAATTTTTAAATTTGGAGATTTAGAAAATGGTTGAAAATTATGATATTATAATTGTTGGTGCTGGAACTGCTGGTAGTTATCTTGCGTGGATTTTAGCTAAAAATGGTTTATCCGTAATTGTGATAGAAAAAGATGAACGAGAAAATGTAGGATCTCGATTAGATGTGATTCATTTTGAAAGCGATAGAATTGTGAAAGCAGGTATCCCTCCATTCAGGATTGGTGATCCAGATTGCATTGAGATGAGAGATGTCTCTTACGTAGTCCCTCCAGATTTTTCCACCGAAATAAAAATAAGAGCTCTTCAAACAATTGTTCGTTTAACTCCTTTTTTAAATAGAATGTATAAAGTTTTAGAATCTGATGGTGTAAAATTAGAATTTTCATGCTCATTTAAAGAGTCAATTTTTAAAGATAATAAAATTGTGGGTATCTTAGCAGAAAAAAATGGAATTTCTATTGAATATTATGGTAAAACGGTAATTGATGCCTCTGGAAAAGATGCGGTAATTAGAACATCTTTACCAGAAGATTATGGAATTGAAACCTTTAAATTAGGTCCTAACGATGTAATGTATGTCCTTTTACAGTACATCAAATGGATTAATCCCGATAGACTTCATCCTAAAACAGATACAGGTTATAATTGGTGGTTATTATGGTTTGGTCCCTCTTATGATAAGGATGGTGCAATTTTAGGAGTCGGGCAACCAGGATCTTACGAAAATGCTCAAAAAGCTCGTGAAGATTTCCTGAAAAGAATAGATCTACCTCCCTATGAAATTACTAAAGAAGAACGGGGTTTAACTCCCTATAGGAGGCCTCCTTACTCTTTGGTGGGCGATGGGTTTTTATGCGTTGGAGATGCCGCTGCGATCACTTATCCTTTTTCGGGTCATGGGGTTACTGCAACATGGATGCTATGTATGATCGCTGCTGAAGTTATAGGAGAAGCTGCGAAACGCGATGGATATTTAACTCAGGAACGTTTATGGGATATAAATGTCAGATACTTTAGAGATCAAGGGGCTAAATTTGCAATGCTGTTTACTCAATTATCAGGTATATTAAACTTTAATGAAAAAGAATGGAATTACTTCTTAAAGAAAGGTTTAATATACAAAACTAGCGATCATAATGATGAGATTCCTGAACCAAATAAAGAATATGAGGAGGAAATGAGTCTAGGTGAGATGCTTAAATTTTTTGGTAAACTTTTAGGTGGATTAATAAAACGCAAGTTATCTTTAAAACATATGATGGGATTATTAAACGCAAATGGACTTGCCGGTAAAATTCGTAAGCATTATGAACATTATCCTGAAAATATTTCTGAATTCAATTCATGGTTTAAAAAAGCTGATAATTTATGGAAAGAAAAAAAGACGGCAATAAAAAAGTTATCTACAGTTACTATAGAATATCATAAGAATTGATTAAAATCTAATTCTCTTAATCCTTTTTTAGTTGATTTTAAAAGAACTTCCAAGTTGCAAGATCATCTCCATATTCTTTAAACCCTAACCCTTTTATGAATGAGTAGGAGATTGTGTTATTTAAATACACTTTACATCTTAATTCTTTTATACCTTTTTGTTTGAAGTGATTCCACGCTGCCAATCCCAATATTGTGCCTAAACCTTTACGCTGAAGTTCTGGTAATATTCCTAAACCAGCAATTACACCTATTTCCTTTTTATTCCCCGTAAAATATGAAATTATAAAGCCACTATCAACAGCATTTACTTTTGCGATAAGAAATACGACATCAGTATTATTCAGCATCTCTGTAAGTTTTTCTTTTGATGGAATACGATACGGCATCGGAGTAGAATGCCATGCTTTATCATGTAAAATGATTATACTATCGATGTCCTTCTCATGGGCTTCCCGAATATCTGCATGGAGAATACTATGATCAATTTTCTCTTTTAATTTATTTTCATATTCCTCAGTAATATCTTCAACTAATAATCTCATTTGGATATACTTTTTATCTCCTAAATATAATTTTTCTATTGATTTTTTAGCATCTGAAAAAAATTTATTTAGTTTTCCCATACAATTCTCCTATATCGACTTTAAACTATATATATGTTTTATATTTCTAATCTTTAAAATAATCATATAATATTTCCTGTTGTTAAATATTATTTTCTAAATGGTACCTCTTCTCTATATAATATTTTGATGTCAATTATATTAAAAATGTTAACCTTTATAGCTGAAATATTTTTCTAATCATTCTAAATGATATTTTATTATAAAATTACTTTAATCTAGAATTTTGAATGATAATCTTTCGTATCAAACAAAAGAAGATAACAACTTTCTAATCGAAAAATTAGATTCGATTGTGGTATTCTAAAAGATTTATAAAATTCTATATAAGAAAATGGAAAGGAATGCCTATTCTAATCATTTACTATGTTTTTTCAATAAATCTCTTTTTCCCACTTAATTTTAAAAAGATAAAGTTATAAATATCAATTAAAAATATATTACAAGTACTACAAATATCGAATATAGAGGAGCTAAAAATGGTAGTAAATACACATTGTCATATACTCTGTAAAGAACTCTATTCAGATGCTTTTTGGGAAGGAATTGCTAATGGATATGCCAAATCAATGGGAGTTCCGACTGAAACCATCATGAGTCAGATGATGCCCCAAACTTGGGCTTCAGATGCATCCGTCTTTACGCAGATAATGGCTGATGCAGGAGTTGATAAAGCATTTATTTGTCATCCAGATTATGGAAAATCTATTGTTGGTGAAGCTAAGTGGTCTATTGAACAGGTAAATAAGTGGTATATTGATCAAAGGGATCAATATCCTGATAAGCTTGAAGCAGTTGTAGGTATTGATCCGAGGAGAGGTGAAGAAGGGATAAAATTACTTGAAAAAGCAGCTGAAGAATGGGCTGTTAAAGCAGTTAAAATTTATGCACCATGCGGATTTTTTCCCGATGATCCTAAATACGATCCTTTTTATGCAAAGTGTCAGGAATTAGGTCTTATGTTGCAATCCCATACAGCAGCTTTAACTCACCCATTGGTGGAAAATAAATATGCAAATCCGATGTATCTGGATCGTATCGCAGCACGATTTCCTGACTTGAGAATTCTAATGGTACATTTTGGAGGAGGCTTTACGACTTGGACATTAGGAGCAATCGAGATTATGGCAGGAAGAGCTAATGTATTTGCAGAGTTCTCTGGACACCAAGGGATGGCAAAAAGCTTTCCTGAGTACTGGTTAAAGTTATTAAGAGCAATTCTTGATACTCAGGCATTGTTTGGTGCACCACTTAAAGAGCGTATCATGTTTGGAAGTGATTGGCCTTATTTGATTCCATATTTTGATGATAAAGCTTGGGTACAATACTTTAAGCATATTCCTGAGACTGCAAAACAATACGGTCTAAAATTCACTCAAGAAGAGATCAACTTAATCTTAAATGAAAATCATGATTTGATCTTTCTCCATTTTGCTTAACAGGTCTTGCTCTAAGATCTTCATAATTCATCTTCCTCTTTCTCCTCTTTTTTTAAAATTCTTCT
>Ga0209427_10001773_pt1 | contig 25074 bp, 25 predicted proteins | sample DeeMarSWOR136_30_FD_187465 | JGI IMG/M metagenome (GOLD analysis project Ga0209427, IMG submission 187465) | Marine sediment microbial communities from White Oak River estuary, North Carolina - WOR-1-36_30 (SPAdes) (version 2) | ecosystem: Environmental > Aquatic > Marine > Intertidal zone >...
CCAGCGGCACCGACACGACCGCGCCGAGGTTCCCGATCATGACGATTGCCGCAACCCGGGAGGGTTCCTGACGGTAGCGCTCGGCGACCAGGAAATTCAATACGGCTGGCGGCAATGCGCCGAAAAGAATCAGCAACGCCTGCTCGCCGGGGACGAGCTTTAGCAACGGCGTGAGGATCAGCACCATCAGCACACCGGTCACGGGGCAAACGATGGCACCGAGCAAGCCGACGCGCCACTCGCGCAGGTCGATGGCCGTGAGCCGCGTCCCGAGCGAGACGAGCAGCAGCGGAATCGAGGCCTGTCCGAGCAGTTCGATTGTCGCCGGCAGCGGCGCCGGCAGGGTGAGACCGCTCAAAGAAAACGCGATGCCCGCCAGTGTGGCGATCACGATTGGTTGGCGCAGCACTTCTAGCCAGTGGGCACGACGATCCATGAGCCAGGTTCCAAGCGTGAAGTGCAGTCCGTTCTCGACAATGAAGACCACCACTGCGGCGGGCAGCGCCGCCTCGCCGAAGGCGAATACCGCGAGCGGCAGGCCCATGTTGCCGGAATTGGTGAACATCATCGGCGGCACGAAAGTCTTGGCGGGGATGCCCGTCAGTCGCGCCACCGGCCATGCCAGTAAACCGGAGCCCAACATCACCAGTGTCGCCCCGGCGGCGAGCGCGCCGTATTGTCCGATCTGGAAGTTCTTTCCGGAAAGCACGCTGAAGATCAGCGCCGGAAGCAACACCGCCATGTTGATCTGGTTCGCGGCCGTCAGGTCAATGCGCCGGAATCGGCCATACAGATAGCCAATCCCGACGATCGCGAATACCGGGAAGACAATGGTGAAGATCCGAAGCAACATGAGGGCTGGTAGCTCGGCCGGCGACTGGGAACGCTATTGTATCGGTGCCGACAGGACTGTAACCACGCCGTCCTTGTCGACCAGTTGCATGGCGGGCACCATAGGGTGGAGCGCCATTTTCTCCCTATTTATCGAGAGGAGGACTGACGATGAAGAAGGCCCTTCCGCTGGCCCGCGTATATCAGCTGCTCGAGCCCGGGCCGGTGGTGATGGTCACGACATCCCGGCGCGGGCGGGCCAACGTGATGACGTTGTCGTGGCTCACCATGATGGACTTCGAGCCACCGCTCGTGGGTTGTGTGCTAAGCAATCGTAATTTCAGCTTCGCGGCTCTCAAGGCGACGAAGGAATGCGCCATCAATATTCCGACTGCGAAGCTGGCGAAGCAGGTGGTGGGTTGCGGTAACACTTCGGGTAGAAGCGTCGACAAATTCAAGGCGTTTCGCCTGACACCTATGCCGGCATCGAAAATCACTGCGCCGCTAGTCGCGGAGTGCTTCGCGAATCTCGAATGCCGCGTGGTGGATGCCAGCATGGCCACCAAGTACAACTTCTTCGTGCTCGAGGTACTCAAGGCCTGGATCGACCCGGCGGAAAAGAATCCGCGCACGCTGCATCATCGTGGCCGCGGCGTCTTCATGGTCGCCGGCCGAACCATCAAGCTGCCATCGCGAATGAAGTGATGGGTACATGAATCGCTTCGTTCCTCAGGATCGTTTGACGAGTCTACCCGCGCCCGAGCAAGGGCTCAGTGCAGCCGAGGCGGCGTCGCGTCGCGAGCAGTATGGCCTCAATATCATTGTCGAGACCGTCGGTGCCAGTTGGTCCTCGGTGGCTCACGCCACGCTCAAGGACCCTATGCTGTGGTTCCTGCTCGCGACCAGCGTGCTGTTCGGTGTGGTTGGTGAATATACGGAGGCGGCGATCCTGCTTGTCGCGCTCGTACCGTTTTTCGGTATGGACGCGTTTCTGCACCGGCGTACCCAGGCCTCGATTGCCGGACTGAGCAGCCGTCTCGCGGTCGAGGCGACCGTCGTTCGCGACGGGCAACCGCAAACAGTGCGCGTTTCCGAGGTCGTGCCGGGAGATCTGGTTATGCTGGAGACGGGCCAGTTCTTCCCGGGCGATGGCGTCATTCTCGAAGCAGATCGTTTGCAGGTCGACGAGTCGGCACTAACAGGCGAGGCCTTCCCGGTCCGTAAGCGGCCATTGGACAATGTTGCCCAGCTCAAAAGTGGCGGCAGAATTGATGGCGTGCACTGGGGCCTTGCCGGCACTCGCGTGCTCACCGGAACCGCCCGCATGACCGTGCTCTTTACGGGACGCGAAACCGTCTACGGCGAGATCGCACGCTCCGCGATCCTGGGTTCGCACGAGCGGACTCCGCTGCAACGTGCCGTCGCGGAGCTGGTAAAGGTCCTGATCGTTGCCGCATCCGTGATCTGTATCGCGTTAGCGTGGGTACGGTTGCGCCAAGGGCATGGACTCGTCGACGCCGTGCTCAGCGCCCTGACATTGGCGGTCGCGGCACTGCCGGAGGAGTTCCCGGTAGTGCTCACCTTCTTTCTCGGCGTTGGTGTGTACCGGCTCGCCAAGCGGCAGGCGCTGGTGCGGCGCGGGGTGGTGGTGGAGAACATCGGGCGAGTGTCGGCAATATGTTCCGACAAGACCGGGACGATTACGGAAGGGCGACTACACCTGACTCATCTGCTTGCGGCACCCGAGGTATCCGAGCAGCGGTTGCTCTCGCTGGCGGCGGTCGCGTCGCGCCACGAGACTAACGATCCGATAGATTCGGCGATCCTTGCTGCCGCACCTGCCATGGCGGCATTCTCGGAGCTGACATGCTTTCCATTCACCGAAGATCGCAAACGGGAGACTGGCGTGGTCCATGAAGGCGAGACGCTCATGGCGGCGACGAAGGGAGCGCCCGAGGCGATCCTGAATCTCTGCGCGCTCAGCGGACCAGAGGCGAATAACTGGGCAGCCCAGACGCAGGAGTTTGCTGCCAGTGGGCACAAGGTCATCGCCTGTGCGTGGCGAGAACTGGATCCCCAAAAGTGGGCCGGCGGTGAGCCGGATCGCGGTTTTCGCCTGGCAGGACTCATCGCATTCGAGGATCCGGTTCGCGATGGCGTGCCGGAGGCCCTGCAGCGCTGCCAACGCGCCAATATCCACGTGATCATGGTGACCGGGGATCACCCGGCAACGGCGACTGCCGTCGCGCGGGACATCGGCCTCGGCAAGGGCGCGCCGCGCGTCATCGAGGGAGACGAGATGATGGCGCGAATCGAACAGGAAGGCGGAACGTTCCTGCATGATGTGGATGTCATCGCGCGCGCAGTTCCCGCACAGAAGCTCGGGCTGGTGCGTGCCCTGCAGGCCGAGCGGGAGATTGTCGCTGTCACCGGCGACGGTGTTAATGACGTACCCGCCCTGCAGGCGGCCGATATCGGAATTGCCATGGGAGAACGCGGCACGCGCAGCGCGCGCGAGGTATCCGCGATCGTTCTGTTGGACGACAATTTTCGCAGCATCGTGCAGGCCATCGCCGAGGGTCGACAGCTGTTTCGCAATTTGCAGCTCAGTTTCCAGTACCTGCTGATGATCCACCTACCGCTCGTTATCACGGCGGCCGTTATTCCCCTGGTCGGATATCCCCTGTTGTATCTCCCGATTCACATTGTGTGGCTTGAGATGATTATTCATCCGACCGCGCTGCTGGTGTTCCAAGATCTGCCGCCGGACGACCATCTCGTTCGCCGCAAACATGAACCGCGGCTTCGGTTCTTCGATCGCTGGCAATGGCTGTCGATTGTTCTGGTGGGCACGACCATTCTGGTCGTGGTGACTGCCAGCTACGTCAGGAGTCTCGGAGCCGGATACGAGGTCGAGCACGCTCGTGCCATGGCGCTTGTTGCGCTCACCGTCGCAAGTGCAGGAATCACGGCGTCACTCAGCAAGTTGCGCAGCCTCACGGCAAAGCTCATCGTCGGTCTAACCATCCTGGTGTCCGTGGTGCTGGTGCAGGTGCCCGGTTTGGCAGCGTTGTTGCACCTCAAACCTTTGCATTTCGACGACTGGGCGATCGCCGTCGCGGGCGGGCTCCTGGCGGCGGTAATTCCCGCCGTGCAGAGGCAGTTTGAAAACCGGCACTTGCCGCGTCATCGTGCCCACCCCTAGGGGGGCGGCGCACCACCGCCACGACCGACAGGTGTGTTACTGACGGAACCGTTAACGCCGGCTTTTCGCCAGTGTCTTGTGGCGGTAGCAATCGATGACATGGTCGTTCACCATCCCGATCGCCTGCATGTGCGCGTAAATGATCGTTGAGCCGACAAAGGTGAAGCCGCGCCGCTTCAGGTCTTTGCTCAGCGCATCCGATTCGGACGTACGGGCCGGAAGTTGCTTCATGTGTTTCCAGCGGTTCTGGATCGGCTGCCCGCCGACGAAGCGCCAGACGTATTTGTCGAAGCTGCCGAACTCGTCCTGGACGGCAAGGAAGGCGCGCGCGTTCTTCGCTGCGCTCTCGATTTTCAGGCGGTTGCGCACGATGCCGGGATTCTTCATGAGGTGCGCAAACTCGCGCTTGCCGTAGCGCGCGACGCGTGCCGGATCGAAGTCGGCGAACGCTTCGCGATAGCCCTCGCGCTTGCGCAGGATCGTGATCCAGGAAAGCCCCGCCTGCGCGCCTTCGAGGATAAGGAACTCGAAGTGCTTGTGGTCATCGTGCACCGGAACGCCCCATTCCTCGTCGTGATACTGCACATAAAGAGGGTCGGTTCCGCACCACGCGCAGCGTGGCTTCATGGCATCGGCAACCCGCACCCGGAGATCGGTCTTCAATGCAAGCGGCAGTCGGTTCCAGTCGATGCGACGCAGCGCGCCCTCGATGGCGTACACCAGATTGAGAGAGGCGTTGTAACCGTGATTCTTGAGCAGCCGGTAAGCACTCACCGAGCCGAGCTTCTCGAGATCGCGCTGCGTATGGACGCCGATGGCGTTCAGCCACTGCTCGGATTTCGGCCCGAGGTTGGCGAGGCGGGCAATGTTCGAGGCGCGGCGCGCGGCGGACACTCTAGTAAACCTCGAAGGTGAGCGACGCCCAGAAGCTGCGCCAGTCGTGCCGCGCGTAGAACGGCGCACGCACCATGTGCACGGAGGTTGCGAGCCATATACCCTTGGCCGGCAACCGTACCACGACGCGCCCCTGCTTGTCGGTGCGCACTTTGATTTTCTCCAGGGGTTTGTCCTTGCGGAACAGTATCACCAGCGAGTCTTCGAGCGGCTCACCGTGAAAGAGCAGTCGTGCACTGAATTCTCCCGGTCCATAGGGGATGGCATCAGCCACGAACTCCATCGCGAGCCCCATCGCCCGGTCGGGCGCGATGTCGGAAGTGCCGGGCGTGACGAGCAGCGCCTTGGCGTGGCGTGTGTAGATCTCCTTGATGTTGCCACGCTCGCGGTGCTTCGCAGCGAGCTCGATATGTCGTTCCAGCCCTTCCTTTTTTAGGTACCTTTCGAACTCGTCATAGGAATCGAATTTGACGTCGTACTCTTGGCTCTCGTAGGCAATTACCGACAAACCCACGGTCGGCACGAACGAACCCGCCGGGTCATCGCCGGTAGTGGCCTGCACGGGCTCGATGCCGCGCGCAGTCGCCACCATGTAGCGCTCAATGGTTTCGGGAATGTACGGCACAGGCTCGCCGGTGAAATCCTGGCCGACGAAAAGCCGGATTGGCACGCTCACCCCGGCCTTCGGGCGGAAGTGCTCAGGCTCGATCCAGAAGTCATGCGCCGCTGACTGCGTGGAGAACAATGCCAGCCAGAGCAGGGCAAGGAAATTACGCGTAGACTGTCGCACGCCGTAGGACCGCCGCGGGGTTGAATGCGGCGTGCAGGATAACAGCGGGTTGCCGAACCCGACAACACAGGAATTTCCCGAACCGATGAACGCGTGGTTTCACTCCATCCGTTGGCGTGCGGCAGCGGTCGTCCTGTTGTTTGTCCTTGTACCTGCCGCCGGCGCGCATGAAATCCGCCCGGCTATTGCCGACGTAACTTTCGCCGACGACGGCAGCTACCGCGTGGTGCTAAACGTCAATCTCGAAGCGGTGCTAGCCGGCATCGGCCCCGCGCATGCCGATACCAACGAGTCGCCCAATGCGCAGCGCTACAACGGTCTGCGCGCACTGGCGCCGGCCGCGCTGGAAGTCGAGGTGCGCAAGCACCTGCCGGTTTACCTGAAGGGCATCACGCTCGAATTCGACGGCGCACGCAGCGAGCCGGAAGTCTGCGATCTCAGGATTCCGCCGGTCGGCGATCAGGCCCGCGCGCGGCTCAGCATCCTCGGCCTGTGCGGGCCGGTGCCGAAGGGGGCCCACGCATTCCGCTGGGCCTACGCGGCGGAATTCGGCCAGAGCATCGTGCGCCTGCCGGCGGTCGGTAGCGGCGAGCGGGTGGCACTGTGGTTGAAGGACGGTCGCAAGAGTGATGCCTACGTCATCGGCGTCGGCATCGCGCGGCCGACGCGCCTGGCGATCATCGGGCAGTACATTGGGCTCGGTTTCACGCACATTCTGCCGCTTGGCGTGGACCACATTCTGTTCGTGCTCGGACTGTTCCTGTTGAGCCTGCATTGGCGGCCGTTACTGATCCAGGTTACGGCCTTCACGGTGGCGCACACCATCACGTTGGCGTTGTCGGTGTACGGACTGGTCTCGCTGTCGCCGGCTATCGTCGAGCCGCTGATCGCGGCCTCGATCGTCTACGTCGCGGTGGAGAACATCATCACGCCGCGCTTGCACGCGTGGCGGCCAGTCGTGGTGTTCGGCTTCGGCTTGCTGCACGGCATGGGGTTTGCCGGCGTGTTGCAGGAAGTGGGACTGCCCCGCTCGGAGTTTCTCACGGGGCTGTTGAGCTTCAACGTCGGGGTGGAGCTCGGCCAGCTGGCGGTGATTGCGCTGGCCTATCTGACGGTAGGCTACTGGTTCAAGGACCGGCCGTGGTACCGAAGCCGGGTGGTGATCCCGGCTTCGGCCGCGATTGCGCTTACCGGCCTTTATTGGACCATTGAGCGGACGCTCGGTTGAGCTCCGCGTTCAGTACCTCGACCGGCATTTCCGGATAGCTGCGGCCGCTGGTGCGTCGCTCGAGGCGCCGGCGCTCGAGGCCGGTCCAGTGCATGCGTGCTTTGCGGCGCTCGAGGCGCCCGCGTTCCACGCATTCGCGCACGCGAATCAGGCGCCCGCGTAGTGGCGCGTAGTGGAGCGCTTCGATCGCCTCGCGTGCGGCCGACTCCGGTTCCATGTGCACGTGCCCGTATCCGAGCGTCCGGCCGCTGGAAGTGTTCTTCTTGACCAGCGTCTTCACGATCGTGCCAAAGCCTGCGAACAGGCGGCGCAGATCTTCCTGGCTGACGTTGGCGGCGAGGTTCCCGACAAAAATGTTCATGCGCTCCTCCTTGCTGACGAAGGTTGGGATTCTGCTGACGTCTGTTCGCGGCTGACAAGCCACCGTTCGTCGGCGGTTTGCGAACAAGCAGTTAGCGCAATTCAGGTCGTGCCGGGCGTGCTCAATCGGCCAACATTTGAAACGCGGTGTTGGCACGCGGATTGCGTGAAGGCAAAAGCTTCGCGAGTGACGCCACCACTCGTTGCCCGGTGGCGCGGTAACCGGTGAGTTTGCCGCCGTAGACGCTGACGAGCCGCGGGTGTTCCGGTGCGCAATACAGCACCGTCTCGCGCCGGCGGTGAAAATGCGCACCCTCTCCCTGTGGCAGTACGCGCAGTCCGGCCCAGCTTTCCAGCACCTCATCTGGCCGCCGGCCGAAGTAATGGCGATAGGTCGCGCGCAGATAGTCAATTTCCGCCTCGAGCGGCGCCACGGCGGCGGGATCGCCGTGATAGGCGGTCTCGGTAGTTCCCACCAGGGTTTTGTCCTGCCACGGCATCACAAACACCGCGCGCCGGTCGATTGGCGCCTCGACGTAGTAGATGCCCTGCGCGACTGTGCTCGGCAGCACGATATGCGTGCCTTGCACCAGTTCCACCGCCTGTGGAGGTGGCGCCGGGGAAATATGTTTGAGTGTCTCATTTGCCCAGGCACCGGTTGCGTTCACCAGCGCGCCGGCGCTGCACGTCTGCTCCTCGCCATCGGCAAGGTAACGTATTGAGTAGCCGTCGTCGGCGCGTTCGGCACCGAGGAATTCCGCCGGGCAGGCACGCTCGGCGCCGAGCGCCTGCGCCGAGCGCCACACCGCCTCGGCGAGCAGGGCATCATCCGTCTGTGCGTCGTAGTAGCGGAACACCGCCTCCAGCCCTTCCGTGCGCAGGCCATCGAGGAAGCTCCATTGCCCGCGTGGCACGGTGATGAAGCGGTTGTCCACGCCGAGGCTCCCAAGCAGTGCGTAAAGCGAGAGTCCGGCGCGGATCTGCCACGGTCGCCGGCGCGTGCTGACATACACCGGAATGTAGAACGGCACCAGGCGCACCAGGTGCGGCGCGATGCGCAGCAGCGTCGCGCGCTCGCGCAACGACTCGCGCACCAGCCCGAACTGCGCGGTCTCGAGATAGCGCAGGCCGCCGTGGATCAGCTTGCTGGAGCGGCGCGAGGTGTGCGCGGCAATGGCGTCGCGCTCGATGAGCAGCACGCTGTAGCCGGCCGCCGCCGCAGCCTGCGCGACGCCCACGCCATGGATGCCGCCGCCGATGACAACGATGTCGAACTGCGGGCTCACGGTGCGGTAAGACGCTCGAGTTCCGTTTGCAGTTCGCCGATCGCGTAGGTTTCGATCAGTTCGACGCCGCGGCGCCCCAGCCTGAGAGCGAGCGCCGCATCAGTGACTTCGAACACCGCGAGCCTGGCGTTGGCGAAGCGCAGCTTGCCAAAGCGCGGCAGTCCCTCGCTGTCGCAGAACAGGTATTCCGGATTGATCTGGCGCACCAGCGCCAGGTTCCGGTCGTGCCAGCGGTCAACGACTACCCCGATTGCCGGCCAGCCCTGCTGGCGGGCGTGCAGCAGCGTTTCGAGAGAATAGGAAATCAGCACGCACTGGCGCAGCACCGGGCGCAGCTCGCGCAACATGCGCGACAGCACCACGCTGTTGCCGAAGCGCTGCACCGCGATGCGCTTTACCTCCACGAACGCGGTGGCCTTGGGATAGCGCGCGAGCAGCGCGGCGAACGCCGTGAGTGTGGCAATCGGCTCCTGCGCGAACTTGTAGCCGAAGCGCCCGAAGTCGAGCGCGCGAAACTCGCCAAGCTGCCCGGCGGTGTAGTCGTGGATCGAGCCCTGCCGATTGCTGATGCGCTCCAGCGTGCGGTCGTGGTACAGCACCGGCACCTGGTCGCTCGTCAACTGCACGTCCACTTCCACGTAGCGCGCGCCCGCCACGATGGCGGCCTCGATGCCGACCAGCGTGTTCTCCGGATAGTGCAGCGTGTAACCGCGGTGCGCGACCAGCGCGGGAATTTTCATAGCTTCAACTGTAGCATCCGGGTCCGGCGGGCGAGGCCGCGCGCGGCGGCGCGCACGCGCCCCCGGTGTTAGACTGGGCCCCGAAGAGAACCCGAAGTGGAGACAGACATGTCCGGCCTCACGATTTTTTCGCTCATTCTCGGCGTCATCGGCTTCCTGTTCATCGTCGCGGCGCTGGTGGCGCTGGCGCGCAAGAAGCCGCTACGCACGTTTTCCCATCTTGTCATCGCGATGCTCTGTCTCGCAGTCGCCGGCCTGTTTTCCATGATCGGTGTCGCCATCCAGGGTTACCACGCCTTCACGCAGGAGACCCTGGCCGCCACCGTGCAGGTCGAGCCGCTCGGCGAGCAGCGCTTTCGGGCACGCGTGCGCCTGCCGGACGGGCGCGAGGTGGTGCACGAGCTGGCCGGCGATGAGCTCTACATCGATGCGCACATCCTCAAGTGGAAGCCGATCGGGAATTTCTTCGGCTTGCATACGGCCTACGAGCTGGACCGCATTGCCGGGCGCTACACCAATGTGCAGGAGGAGAAGGCCAAGACCCGTACCGTGCAGGCGCTCGGCGAGGACAAGCCGGTCGACATGTTCACGCTGCGCAAACGCTACGTCATGCTCGCGCCGTTGCTCGATGCCGAATACGGCTCGGCGAGCTTCGTGCCGGCGAACGGCGGCAAGACCTATGAAGTGCGCGTTTCCACGACTGGTCTCCTGATCCGCGAGGCGCCAGCCGCGCAATAGCCGCCGTCAGCCGGCCGCTGCGCGGCGCACCGCTTCCTCGAGTTTTGCCTCATCGATCGGGAACGGCAGGGTGGCGTGCAGCACGAAGCGCGAGGTCACGCGCGGCAACTGGTGCTCGAACTCCTTCTCGTAGAACACGATCAGCTTCGTGTCCGGCAGTCTCTGCATGGTGGCGAGCAGCGATTCGAGCGAACTCGTGCGGTCGCGGAAGTCCGACTGGTAGTTGAACTCCGCGACGATCACGTCCGGTTTCATCGTGCGCAGCGCGGTAATGGCTTTGCGTACCGAGTTGATCGTCTCGACCTTGAAGCCCGCGCGCTCGTAAATCGCCCGGAAGTCCGGATAACCCCCGAGCTCCACGATCGAGAGCAGCGTTTTCGCTGGCGCAGTCATCGTCGGACTCAAGGCAATTAGAGCTTCCCGACGTGCTCGGCCATGCGCTCGCGCATCTTGGCGTCCGGCAGGCGTCCGCGCCCGCCGCCGAGATTATCGAGCGCGTGCTTCGGCTTGCTGGTGGCCGGGATCGCGCAGGTCACGGCCGGGTGCGAGAGGATGAACTTGAGAAAGAACTGCGCCCACGACGCGCAGTCGATCTCCCTGGCCCACGCCGGCAGTTGCTTGCCGCGTACACGGTCGAACAGGCCGGCGCCCATGAACGGCCGATTGACCAGCACCGCGATCCCGCGCTCTTTCGCGAGCGGCAGCAGCCGTTGTTCCGCCTCGCGCCGGATAATGTTGTAGTTGAACTGCACGAAGTCGATCTCCGCGCGCGCCATCACTTCTTCCAGTTCGTCGTAGGCGCTCTCGGTGTAATGGGTGATGCCGACGTAGCGCACCTTCCCGGCCTTCTTCCATTCCGCCAGCGTGTCGAGGTGCGTCTCCCAGTCCATCAGGTTGTGCACCTGCATGAGGTCGAGTTTCGCCGTACGCATGCGCTTCATCGAGCGTTCCATCTGCGCGATGCCCGCGCGCCGGCCGCTGGTCCAGACCTTGGTGGCAAGGAACAGCTTGCCGGAGAGACCGAGCTCGGCGGCAAGGTCACCGACCACCGTTTCGGCGCGTCCGTACATGGGCGAGGAGTCGACCACGCGCGCGCCGGCGGCAGCGAAGAGCTTCAGCACCTCGCGCGGCCCGGCACGCTCGGTTTCACCGGCGCCGACATCGAACGTGCGCCACGTGCCAAGTCCGACGGCCGGGATGCGCTCGCCGCTCTTCGGGATGGCTCGTTCGATCAATGCTTTGGGTGGCGACGTGCCTTCGGCGGTGCCGGCGCCTGCCAGCCCGAGCCCCGCTGCCGCCAGCCCGCGCAGCACGTCGCGGCGGGAGATTGCGTGAAAGGTCTCGGAATTCATTCGTGCAGGATACCGAAGGCAATTCAAGGCTCAAGCTTGAGGCAGAGACCACTGTATGGATCAATTGGCCCTGGCCAATAAACCGTCAGTCTGCAGTTCAATCCCAATATACCGTGGCTTTGTCGTATATTGACGATCACACCCGCCGGAGAAAACGCATGCAAGGGACTGGATGCAATCGTCTTTCTTCAATTTCCCATCCACGGTATATCCAATATCCCGTGGATGGGCCGTTCAATCATCGTTATGCCCATAAAGGAAAGTAACTTCATGATCCTCGTGACAGGTTTTGGCTACCAGGAATCCATGAACGCTTCCGGCATCCTGGTCAAGTCACTCATGGACGAACTCCCGGAAGTGCTTATGCCTTTTCGGGGCGCGTTGGCTTTTGAGGTTATAACTTGCGACGAGACATCAAGGGAAACCGAGCATCAGACACTGGAGTCGCAGCTAAGCATTTTGTTGAAGCGTTATAAACCAGACCTGTGCATCCACACCGGTCAGGCACCACCGTACAACAAGATAACCATCGAAAAGATTGCAACAAATTCCTTTAGGCGGGAGATCATCGATCCGAAAAGGCCTGTCGCGTACCGGTCCAATCTGCCCGGTACCGATGAATTGAGTTCGGTGCTGGAACAAGAAGGTATTCCCGCTTGTTACTCCTTCAATTGTGGGCAACACACGTGTAATCACATCCTGTTTTCAAGCCTGTATTTCTCGGAACTGGATGGGGGGTCTCACAAGGCCGGCTTTATCCATATTCCAGTGCTGCCGGAGCAAGTGATGAAGGAATGGCGAGACTCGCCGTACATGCCGCTAGAAATGTCGAGAAATGCGCTCTCACTTATCATTGGTCATGTAGCGAAGGCGTATGGGCATAACCAGTCGCTCAACCTGACTCGTGGCGCTGACGCGCCACTCGCCGGTTAGCTCTTCGTTAGCATCCGACCAGAATCGGATCGAGATCACGATTTTCGCTGGTACCAGTATTCGGTGGGACTTTGTCCTGACCCTGGTTTCCTTACGGAAAGGAGTCAATCATGGCTGATCTGAAGATTCGGGTGTTCAAGGGTGGTGCGGCGCAGCCGGAAACGACTGTCACCATTCCTGGCGGCGTTCTCAAGGTCGCATCCAAGCTGATTCCGAAGGTGGCGGCCGATGCACTTCGCGAGAAGGGGGTTGATCTCGACGAGATCGTCAGGCTCTCGTCGAATCCCGAGGTAAAGGGAACGCTTGTCGAGGTCCAGGATCACGGCAAGAACGAGAAAGTTGTGATTTCACTCGAGTAACAGGAACGCTTGTCGAACAAGCGGCTCGACCCGGTCGTCGCTCGGCCGGCAGCAAATCAGGCGCGTCGTTAACCGCGAAGCCGGCGTCAGCAGGCAAATCGGACCAGCATTCGGGAAACCTTTTCTCTGGCCCCGGTTCACTATGGCGAGGATGACTAGACCTTCGTCAAACCAGCGGCAGCAGTACATCGCGCTCGCCGTCTTGTCTCTTGGTGCTGCCGCGGCCACGGGGATCCTGTGGCCCTCGCGCGGCGATTACTTTCGCCCGTACTTCGGGAGCATCAATCCGCTGCTCGCGATCGTGCTGGTGATCGTGGCCGGATTTGTCTCTCTTGGTTTTCTGCAATCACGCGGCTGGTTCGAGATCTATGCGAAGAAGAAGGCCGGGAAAGGGCTGGCCTTTGCTGCGACGGTCGCGACATTGCTTGCCATCCCGGTGATTCTGGTCGACCTCACTCTGGGTTTTCCTCGCGACCTTAATGTTCCGGCGCCCCAGTCCCTGTTGTTCTATCCGGCGATGGCTCTTGTGGCGGAGATCGTCTTTCACGCGGTCCCTTTGGGGGTATTGCTGACTGCCTTGGGCCCGATTTCCAGAAAGCTGAACCCCGAACGGATGGTTTGGTTTTGTATCCTGCCGGTTGCAGTGCTGGAGCCGGGCTTTCAGCTCGGCGCGGTGTTTTCCGGGAAGCCGCTCGCGTGGCTGGATGCCTATGTCGGCCTGCATGTTTTCGTGATCAATGTCCTGCAGCTGTACGTTTTCCGGCGTTATGACTTTGTATCAATGATCTCGGTTCGTCTTGTTTACTACGTCCATTGGCATATCGTATGGGGCTACCTGCGACTGCAGTTGCTGTTCTGACGCGTGCGCCATCGGGGCGCGAAACCATCGAGTTTGTCAACATCCGGGATACGGAGGCGCGGCATGGCACATGACATCGATCTGCTGATATCAGGCGGCAAGGTTGTGGATGGTACCGGCGCGGAGCCGGTCGAGGCTGACATCGCCATTACGGGTGGCCGGATCGTTGCAGTCGGGAAACAGCGCCAGCGCGCGAGGGAAGTGATCGACGCGAAGGGAAAGATCGTCACGCCGGGCTTCGTCGACATCCACACCCACTACGACGGGCAGGTCACCTGGGAAAACCGCCTCGTGCCTTCATCATCGCACGGCGTCACGACCGTCGTGATGGGAAACTGCGGCGTGGGTTTTGCGCCGTGCCGGCCGGATCAGCGCGAGATGCTGATTCGCCTGATGGAAGGCGTTGAGGACATACCCCATCCCGTTCTGGTCGACGGACTGCCGTGGACCTGGGAAACCTATCCGCGGTATCTCGACTTCCTCTCCCGCCGGCAGTACGACATGGACATCTGCGCCTATGTGCCACATGGCCCGGTGCGTGTTTACGTCATGGGCCAGCGTGGCGCGGACCGCGAGCCGGCGACGGACGCCGATCTTTCACGCATGACGCAAATCGTGCGCGAGGCGGTGCAAGCCGGGGCGATGGGATTCTCGACCTCGCGTACGTTCTTCCATCGCTCCAGCGACGGCAAGTCCACGCCGAGCTTCGAGGCCGCCGACAAGGAGTTGTTGGCGCTGGCGGGCGCGCTGAAGGACTCCGGCAAGGGCGCGATGCAGATGATCACCGACTTCGACGATCCGGAGCGGACTTTGGCCCTGCTGCGCCAGCTGGTCGCCACCTCGGGTCGGCCGCTGTCCGTGTCGCTGCTGGAGGGAACCTACGGCCCGATGACGTTGCGCTGGCGTGACGTGCTCGACTGGGCGGCCAATGCCACCGATGCTGGGCTGCCGATCAAGGCGCAGGTGCTGAGCCGCGCGATCGGGGTGATGCTCGGTCATGAACTGACGCTCAATCCTTTCTACACCTGCGAGACCTATATCAAGCTTGCGGAGCTTCCGTTTGAGAAGCGGATTCAGGAATTGCGCCGGCTGGAGGTGCGCGCCCGGATTCTCGCGGAAGCCGCCGATCCCGATCCGAAGATCGTGCTGGGTCGGCTGGCGCGTGAATTCAATCACATGTTCCTGCTTGGTGAGCCGCCGGATTACGAACAGCCGCTGGAGCAGAGCATCGCCGCCCGCGCAAGGCGCCAGGGAGTCTCTCCCGAGGAGCTCGCCTACGACCTCATGCTCGAGCGCGACGGCCGCAACAACCTGTACGTGACGTTGTGCAACTACGAATACGGCTCGCTCAATTCATCGCTCGACATGATGCGGCATCCGGGTGCGGTGCTCGGGCTCGGCGATGGCGGTGCGCATTGCGGGACGATCTGCGACGGAAGCTATCCGACCTTCATGCTCACCTATTGGGTACGCGACCGCACGCGTGGCGAGCGATTGCCGTTGCCGGACGTCGTGAAGTGGCTCAGCCATGACACCGCGCGGGCGGTCGGTCTTGGCGACCGGGGACTCATCCGTCCCGGCTACAAGGCCGACCTGAACGTGCTCGACCTCGATCAGCTTCAGCTTCATGCGCCCGAAGTCGCGCATGACCTGCCAAGCGGTGGACGGCGCCTCGTCCAGCGCGCGGACGGTTACGCAGCGACAATCGTGAACGGCGCAGTCGTTTACCGTGACGGCGCACCGACCGGAGCGTTGTCGGGCCGCCTGGTGCGGGGGCCGCAGGCGACGCCCGTTTCCTAGGCGGCGGGTTCGGTTTCCGCGCGCTGCTTCTGCGCCCGCCCGAGCCACACTGCGAGCGCCATCCATGCCAGGCATAGCGGCACGGCCGCGGCCGCGATGCCGGCAGTGCCGAGGCCGAGCGCGCCGAGCCCGGCGAACAGCCAGCCGGCAATCGCATCGCCACCGCGATACACCACGGTGTCGATGAAGTTCTTCGCCTTGTACTTGGTTTCGCGGTCCACCACCGTGAACAGCATCTCGCGCGCCGGGCGGGTAATGGCGTAATCGCCGGCGCGCCGCACGACCTGAAAGCCTATCAGCACCGCGAGCCCCGGCAGGGCGGCGAGTAGTGCGAAGCCCGCAGTCGCAATGACCGGCATGGCAGAAAGTGTTGGCGTGACACCAAAGCGCGTGAGCAGCCTTCCGGTAATGAAGATCTGCGTGAGGATAGTGAGCGTGTTCACGGCAAGATCGATCTTCGCGAATAGCACGGTGCGCGCCGCGGAATCGCTCAGCGCGCCCTTCACGATGTGCGCCTGCTCGAAGTACACGAAAGTGGCAAGCGTGGTGAAAATCCAGATGAAAGCGGCAACGGCCAGCAAGTAGCGCGAGCGCAGCGTGAGCGTGAACCCGGCCCAGATCGATCCGCCCAAAGCGCCTTCGGTCGACTTGGCGTGTGTTGAGGCAGGTTGCCGCTCTGCCCAGCGGTTAAGCCACAGCACGCAACCAAGTGCACAGGCGAGGATCGCGCCTGAAACTGGCAACAGGTTCACGGGGCCGAGCGAACCGACGAGCTGCGTCGTGAGCAGCGGGCCAGTGACGGCACCCGTCGTACCGCCGGCAGCGATGAAACCGAATAGCCGCTTGCCCTGTTCGGAGCGGAAGATGTCCACCATGAAGCTCCAGAACACCGACACCACGAACAGGTTGAAGACGCTGAGCCAGATGAAGAACGCACGCGCCGTGGAGGCGTGCGCGGTGCTGTCCTGAAACAAGATCCAGAAGATACCGATATTAATGATGAAGAAGCCGTACACCGCGGGCACCAGCGTGCGGCGCGGCAGGCGCGCGGCCGCCGCGCCGAACAGCGGGACCGCCACCAGCATGGCGATGAAGGTGCCGGTGAACAACCACGGCAGGTTCTTTACGCCGCCCACGATGCCCATCTCGTCGCGCAGCGGCCGCAGGATGTAGTAGCCGCACAGCAGGAAGAAGAAATAGAGGAAGGCTGCCAACATCGCTCCGGCCTCGGCGCGCTCGACGCGCACCGCACGCCGCAGCCAGCGCAGCCAGGCGGGCGGGTGGTCGTCGGGCGTGGTGGTGCTGTTACTCAAGCCGCCCTCGCCCCGGTGGTCGCCGGCAAGCCGCGCTTGCGCGGCACCCGTTCAGGGTTCCAGGCCTCAATGGACCAGCGCCAGAAACTTTCGATATCCCCGTCGCGCATTTCCGGCGGCGGTGTGTGGCCGAGAAAGACTGCCGCCGCGAATAGCGCGGGCAGCGGATCGATCCGATCCACTGGCGCGGCGTAGGTCTGCTTGGAGAGTTTCTCTCCGCGCTCGTTCAGTACTACCGGCAGATGGGCATAGTCCGGCGTCGGCACGCCGAGCAGTTGTTGAAGGTGAATCTGGCGCGGCGTGGATTCCAGCAGGTCCGCGCCGCGCACGACCTCGGTGATTCCCTGCGCGGCGTCGTCGACCGCGACGGCGAGCTGGTAGGCGAACAACCCATCGGCCCGGCGCACCACGAAGTCGCCAAAGTCGCGCGCGATGTCGCGCTCGACCACGCCCTGCCAGCGGTCCTCGAAGTGGATGTGTGCGCCTTCGGTGCGCACACGCCAGGCACGCACGCCGCTCGCATTGATAGGCGTGCGCCGGCAGATGCCCGGGTACACCGGACCCTCGATCCCGGCGCTGCTGGAATCGGCGATTTCCTTGCGACTGCACACGCAGCCATAGAGCGTGTTGGCGTGGTCAAGTTGATTGAGCGCGTCGCGGTAGGCCTCGCTGCGCGAGCGCTGGTAGAGCAACTCGCCATCCCATTCGAACCCGAAGGCCTCGAGCGTGCGCAGGATGTCGTCGGCCGCGCCCTTCATTTCGCGTGGCGGATCGATGTCTTCCATCCGCACCAGCCACTCTCCGCCATGCGAGCGCGCTTGCAGATAGCTGCCGACAGCCGCCACCAGCGAGCCGAAGTGCAACGGCCCGGTGGGCGAGGGCGCGAAACGGCCGCGGTACATCGCGCTGCTAGCTGAGTGCCGCCACGCCCGCGCGTGCGATCTGGCCATCCTCGCCGGGCTTGACGCCACTCACGCCAACACCGCCAACGATTGCGCCATTGAGCACGACCGGCTCACCGCCTTCAGAGGGAAGCAGGCCGGGAAGCCCGAGCACTGCGGTGCGTCCGCCGTGCAGTGTTTCGTCCCAGATCTTGGTGGAGCGCTTGTAGGCGACCGCGCTGCGCGCCTTGGCGATGGCGACTTCCACGCTGCCGAACTGGGCGTTGTCGAGCCGCGCGAGCGCGATCAGGTTGCCGCCTGCATCACACACCGCGATGACTACCGGCCACTGGTGCTTGAGTGCTTCGGCCTCGGCGGCGGCAATTGCCTTGCGCGCGCCCGCCAGCGTCAGTACAGATTGTTGGGTGAAATTGTCGCCTTGCGCCATGGCAGTCTCCGCCGGGATGAAAGGTGACCATCATACTGCCCACCCCGGCGGCTGCCGAGTGCCCGCTATATCCGCACGCGCACGCGATAACGCAGCGTGCTGGAGCCCTCCGCCGGCACGGTGATGCGCCAGCGGGCGGTGCCGGCGGCGGCCTTCTCGTGCTTGTGGGTTTCTTCCAGCATTCTCCAGTCGGCCGGCACCGGCTCCTGCACGGTGACCGTGACCGGTTCGCTCTTGGCGTTTTTCAGCACGATTTCGTAGGCGCTCTCATATTCGTAGAGGCGCTTGTCGCCGGTGTCGCGGCGCCGAAAGTCGGTCTGCTTCTTGTCGGCGGTAACGTCGAACGCCTGGCCGAGCTTGAGACGGACCTTCTCGTGCTTCGGCGTGTGGTCGATGCGATCCTCGCCAATGAACTGGGCATTGCCAGCGCGGTCCTTCTTGTACACGCGCACGATTCCTTTCGGCAGCGGCATGCCGAGGTTCGCCGCCGGATCGTTCTTGAACTCCACGTACACGTCGAGCTTCATCTTCTGGCCGAAATTGCCAACGCTCGAGCGGTAGTAGTAGTCGCTGCCCGAAAGCAGCAGTTCTTTGCTCACTGGCACGCGGCTCGCCGCGAGCAGCGCGACCTGCTTGGTCTGATTTTCGGCAATCGTGGTCGGACGCCCGAGCGTGTAGAGGTGGTACTCGAACAGCGATTCCTGTGCCATCGCCGACGCAGGCGCTTCCGCGGCCATGGCGCGTCCGTGCTTGGCGGCGTAGCGCAGCTCATCGCGTATACGGTTTACATCTCCCGCAACCAGTTGCAGTTTGGCGTTGCGATAACTCGCGCCGCTCTGGTTGGTGAGCGTTACCCAGCCATTCAGATCGAGCGCTTTGTCGTCGCCATCCAGTTCCGCCACGTAGTCTGCCTGCCACGACAGCCCCCCGGTGAGATAGGAAAGCTCCATCTGCTGCGCGCCGGCGTGGCGATTTTCGAGACTCATCACCAGTGTCGGGCGGTCACGCAGGTTGTCCGGCACCTTGTCGTAGACGATCCGGCCCGGGATGCCGGTCTCGATGCGATCGCCGATCTTGAGCACCACGCCCTGCGCGGCTGCGAGCACCTCCGCTTCCTCAATGGTTTCAATCCCCGTTTTGGAATTGGTGCGCACCACACGCACCTTTCGCCCGACGTATTTCTCGAGAAGCTTGGCCGGCGTGAGCAGATCGAAGTCGAAATTCTGCTCGATCAGCGTGAGTGCTCGCGCATCGGTAACGCTGCGAAGCTGCGCGGTCTCGGGACGCATGCGAGCGCTCACCTCGCGCAGCGCCAGGCGCTGCTGACCCTCACCTAGCGTTACACGCCGCAACTCCTTTACCAGCGCGAGATCCTGGTTGTAGATGGTGACGGCAACCGCTTCCTGGTCGGCGGCGGTACTGCGCAGTTCCGGGGGCAGGGCGCTGGCCGCGACACCCCCCAAGGCGACGTTAATTACCGCCATTACGGCAGCAGCGGCGAGACGAACAGTAAATTGATGTGGCATGACAGGCTCCTTCTTCTTACGTGCTGGATACGGTCGGTTGGACCGCTTGCTGGTATCAACGCAGCCGTCCGTCCGATGGGGTTAAACGGTGTGTCGAGCGTGCGATGCCAGTGATAGACTCGTCGCGTCATGAAGAGCAACCATGCGCCGCTCGCAACTGCCGAGCACGCTCCCCATCCCGTCCTGGCCGAGTACTACCGCAACGAAGGTGAGCGTCGGCGCTTCGTGCGCGACATCTTCGATCACACCGCGCAACACTACGACCACGTCGAGCGCATGCTCGCGTTCGGCAGCGGCTCCTGGTACCGGCGCAAGGCGCTCGAGCGCGCGGGACTCGCAAAAGGGATGGATGTGCTGGATGTGGCGGTCGGCACCGGGCTCGTCGCGCGCGAGGCGGTGCGCCTCAGCGGCGATGCCTCGCGGGTGATCGGGCTTGACCCCAGCCGCGGCATGCTCGCAGTGGCCAAACGCAACGTGCCGATTGCGCTGGTGCAGGCACCGGGCGAGCGGCTGCCAATGCCGAACGACCGATTCGATCTTCTCAGCATGGGGTTCGCGCTCCGGCACGCGAGCGATCTCGAAGTGCTGTTCCGCGAATATCTGCGCGTGCTCAAACCGGGCGGCAGGGTGTGCGTGCTGGAGATCACGCGCCCGCGCGGGCGCATCGGGCTCGCGATGCTGAGATTCTTCCTGAAGGGCGTGGTGCCGACGATGACGCGCCTGACCACGCACGAGGCCGAGATGGCGCAGCTGATGCGCTACTACTGGGACACCATCGAGGCGTGCGTGCCGCCCGAAATAGTGTTACAGGCGCTGCGCAATGCCGGCTTCACCGATGTTCGCCGGCATGTCGAGCTCGGCACTTTCTCCGAGTACGTCGCGACGAAGCCGCCGGCGCGCTAGCGCCGCTTCAACATCCGGGTTTCGTAACGACGCTCGTTGTTCGGCAGGAGGTGCCGGATGATGTCGCCGGTGTGAATGCCGAAGGTCCCGCGGCGCCGATCCTCGAAGAACAGCCTCATGGTTTGCTCGATGACCGGAAAGGCGATCTCGTTCCAGGGAATGTCTTTCTCGTCGTAGAGGGCCACTTCCAGACTTTCCGGGCCGGGACCGAAATCGAGATCGAGCAGGTTGGCGCGGAACATCACGTACACCTGGTTTACGTGCGGCAGGTTGAACATGGTGTGCAGGTCGATGACCTCCACCCGTGCACCGGCTTCCTCCATGGTCTCGCGTAGCGCACCCTCGATGGTGGTCTCCTCGTTTTCCATGAAGCCGGCCGGCAGCGTCCATAGTCCGTGGCGCGGTTCAATGGCGCGCTTACACAACAGAATCCTGTCCTCCCACTGCGGGATCGAGCCGACGACGACCTTGGGATTCTGGTAATGGATGGTGCCGCAGGTCGGGCATACGTAGCGTGGCAGGTGATCCCCTTCGGGGATTCGCAGCTCTACCGGTGTACCGCAGTGACTGCAGAAATTCATGGTTCAACAGGACTGAACGCGACAAGGAACACCATTATAACGCCGCCACAAGAGCAGCTGTGCCGCCGGACGATTAGCGTTACAAATCGAGCTCGGCCCACAGACAGTGGTGATCCGAGGCCTGGTAGCGGTCCTTGGTTTCCTTGGTGATGTTGTCGAACGACGCCCATTTGGTGGGCGCGTAATAGCCGCGCCGCTCGACGTCCACGCGCGTCACCCGCCTGGTCAGCGCGGGCGAGAGCAGCAGATAGTCGATTTTTTCCGCGGCGGTGGCACGCTGAAAGGTGCCCGGAAAGCCGCTGTATTGGGGCAGGCCCATGGCGTCGCGCAGATCGGTCTGCTGCAACAGCGCATCGAGTGAGCTGCCCTGGGGATGATCATTCAGATCGCCGGCCACGATGACGTGCTCATGGCTCGCCCGCAGCGTCTGGTAGATTTCCCTTGCCCGGGCGGACTGCACGCGCCGGCGCTCGCCGGTGCGATCGCTGCCCTTGCTGGCGAAGTGATTGGGCAGGATGACGAGCTCACGACCCTGGCCGATGTCGATGTAGTACTCGGGACAATCGCGGCTGAAGACGGTGTTCCCATCGGTCCGATCGGTGATGTGCGAGCGCATGCGCACGATAGGGTGGCGGCTCAGGATGCCGACGTCGATCCCGCGCGAGTCGTTGCCGTCGATCACCATGTTGTTGGGGTAGGGCGCCGCCCCGATCGCAGCGAGTTGCGGCATAAGCATTTGGTCGTGAAAGCGCTCGAGGGTCGGGCGGTTCTCAACCTCCACCAACACGATGATGTCCGCGTTCACCTCCGCGATCACGCGGGCGGTGTTGACGATGGCCGGATCGGCGATCGCCTCGTTCTTTAGCTCAAGCCAGCCGAGCCAGTCGCCGCGGCCATTCGCGACCACCCTCGGCGGCTTGCCCTTCGGGCGTTCGAGCAGGCGGCCGCGCAGCGAGCGCAATTCAAAGTAACGATGACTCGGGCGGGCCGCGGTCAGCTTATGCTTGCTGAGCAACTTCAGGATTGCCTTCTTGTCTTGCGCTGAGTAAGTCTCGCGGTTCAGCAGGTTCGTGAGCTTGGCATAGTCATCGAGATACGGCTGGCCCTCGGACCAGCTCGCGAAGTTCATGACCTTGGGACGACGAAAAAGGTTCTCAACGTTGAACGTGGCAATCCGTAGCTTCATGGCGGCTCCTTCCTGAACGCGCGTGGCTGACGGGGACTATCCTAACGCAGCGGTCGTAACGGCGCCGTGTCGGGGCGCATCGCTAGACAGGAGTGCCGCCATCGGGCCGCGGTGCTCAGTGCCAGGGTTTCAGGAGAGAACCTGCAAGAGCTGGTTGACCACGGATCTTGCCCGTGCCGGAGAGGGAGCCGTCCCGCCAAGAACCCGCAAACCCCAGATATTGGACATGAGGAAGGTTGCGATGGCCTTGGGGTCCTTGTCCCGCGAGAGTTCTCCCTTGGCCTGGGCGGTCTCGAGCACGCGCCGGAACAGAGCCTCGATCGCATCGAAATGCCGATTCACCCGTTTTTGTACGACCTTGTCTTGCCGGGCCAGCTCCAAAACCGTGTTCACGAGCAGACAACTGCGCTTGGCTTTCGGGTCTGCCGCCTCGGCACCGAGCTGGCGAAAGTACCGGCGTATGCCCTGCAGCGGTGAATCGGCCTCGGACAGGAGCTTCTCGATCCTGGCGGTACTGCGCTGCCCGTAGTAATCCAGCGTGGCCAGAAACAAATCCTGCTTGGACTCAAAGGCGGCGTAGAGACTGCCCGGTTTGAGATCCGTCGCCGAGACCAGGTCGGCCATGCTGGTGGCGCAAAAGCCATGATTCCAGAACGCCTCCATGGCCTTTTCCAGGACAACTTCTCGCTCGAACTGGGCCGGTCGCGCCATGGTGAATTCCTCGAAGATTGGCCCATCGTAACATTATTGAGCAAACGTTCAAATTAGTTGTTGACTGGCCACTCGAGTTGTTCAACTATTGTGGAACGATCGTTCCACAATAAACAGGAGTGAGTCAGATGGGTACCTTGAAAGACAACATTGATGCCTACAATGCCCAGAAGAAGGAGAAAGTACCTGCCGAGATTCTGGCCACCATGGCCCAGGCCACCGACGACCTGAAGCACTCCGGTATTGAAAATCGTGCGCTGAAGACCGGCGATACCGTGCCCGATTTCGAGTTGCCTGATCAACATGGCGAGCAGCGGCGTCTGTCGGATTACCTGGCCGAGTCGCCGGTCGTGTTGAACGTCTACCGAGGCGGCTGGTGCCCTTACTGCAATATGGAGATGAAGGCGCTGCACGACGTGTTGCCGGAAATCGAGGCGCGCGGGGCAAGGCTGGTAGGGCTGTCGCCGGAAACGCCCGACCGGGCGATGGCCACCGCTGAACGCCACTCAATCAAGATCGACATACTAAGCGACGCCGGCAATCGTATTGCCGAACGACTGGGGCTGGTGTTCGAGCTTCCGCAGGCGCTTCGTCCCATCTATGAAAAGATTGGCATCGACATTCCTGTCTACAACGGCGATCAAAGTTTCAAATTGCCGGTGCCGGCGACTTATATCATCGGGCAGGACAGAAAGATTCTGTACCACTTCGTCAACGCCGATTACACGCAGCGCCTGGAGCCGGGCGAGATCGTCGCAAGACTGGTGAGCCTCGTGGGACAAGAAAAGCGGGCCGCCGGTGGCTGATTGGCGAGGGGCGCTGTAGCACTGAACGCGTCGCTCAGCTCAGGAGGCGCTGGCGAGTCGTTCTGTCACACAGACCAGACCACGCGGCAGAGTCTCGATAGCGCTATGGCCAGGATCGGGAAGGGAAAAGTGGTGGCCGGGGGCAGAATCGAACTGCCGACACTGCGATTTTCAGTCGCATGCTCTACCAACTGAGCTACCCGGCCGGGGACGCGGGATTATAGAGAAGCTCCGGGGGGTTGTACAAACCAGCGCGTTTGCCCTGAAAACAGCGATCCGGAAAAGCAAACGGCCCGGCGAAGCCGGGCCGCTCGGGTCTGAAGCGACTACTTCTTGCGCTGCGGTGGTACGAAGCCGGAAGGGGCGTCAGAGCCCTCGCCGAAGAAATACTTGTCCATCTCGCCCTCGATGAATTTGCGCGCCTTGGGATCGAGGGGGTTCAGGCGGTATTCGTTCATGAGCATGGTCTGGTGGTTGAGCCACTCGCGCCAGGCTTCCTTCGAGACATTCTCAAAGATTTTTTTTCCGAGCTCGCCCGGATAAGTCTGAAATTCGAGCCCCTCGGCCTCGCGACCGAGCTTGATGCACTTCACCATGCGCGCCATCAGATTTCCCCGACTGTAACTGTTGCAGTAGCTGTTTGACCGGTGCCGCCAGACCGCGGGCCGGTGGATTGCGTAGGTTATACCAGACGCACTCGGCTGTCTGCCCGCGCTCGCGGGTTGCCCCCAGCACGCGCACGGGAATCGGCGTGATGTCGAGATGAAAATGCGTGAAGCTGTGGCGACGCGTCGGCCATGCCTTGTTGGCCGTGACCCGCACGCCATAGGCCGCGGCGCAGTGCGCTCGGATGTCCCGCCCGCGGTACTCGGGAAAACTCCACAGGCCTCCCCAAACGCCCTTGGCAGGGCGTCGCACCAGCAGCACGCGATCGCGTCTGTCCCGCAACATGAGAAAACGCGTGCGCCGTACCGGTTGCGCGCGGCGCGCACCGCGCACCGGGAATGCCTCGGGTCGCCCGAGTAGCCGGGCGGCGCAGCCGGTGCGCACCGGGCAACGCGCGCAATCGGGGCGGGTACGCGTGCACAGCGTGGCGCCGAGATCCATGATGGCCTGCGTGTAATCCGCCACGCGCGCTCGTGGCGTATGCCGCTCAGCAAGCCGCCAGAGTTCCTGTTCGGTCATGCGGTCATTCACCCGTCCCTCGATGGCGTGGTATCGCGCGAGCACACGCTTGACGTTGCCATCGAGGATGGCATGCTGCTGGCCGTGGGCCAGCGCCAGAACGGCACCCGCCGTGGAGGGACCAATGCCCGGAAGATGGGCAACGTCTTCGAAGCGGCG